>ERZ1034865.756-NODE-756-length-17405-cov-100.368300_pt1 | contig 17405 bp, 33 predicted proteins | sample MGYA00520632_ERZ1034865 | MGnify/ENA primary metagenome ERZ1034865 (study PRJEB33766, sample SAMN09781738) | gut metagenome | biome: gut microbiome | host: Homo sapiens | place: Madagascar | study: EMG produced TPA metagenomics assembly of the PRJNA485056 data...
CTCCGGATCGCGGGTTGGCAGGAGGGCGTCGTTGAGATGCCCTCCGGCTCCAACATGGTGAAGTACAACACCGCTTATTACGGCAAGGCGGTGAGCGGAAAGGCCTTTGCATGGTGTCTGGTGTTTGTGTGGTGGGTTTTTCGGGAGGCCGGGTTCAACCTGTGGAAAACCGCCAGCTGCACGGCGTTCGTGAACCGCTACCGGGCTTTTTCGCCCGGGCAGATCGTCACGGGGGACTATAAGCCGGGAGACATCGTGTTTTTCGACTTTTCCGGGAAACGGAAAAAGACCGAGCACTGCGGGATCGTGACGGCGGTGGACGGCGGCAGCGTGCTCACCGTTGAGGGCAACACCGGCACCGGCAGCGACGCCAACGGCGGAAAGGTCATGCGGCGGACGCGGCGCGTTGGGCTGGTGACCTGCGCGATCAGACCGGGTTATCCGGATTAAATGAGAGGAGGGCCAGAAGATGGCAACATCCACGCGGAAACGCGCTCTGCAAGTCTGGGGAACCCATGGAAAAAACAAACCGAGAGATCCGGGCGCTGTTGTCATCCATGGCCCCGGCCCGGGCGGCGCAGGCCGTCCGGCTGGTAGGTCTCCCGCCTGACGAGGAAGCGGCGGTGCTGGCGGTGGACGTCCACGGCCAGAGCTGCCTACAGGCGGCGGCGCTGCTCCACGTCAGCGTGGACGGCCTTGCCAAGATCCGGCGGCGTGCCTACGCCAAGATCGCGGATGATATGCAGGGATGAGAAAAGCCGTGTCCGAATCGGACACGGCTTTTCTTTGGGCAGTTTAAGGGCAGAATACAGGCAGTTTCCGGGCAGTTTGGCTGCCCGGATTTTTTGTATTATGGAATCAGAAAAAGGAGGTGCGCTATGGATCAGCAATTTGCAATCGCAGGATACACGGGCTCCAGCTGCCTGATGTGCGCCATCGACGGCGCGGACATCTGGCAGGTGGACTATTTTGGCAACCGTCAGCAGATCATCGGCAAGACCGCAGCGGCCTATACGGAGCTGGAGGGCACCACCCAGCAGTACTATGACAAGCTGGTGGAGCTGGGCGTCATCACCCCGCCCAAGACGCAGGAGGAGCTGATGGGTGAGATGCAGTCGGCCATGAGCGACATGGCGGAAATCATCAAGGGCCTTTCGGCCCAGGTAAAGGAGCTGAAGGAGAATGGATCTCAAGCAGATCATAGCAGCCGCGTCGAAGATGTTTCCCAGCGCCGACCTGCAAAACGCGGTGCAGAAGGCGGAGCAGGCGATCAGCGGGACGACTGACACGCTGGAGGGCGTCCAGAGCACAGCCAGACGGCTGGGCATTGATCCCAATATTGCCAACAGCCTGTATGCCCGCTATGGGAAGACGATGCAGGCAAAGGCCCTGTGCGGCCTTCTGGGGACCACACCGGAGGCTTTGCGCTCCGATGCCAACAAGATCCTTGGCGGCGCACAGAACGGCTCCCAGGCCCCGCAGAAGGGGAAAGCGGGCGGTTCCACCAAATTCCCCCGGCTGAAATAGCCGGTTGGAATAAAAACACGAAAGGAGCACGAACACATGGAAGATCGTAGCACTGGTATGAGCTGGATTGCAGTCCTCTTTGTCATCATCGTGATTTTCGCCATCTTCGGCGGGAATTTCGGCGGCGGCTGGGGCTGGAATCGCGGCAACAATCCCTATCCCCCGCAGGAGGGCTGCAACCGGGTGAGCAACTGTGAGATCGAGAGACAGGAGATCGCCGACACAGCCCGGACCCAGTACCTCGTCGAGCAGCAGAGCAATGAAACCCGTATGGCTATCAACGCCAGCACGGAGGCCATCACCTCTCAGGCCAGCCGGATCTATGAGCAGCGTCTCCAGGAGACCATCTATGATCTCAAGATGGAGAACCAGAACCTCAAGAACGGCATCTTCACCAAGGAGCAGACCGACGCTCTGGCGGCGAAGATCTCCGACTGCTGCTGCGGCTTTAACCGCCGGCTGGACGCCATCGAGGGCCGGATGCTGACCAAGCCTAACCTGTACGGCGTGGCGTCCACCTGCGGCGGCCAGATCATCCCCGCGACCTGCAACGGCAGCGGCAACATCTGAGCAACTTTTTCCACAGCGGAAACAGTTCAGGCCCCTTTGGCCGGGTAATGGGCGGGGCCGGTGCCCCGCCCTTCAATTTTGAAAGGAGAAAACTATGAGTTGTAAATCTGCTTTATATGCGGCTATGCAGACCCCCACGGCGGTGGCTGTTGGCGGCGTCATCCCTCTGGGCGGCCTGATCCGGCGGTACGGCTGCGACATTGCCCTCAACGGCAACGCGGTCAACCTCGCCGGGACCGGCTACTATGACGTGGACGCCTCCATCACCGCCACCCTCACGGCGGCCGGAGATGTCACCGTCACGCTCTACAAGGACGGCGTGGCCGTCCCCGGCGCCACCGCCACAGAGACCGGCGCGGCCAGCGGCACGGTCAACCTCGACCTTACGGCGCTGGTGCGTCAGCCCTGCTGCGCTGCCGGTGCGGCTCTGACTCTGGTGCTGACCGGCGTGGAGGCCACCGTTGACAACGTGGCCCTGCGGGTCCAGCGGATCTGACGGAGGCGCGGCATGGTGCAGCTGTTAATCGGGATGCTGCTGGGCGTCATGGCTGCCACCCCCACCGGCCGCAGCATCGGCAACCAGATCGGAAACGCTGCCATTGATAAGGTCAAGGAGGCCATGAAGGCCCCGACGGCCGGAGAGGAGGACAACCATGGAGAATCTGCATGAGCAAATCAAGGCGTATATTCCCAAGCTGGAATACAGCATCCGGGAGTATATGCGGAACCCTGCCACCCCTAACGCGGCGCAGGGGATCATGGCGATGGTGGAGTGCCTCAACATGCTCAAGAGCGCAGAGGGGGCTATCTGCACGGGCCGGGAGATGACCAAGGCCGACGCGGAGGCGTGGGCGGCGCACATGAAAAACGAGGACGGCACCACTGGCCCGCACTGGCCTATGGAGCAGACCACGGCACTGGCGGAGAGCATGGGCCTATCGTGGGACAAGATCTCCCCGTGGTGCTGGTGGATTACCATGAATATGATGTACTCCGACTATGGCAGCGTGGCCATCCACTATGGCGTCAGCACGGCGGAGTTCTTCGCGGAGCTGGCCCAGGCGTTCCTGTTCGACAAGGACGGCCCCGGCCCCAAGGAGAAGCTGGCGGCCTACTACCACGGCATCGTGAAGGCGGGGGAGTAGGGCCGACTGTGTTCGGGACTGTGTTCACGCATTACTCTATAACCGTTTCTATCTGGTTCTAACGGACGGTTAAAAACAGCGAAAAACCGTTGAAATTGCAAGCATTACAAGCAATTCCAACGGTTTTTCATACTGGTCCGAGTGGCGGGAGTCGAACCCTATACAAAACGGCTGTTTTCAATATGTTCAGCGGTTCTGTGTTCAAAATTGTGTTCACATCGGTTTTATGTTCAAAATCCGGCCTTCATCTTTTCGGCAGCGGCCGCGATAGCATCCGCACAGACATGGGTATAGATGTCCATGGTGGTGGAGATTTGCGCATGGCCAAGGAGCACCTGCGCTGTCTTAGGCTCAATGCCGCACTCAAACAAGGCGGTGGCGTAGCCGTGCCGGATCTGGTGCGGCGTGACGGTGACGCCGCTGGCGTCCCGGTACGCATCGTACATGGCTTCAAAATGCTTTGCGGTCAACGGGCTTCCGTCCGGCTCTGCAAAAATGTAACCGGCTGGCAGCTTTTTGGGGAGAAGCTCCTCCAGAGCAGGGAGGAGCGGGATATCCCGGGTACCGGCTTCCGTTTTCGGCGTTTTCAGGTGCGGGGAATTGCTCATGTAATACACGGAGCGCCGGATGTGGATACGCTTTTCCTTCTGGTCAATGTCCGACCCCATCAGACCGAGGGCTTCGCCCCGGCGGCAGCCGGTGTAATAGACCAGCGCGGCGAAAAGCCCGAAGGGCGTATCTGTGGCGTGCTGCTTAATCAGTCTGATCTGGTCTTTGGCCGGAGCCAGACGGCGGGTCTGTTTTAGGTTTTTGGGCGGCCTGACTGCTGTGGCCGGGTTATAGGTGGCCTGCCCCTCGACTTCCGCCTTGCGGATGATCTGGCGGATGACTTGCAGCTGGGTCACCACGGTCTTCCGAGCGTATTTGGCCCCGAACCATTTGATATATGCGTCGATCTCCTGTGCGGTAATGGATGCCACTGGGCGGTCGCCAAACTCCTCCACAGCTCGCTGCATGGCAGGCCGGTATCCTTTGGTGGTGGTAGGGGACAGGGTCGGCTCAAGTTCCTCCCACCATGCAGCAGCGATCTGCGCAAAGGTAACAGGTTTTTCGGCCTCCTGCTGGGCCTGTGCCCGGTCAAAGGCCTTGACCTTCTCCCAGACCTCCTTGTCGGTCTTCCCACGGAAGGCCTTACGCTTGCCGTTGATCCGGAGGATGGTCTCGTGGAGGCCGTCAGGCCGGACGTAGTATTTTGGGTATCTGGCCATGAGTTACCCTCGCCAGAAGCCGATCTGGACGCAGTGGAAGTCCAGATACAGCGCATACATGGCAACCAGGCACAGGAGCACCAGCAAAGCGGCAATGATCCGGTTCCGGGTGCGGACGCCATCCATCATGATCTTCATGGTTTTGCCGTTATCAACCAGATGCTTTTCCAGCTCCTTTTTGTGGGCGCGGAGTGAATCATTTTTAGCGCTGAGGACTTCCTCCGACATAGTGAGCTTGTCGGTGATGCCAAAAAACTCATCCATGGAAATCCCCAGGACAGCGCAGATCGGCCCTGCGGTACTGATAGATGGAGATTTTGACGCATTTGCAAAAAAGTTGTTGACGGTAGACAGCGGCACGCCCGATTGATCCGCGATGTCTTGGGCCGTCATGCGTAGTGCGGCTTTTTTATCTCTGCATAAGTCTTGAATCGTCAAAAAATCACCATCCTGTGTCAAATTCCCCAATATGGGCAAATAAAGTCTCAATCTGATTCGGCAGTATACTACCCATTTCCCTAATTTGGGCATTGCGCTGCCAAACCTATTTGGAGTAAGGTTTTCTTGCGGACAGGCAGACGCCCCCTCTGCCGGAAACGCAAAGTGCCCCCGCCGCTTGTTGCAGAGGCGACGGGGGCACTTCTTATTCAGTTCCGTCCGATGCCTCCACAACGTTTTTGCTTATATTAACAGCGTTGATCCAAAATAAGCAAAACCCAAAGACCAATAGGCACGATAAAAATCCCAAGTGCCCCATATTGCCAGTGGCAGATTGAATAACTCAGAAGCAAAGCGTCACCGATAACGCTCAACGCTGTGCCGATCGCCAACCATGCGCCAAAGGCGGGCGCACCCATCCTGCAAACCTTTTCACAGCCCGGAGTATATCTGGGCTTGCTGATACATACGGGCAGCCAAAATGGGCCGAGAAGAAAACCACCAAGGGCATGGGCCCAGCATACGGACGATGCCCACCCTTTGACCCGCGTTATGACGTAGCAAATCAAGCCACACAGCAGGAGAGCAACCAACCCTCCGGAAATATAAATTACCATAATGACAGCCCCTTTTGTATGATTAGGCCATACCTTTGGCCTTTGGGATATGATTGGAGGAGTACATATGAGCAACCAGATCACCTGCACTGTGTCCGATTCGGACCGCGACCACATGACCCTGGCGCTCTATCGCCAGTTGACGCCGGAGGAGCGTGAGCAAGTCAACGCTTACCTCGCGCAGCTATTAGCATCTCGATATACTCCCGTGCCTTCTCCCGCTCCTCGCGGGTGAGCAAGTCCCAGCACTCCGGACGCTCGTCCCCTTCGGGGGACGGGCGTTTCTCTTTGCCTAAGAGTTCCTCTTTTGTTATTTTGAAATAATCAGCCAATTTTTGCAAAATGGCATCAGTTGGGGCGTGGCCGTTTTTCCACCGAGTATTAGCTGATTTGCCTATTCCGAGTTCAAGCAAAACAGCAGACGGTGTTTTCCCAACAGAATTACATGCCCTTATGAAATTATCATAAAACACAAAAACACCGCCCTGCACTTTGTGTAAAGTACCGAAAGTAACGAAATAGTCCCAAAAGTGTTGACAGTACCGAAAGTACCGAGTATATTATAGCCATAGAGGACATAGCCCCAAGGACAATATACCACACCGGGGCCAGAACATCAAGAGAGGAGGCACAAGGAATGAAAGGGACTTACGTCCTTGGCTATATCTGCGGAATTATTGCAGCACTGCTTGTCTTATCAAGGCTGCAGCTACTGTAGCAAGGACGCCGGAAAGAAAGCCCACTACGAAGTTGGCAAGGTGATTTTTTACAAAGTCAGCCCGTGCGTTGGCCTTGTCGATAAAGTAGGTAACGCCATCGTCAGTCAACGTGATCCAGAATTCATTGTCCCCGGCTGGGATCAGGTTAATGAGTTCCATTGAAGAAAGCAGATGCGCAGCCCCATCATCCAGATTTGCAGATTCCTGATCTGTCGGTTCGCTGCCGTTTTTCGTCAGAGCCTGCAAGCGCTTCAAATCTTTTTCATAGCGTTTCATCCGTGCTCCCTCCGGTGGCTCTGCGGGTCGTCCGTACGGCCCAGAAGGTAGTCCACGGAGCAGTCCAGATAATCGGCGATCTTGGTAAGTGCTTCCAGCCTTGGATAATACCCGCCAGCTTGCATGGAAGACAGCGTATTAACGCTTAGCGAACAGTCTGAAAGCATTTTCCCGATGGCGATCTTTTTAGACTTTGCCAATGCCTTTATGAGATTCGCAACTTCTTGTGAATTATTCATAAAAAATCCTCATAATTTTGTAATTGCACACAAAATCAAAAGAACTTGTGAAAAACACTTTACACTCACAAGAACTTGTGATAAGTTATATCCACAAAGGACATAGCCCCGAGGACAATATATCACACCGGGGCAACGCCGTCAAGGCGGGAAAGGAGCAATCATGATCGTTAACAGAGTCAAGGAGCTGCGGACGGCTGCCGGGATGACCCAGAAGGCGCTGGCGGATCAGCTGGGCGTCACTGTGCCCACGGTGAGCAAGTGGGAGCTGGGCCAGCGGACTCCGGAGCTGGAGAGAGTTTTCCGCATGACGCTGATCTTCGGCGTCCCCATCGAGGAGATCGTCCAGCGGACGGAGAGCGCGTGAGAAGGGAGGAGCGGACATGGCACGAGAGCGTGAGAGCTTCCGGGATCAGCTGCAATCCTTACAGGCCAAATTCCCGGAGCAGGAGGTCCTGACCAAGGACGAGGCCTGCAAGCTGCTGGGTCTGGACTGGGACGCACTGGTCCACAATGACGGCTTCCCGGCCAAGAAGGTGGGGAAGCGCTACATCATCCCCATTGTACCATTGGCACGGTGGATGGTTACATGGTAGCGCGGAAAGGAGGAAAAGACAATGGACAAGAAATGCCCTAATCTGTACCAAAGGGCAAGGCTGAGTACCGGTTTGACGCAGGAACGTGCAGCGGAGCTGCTTGGACTGTCGCCGGAAAGTCTGAAACAGTACGAGGGCGGCAAGACGGTCCCCAAGGACGAGACGGTGGCCAAGATGGTGGAGGTGTATCACCTGCCATGGCTGGCGCTGGAGCACGCACAGGCCACGGATACGCTGGGCGTGATGCCGGAGGTGACGCCGAGGCCGCTGCCCATGGCAAGCATCGCCCTACGGAATCGTCTGCAAGACGCGACGGGCCGGTTGGACGCCCTGCTCCGGATCGCGGAGGACGGCGTGATCGACGAGGCTGAGCGGCCGGAGTTCGATTCCATCGTGGTGGAGCTGCGGGAGACCATGGCGGCCATCTATCAGGTAATCTACTCAGGCGCAAAAAGAGAACGCCCCGAGGCGGCAACCTCAGAGCGTTCAGTGGGAGAAATAAGTGGTGTTGGATCAACCACTGTTGGATGCATTCATTATAGCACAAGATCCACGCCGCATGCAAGCCCTAATTTTTGCCGGGAAGGGGGCGCATCCCTGTGACCGGTTGGGCAATGTTTTTCATGATCGTCGGCGTGGCGACGGTGGCGGCAATCCCGCTGCGGATCGTGGATCGGATGGAAAGATAAGGGGGCAATATGGCAAGGTATGACTGCGGCTATGGGGCATGGATCCCCGGCCCGGTTTTGGACGATCCGGGGCTTCGGCCCCGGTCGCTGATCCTATACGCACGGATCGCGCGGCGGGCCAACCGGGTGGGTTTCTGCTACGCAACCAACGCAACGCTGATCGAGGACATGACTGCCGTGGATGAGGACGGCTCCGTGCGGGTGCTGTCTGAGCGGACGGTTCAGTCCATGCTGGCGGAGCTGCAAGAACGGGGGCACATCCACACGGACAACGGCCCCCTCCCTCCGGACAGGAATGGCACGGTGCGGACCGGTCGGCGGATCTACATCGGGCGCTCTCTGGCATCGGTCCCGGACGATGCGCAGGGGGGTGAAGAAAATTTCACCCCTGAAAAAAACTGCACCCCAGGGGTGAAGAAAATTTCACCCCCCTTTAAATGTATAAAAGATAATAATAAAAATACCCCTATAGCCCCCTGCGCAGATGCGCACTTCGATTTGTTCTGGTCGGCCTATCCCCGCCATGTGGACAAGCAGCGGGCACGGAAGGCGTGGGCGAAGCTGAAACCGGACGGGGCGCTGGTGGAGATCATCCTCCGGGCGGTGAAGGCCCAGGCAGCCTGTGAGCAGTGGACCCGGGACGGCGGGGCGTACATCCCCTATCCCGCCACATGGCTCAATGGCCGCCGGTGGGAGGACGAGCTGCCGGGGCGGTCCGATTCGGACCGGGGCGGTGAGAGCCGGGAGGTCAACGGATGGGAAACGTGAGAACGGACGAAAAGCTGGATCACCTGCTGGACGCGGAGCGGGCGGTGATCGGGGCCATGCTGGTGGACCCGGATGTGGTGCGGCCCCTGCTGTCCCGTGTGCGGGACGCTGATTTTTCCAACCCCGCCAACCGGCTGATCTTCCAAGCGGCCCGGTCACTGTTCCGGGCAGGCATCACGCCGGACGCGGTGACCATCCGGGATAAGATCGGCCCGGACTACTCCCGGTACATGGCGGAGCTGGTGGAGATCACGCCCACCGCTGCCAACTGGGAGGCCTACGCGGAGGCCATGCGGTCGCAGGCCACCGTCCGCCGGATCCACGAGTTTGCCGACGCTCTGAGCGCGGCTCAGACGGTGGAGGACTGCCGGCCGGTATGCGCCAAGCTGTCCCGGGAGCTGAGCGAGGGCACCAGCGTGGAGGCGTGGACCATGGCGCAGATGACCGAGGACTTCTGCCAGGCGCAGGACCCGGACGCACCGGCCCCGGTGTACATCGACTATGGTCTGGATTTTCTCAAGGGCCGGACCTACACGAAGCCGGGGGACGTGGTCATCATCGGCGGCTATCCTTCCGACGGCAAGACGGCGCTGGCCTTGCAGATGGCCTACCGGATGGCCCAGGAGCACCGGGTCGGCTTTTTCAGCCTGGAGACGGACAAGGCTAAGATCCGGGACCGGCTTATGGCTGCCGTGGTGCAGATCGACTTTGACCGGATTAAAACCCGCACTCTGACCGAGGATGACTGGCGGGCCTTCGCGGAGAAATCCGCCGACATGGCAGGCCGGGGCCTGACAGTGGTGGAGGCATCCGGCATGACGGCCACCACCATCCAGAGCGTCAGTCAGGCGTATGGCTTTGACGTGATCTTTCTGGATTACATCCAGCTGGTGACTCCGGAGATGGACCAGCGGGCGCCCCGCAGTGAGCAGATGGCGGCGGTGTCCCGGCAGCTGCACACCTTCGCCCAGAAATCCGGGACGCTGGTGGTGGAGCTGGCCCAGCTGAGCCGGCCGGACAAGGCCGCCGGATGGCGGGCTCCGGTGATGAGCGACCTGAAGGAGTCCGGCCAGTTCGAGCAGGACGCGGACATGATCTTCATGGTCTACCGTCCGGACCCCAAGGCCAAGGACGGCCCGGAGCTGGACCAGAACAAGCACCGGGTCCTGAAAATCGCGAAGAACAAGGAAGGCCCCCGTGGGGCCTGGTACATGGTATTCGACGGGCCGAAGCAGACGTTTTCGCTGCTGGTCAATCCGGACGGCCGCTCCGTCATGCGGCAATTTTCTGCCGCCGGGAAGGCGGCCAAGCAGCGGCCCCGGCAGGTGAGCTTCTGGGGCGACGGGTCCGACTGGACCGAGGCCACGGCGGACACCGAGACGCCGTGGGATGACGAGAACAAGGGGGAGAAAGCGTGAAGATCGGAGATATTTTGCATTTGGAACCGACGCTGGAGGCGACCAGTGGGCTGGGCACTGTAGGGCCGATTCGGTCGCGGGTGATCTACATCCACCCGGCGGGGCGGTACTACACGGTGGAGTTCTGCAATCCCATCACCGGAGAGCGGTGGCGGGAGGCCTTCTGGCCTGAGCTGGCGCCGCATTTCAAGGCCGTAAGCACTGCGGTCTGACGCAAACAAGGGGGAAAGGTGAATATGAAAACAATCGCGGTATTGAATTTCAAGGGCGGGGTCGGCAAAACCGTCACCACCGCCACGCTGGCGTATCTGCTGGCGAAGCAGGGCAAGCGGATCCTGTTGATCGACGGGGACAGTCAGGGAAATCTGAGCATGTCCTTCGGGATCGACGCGGAGGAGGGCGCGGACACGCTGGCCCTCCTGACCGAGGGCGCCGGGTACTATCCGGAGTTTGTAACGCCCACCATTTTTGACGGGATCGACCTGATCCCATCCGACATCAACCTGCTGGTGGCAGACCGGCACATGGCCCAGAGCGGCGTGGGCCGGATGCAGCGGGCTATCGCGGATCTCCGGGACGCCATCGAGGAGGACGCGGACCAGGACAACGCCTATGATCTCATCCTGATCGACTGCCCTCCGGCGCTGTCGGCAGCCTGCACGGCGGCGCTGGCCGCTGCGGATGAGGTGATTATCCCCATTCGGCTGGACTACTACTCCACCGGCGGCATGGCCAATCTGGCCGAGCAGCTCCAGCACATGCGGGCCATCAACCCCCGGCTGTCGGTGCTGGGCGTGCTGGTGACGCAGTTCACGCACATGGCGGACGAGAAGGAGGCCCTCGCGGCCATCCGGGGCGGGGCGCTGCCGGTGTTTGAGACGGTGATCCGGTTCTCAAAGGCCGTGCCCAGCGCGACCTTCCAAAAGGTCCCGCTGCCGGTGGCCCGTCCCTACTGCGCGGCCAGCAAGGACTACGCCGAGCTGGTGAAGGAAATCTCCGGGAGGTGCTGAGGATGGAAAAGCGGAAATTTAACGTGATGGACGTGCTGGGTGAGCAGCTGGCCGGCGTGGCGGACACCATGATGGAGATCCCGGTTGACGATATCCGGGACAACCCCCGGAACTTTTACCCGACGCCTGACCCTCAAACGCTGCGGGCGCTGGCGGACTCCATCCGGGCAAACGGCCTGCTGGAGCCGCCTACGGTGGTCCCTGCCGGTGACGGCACCTATCGCCTGATCTCCGGCCACAGCCGTCTGGCTGCGATCCGGAGCATTTTGGAGGACGGCTCCGAGGAGGACCTGACGCGCTTCTCTAAGATCCTGTGCCGGGTGCTGCCCCCCATGTCGGAGGGGCAGGAGCAGGCGGCAGTGATCGAGGCCAACCGGCAGCGGGTAAAGTCCAACGCCCTGCTGGCCGAGGAGGCGGCGCGTCTGACGGAGGCCTACATCAAGCGCCGGGAGGCCGGTGAGCAGCTTCCGGGGCGCATCCGGGACTATGTGGCGGAGGCCCTGCAAGTCAAAGCCACCAAGGTCGCCAACCTGTCGGCCATCAAGAAAGGGCTGAAAGTGCCGGGGATCGTCCGAAAGTGGGAGGCTGGGGACATCCCGGAGGCGGCGGCCCTGGAGATTGCACGGATGGACATTGAGGAGCAGTACCGTCTGCTGGACTGGACGATTGAGAGCGAATCGCACTACTACAGCATCCGGGACGTGAAGATGTTCCATACCTTATGGACCATGTTCCCCCACAACTGCCCGGAATCCTCCGGCCTGTGCCCCAACGCCGGACCGATGTATGACCGGTTCTACACATACGGAGCGCTGAACAACTGCACAGGGTGCTGTCGCTCATGCAACAAGAGGGACACCTGCAAGACGGTATGCCAATATTTCAAGCCGGAGACACAGCCGGAGCCTGAGCCGGAGGTCAAGCGCAACCCGGCGGTGAAGGATCCCCGGCTAGACTACAAGGTGATGGTTCCCACCTTCTGCCAGCGGGTGAAGGAGCTGCGGATTCAGACCGGCATGAGCCGGAAGGAATTTGCCCAGAGCATTGACGAGTTCCCCGGAACGTACAGCGCATGCGAGAACAACTCCATGTGCGGATCCGAGAAGATCGCCAAGCTGGCGCTGTGCTTTGGCGTCAGCACGGACTACCTCTACGGCCTGACGGACGAGTTGACACCGCCGACGCTGCCGGAGGGCCAGCTGATGATCGCCGGATGGATGCCCGGCAGCACCAACCCGGCGGAGCCGGGAGAGTTTGCAGTCTGTGTGGACCTGGGCGGCGGGAAACTTTGGAAGCGGTTTTTTGACTGGGATGGCCAACGCTGGATGAGGCCGGGCGGAATCGAGGCACGGGCCACCGACGTGGCCTGGTGGATGCGGCTGCCGTTTGTCCCATCGGCAGGGAAAGGAGCGGAGAAATGAAAAAATTTCTTTTTGAGTGCGACCTTGAGAACGGCCCTGAGCGTTTCAACGTGGTCGGTTTGGATCTGGATGAGGTCTTGGCCCTGATGCTTCGCCAGATCAATCTGGTTTACTCCAGCCTTTTGAAAAATCGTCCGGATCTCGCAAAGGCTGTGCGGATGGAGCTGATTACTCACATGATTGATCCCAAATCCCCTGTATGGACGGAGTGTGATCGAAAAGCGAAGAATGATCTGTTTGTGCTGATCGACAAGTCGAAGAAAGGCGGCGGCTTATGACCCGATACACAGGGCGCGGAAAGCGCCGCAGCCGGATTCTCCCGGTGCTGACTCTGGCGGCCGCCGTGGCTGCCGTGATCCTGCTGACGGTAGCGGCCAAGGGCATGGCCCTATGACCGCGCCGCCGTGCCTAAACTGCCCGGATCGCCGAATCGGATGTCACGATCCGGCGGTCTGCCCCAAGTGGGCGGCCTATGATGAGATCCATCGGGCAGAGCTGGCTGCCATGCCGTCCCGTAAGGAGTGGGAGGACATGGTGGAGTACATTCATGACCGGCGGCGACGCTACATGCCGGGCCGCTGGAAAAAGGGAGATAAGTAATGCTGAATCATATCGTACTGATGGGCCGCCTGACCCGTGACCCGGAGCTGCGGCATACCGGCAGCGGGCTGGCCGTGGCGTCCTTCTCTCTGGCCGTGGACCGGGACTACAAGGGACAGTCCGGCGAGAAGGAGACGGACTTCGTGGACATCGTTGCGTGGCGCTCCACGGCGGACTTTGTGAGCAAGTTTTTCACCAAAGGCCGCATGGCCGTGGTGGAGGGCCGGTTGCAGCTCCGGGACTGGAAGGACAAGGACGGAAACAACCGGCGCTCCGCCGAAGTGGTGGCGGAGCATGTGTATTTTGGTGATAGCAAGCGGTCCGAATCGGACACAGCGTCCGCACCGCCTGCGTCAGGGGACTTCCGGGAGATCCCGGAGGAGGAGAAAGGAGAGCTACCGTTTTGAGAGATCAAGAACTCGTAAATGCGCTTAGATGCGTTTCAACATCGGGCGGGCCAATGGGCAACTGCAAGAAATGCCCGTTTTACAAAACGGAACCGGTCCCGGAAGATCTGGCGGGAAAAGTCAATTTGACAGAGTGGTCCTCCTGCGATGTTGACGCGGTGGAGCTTGCCGCAGCCGACCGGATCGCCAACCAGAGCACCCACATCGCGGCACTCCAGCAGGAAATTGAGAAGCTGCGGGGGCAGAATAGACAACTGATGCTTGAACGCAACTATGTTATATCGATAATTGCGGATGTCAGAAAAGCCGGAAAGACGTGGATGTGCCAGTATTGCGCTCATTGCAAGGGCATCGTAAGCGGCATGGCTGACTGCGATTCCAAGAAGCTGTGTGTTATGCCATATAGTCAGTTTGAGCTAAAAAGACCGGAGCCGCCGGAGGTGGAAAAATGCTGAAACCAAGTGATCTGACGAAGGCGGAACTGCTGCAAGTGGTAGAAATGCTGGCGTTTGGGGCAAACGAATATTATTTGGATCGTGCACTTGGGCGGATTGAAATGCAGCGCAACGACGCCCACCACGAAAGGTGTGTGAAGCTGATTGACGAAGAACAAAAGCACTATGCAGCCTATTTTGACCTCCTTCGCCCATACGAGGGCAAGCCCATTGCGGATGTACCTTCGGACGTTTTGGAACAAGCGACGGCAGAGTTGGACAAGGCGAGGGCGGCTGGACAGGAGTGGAACAGGCGGAATGGAATCAAACTGAAAGGGAGGGTAAGTGATGAAAAAGTGCACCGGTGAAAACTGCCCCATGCAGATTGGCTATGACGTTGAAAAATGCGCCGCAATCGAAAAGTGCCCGTATCGCACGTGGCCCGTTACCATTGCCGACCGGATCCGGAGCATGACGGATAAAGAGCTGGCCGGGGTGCTGTGCGATTTCCGGATGGATATCATCGTGAAAGACCTCTCTGGTGTTTCGACGATGCCAGCAGATTGGTATGAAATTAAAAAATGGCTTGAAACTCCGTGGGAGGGCAAGCCGTGAGCGAGGCTCAGAATGGAGGGGATGAAGGATGAATAAGGCTATTATGCTGAGTATCCGCCCGAAGTGGTGTGAGAAGATTGTCAATGGTGAGAAAACCATCGAGGTCCGAAAGACGCGCCCGAAGCTAAAAACGCCGTTTAAGTGCTATATCTACTGCACGCTGCCAAAATATCCGCACGAGGACTTCATTGCAACGGACTATCCAATGCCACAGTTTTACGGCGGCGGCAAGGTCGTCGGGGAGTTTACCTGTGACCGGATTTACAAGATTGACAAGGATAGTACGGATTTTCTTTTTAAGGCCGGGGGCCTATCCGTTTACAAGCAAGCTGCCGAAGAAAAGTGTGGCCTGTGTGCGACCATGACAGACGATGAGTTGCTCGGCTATCTTGGACATTACCAGGGCTACGGCTGGCATATCTCCGACCTGCGCATTTATGATACGCCGAAAGAATTGAGCGAGTTCACTGGGTTGCGCGATACCAAATTTGGCGCCGCACCGTATGAGATCAAGCGCGCGCCCCAGAGCTGGTGCTATGTGAAGGAGGGCTGAAAATGGCTGAATACATTAAACGGGAAACTGCCGTAAGAGCGGTGATGGCGGCGAAATGGGTGGACGGTTCCGACGGTGCCATGGCAATGGAGATTGTTGCATCGCCACCTGCCGCCGACGTGGCCCCGGTGGTGCGGTGCAAGGACTGTGTACACTGGGATGATGACCCCGATACTTATGGGACAGATGACGGCCCGAAAGGCAAATGTATGAAATCATTTGAAACGATGTGCGCAGATGACTTTTGCAGCTACGGAGAACGAAAGGAGAACAACCATGAAAAAGTTTAAGATTTATGCCCTGCTGGCACTGTCGGTGCTTCTTCTGACCTTGATAGCAGGCTGCTCCGAAGCAGATAAGGTCAACGACAACTTAAGCAAGCAGGCTGATTACTTCGAGTGCGAGCGCCGGGTGACTGTCTACAACGCCCGCACGGACAATGTGATTTTGGAATGCGAGGGCTATCTGAGCATTAGCAATAACAGCAGCAATGAACTGGTAGTCACCGTCAAGACCGGCCCAGCCAGTTACAAGAAAAATTACATTTACCTCAACGCTTACACGCTGTATGTGGTGGAGGACATCACGGGCACCCACACAGACCCGTACCATTACCAGATGTATTTTCACACGGAACTGCTGCCCAATGTGGATATTAAGCCGTGAAAGAGAGGCATAACGATGGGTAAAATATCCGGTATGCAGCGGTACGCCGAGCAATTTGCGCAAGCCAAAGTAGAGGCCGCCCAGCGGTTGGTCTCCCAGTACATGATCGATACCCTGCAAATGACCCTTCACCAGACGGAGGGCTGGGGCTACGACCGGATCATGCGGCTGACGGAGGCGTGGCAGCAGACCCAGCGGGAGTACACGCCTGCCCTCAACTCCAATGACCCGGCGGCGGACGTGATGCAGGAGCACATGGACCGGGTGATGGCCCAGATCATCAGCGGCAAGCAGGACCTAAAACCGTTTACGGAGCGGTATCACGAGCTCCGGAAAGTGACATATGGGAGGTAATTATGGGACCAGAGGAAATGAGCATAACCATAACGGAGATCAGCACTGTCCCGTATTTGGGACTGCCGGAATGTAAGGACTGCCAACAGCGGATGTCGGAGGTCGTTGAGCAACGAATCCACACCAACACTGGCGAGGTAGTCTTTGACACACATTTGCAATGCCAAAAACTCCCATTTTGCAAAAATCTTAAAGAACACTGGATGGCCCAAACACGAAATCAAATTATCAATGGCGACGGCAAAAAAACAGTTGGGATAAGCCGTGCGGAGCCTCCTGCCGATGGCTGATCCGTTTGTGTGCGTCAGGCAGCGGGCGGGGCCGCTGGTCAAGGCGCTGGTGACGGACAACTACGGATATCTCCGTCGCTACGGGCCGGATGCGGTGCGGGGCCGGTGCGGGCCGGCCCTCAGCCGCACCACCGTTGACAAGTTGGAACTCCGGCTGGCGCTTTTTGTCTATGACGGTATTTTTTACACGCTGACCTTTGACGATGACCATCTCCCGCCGGATCGGGCCGGGGTGGATCGGATCTGGGACGCATTCGCGAAGCGTCTCAGGCGGTGGAAGCGCGGGCCGGTGGACTACTACGTTTACCGGGTGGAGGGCCTCCACGGTGACCACCGGCTCCACATCCACATGTTTCTGCGGGATCAGGACTTTCCTCCGGCCGTGGTGCAGTACCTCTGGCGGACGTGGGGCAGCGCCTACGATGTGCGCTGGGACCGGGCGCGGGTGCTGTCAGAGGGCGGCTACCGTGGGCTGGCGATCTATTTCACCAAGGAAATCCCGGAGGTGGGCCGCCACCCGTGGGGCTGCTCCCGGGCGCTGAGCAAGTACATCCCGCCTCCGGAGGTGTCTACCTGCAAGAGCGGCATGGTGCGGCTTCCCAAGGGCGCCACGCCGCTGCCCATGCATGGCCGGGACCGTCCTCAGCTGGGCGGGTGGGGGCTCTATGGATATAGCCGGTATCTGCTCCCGGAAAAATAGCGCTTTTATTTTAATAACAAAGTTTAGTATTATCTATCTATAGATAGCGTATCCTCTTGAAACCTACGGAATATCTACGGACAAC
>ERZ1034865.758-NODE-758-length-17339-cov-32.384865_pt1 | contig 17339 bp, 19 predicted proteins | sample MGYA00520632_ERZ1034865 | MGnify/ENA primary metagenome ERZ1034865 (study PRJEB33766, sample SAMN09781738) | gut metagenome | biome: gut microbiome | host: Homo sapiens | place: Madagascar | study: EMG produced TPA metagenomics assembly of the PRJNA485056 data...
TTTTAAAATATTGGTAAAAAGATACGATGACATAAAGAAAGGAAAAATAACTCCAAAATATTGCAATACTTGTGAATATTGTAAATCTATAAAGAAAATTGAAAAATTTGAGGTGGTAGAATAATGGGAGAAATACTTTTTAAATTTTTATATTCAAAATCTATTTATTTTAAAGATAGAGATGAAATTGAAGAATTTCGTGAAATAATAATGGACTATGTTCGTGAATATAAATTACCAATGAAACTTTTATATCCTATTGTTGGTAAAGCGGTAGTTGTATATTATGACGCAGCTTGTAGAAAAATAGACTCAAAATATTTAATAGAATGGGAATATTCAGCTGTTCCATGGAATGAAGCCAAAAAACAGTGTAATTTAAAAAATGATAAGGAGGAAAAAAATATGTTGAAAATTTTAGAAATTTACAAGGAAAAACAAACAAAAGTAATTGAGCAAAAATATGACTCAAAATTAAAAGAATTGGAAGAAAATGACCCAATCGCTATATGGATAGAACAATCAAACAACGATTTAAGACAATTATTTAATGATGATACTGTTTATATTGAAATTCATAAAAACTCTTATCCAGCTGACAATTTGACAGAAGAAACATTAAAAGAAAAGAAAGAAATAATCGAAACAATTCACAAAGAAAAAAGAGAACTATGTGATACCATTGCTGAAATAGAAGCCTTAATGGACTTAGCACCAAATTACGAAGAAAAGATGAAAATTTTAATGAATTATGATATAGTAGACAAAAAAGGAAAACTAAAATAAAAAGGAGTTCGTTATGGGAATTGGAATTTTAATCTTTGGAAAATCTGGAAGTGGAAAATCTACTTCATTAAGAAATTTTAAGTCTGACGATGTTGGTATAATAAATGTTATTAGTAAGCCTTTACCTTTTAAAAACGTAAATAATCTAAAAACAGTTGATACTGACAATTACGAAGATGTTAGAAAAATATTAACAAAGAGTAAAGCTAAGTCAATAGTAATAGATGACGCTGGTTATTTACTCACAAATCAATTCATGAGAAAACATTCTAATGCTGGTGGAGGAAATGCAGTATATTCGATGTATAATGACATTGCAGATAACTTCTGGAGTCTACCAGAATTAGTAAAAACATTACCAAAAGATAAGTTGGTGTATTTTATAATGCACGAAGATAAGAACGATTTTGGAGATATTAAACCCAAAACTATTGGAAGACTTATAGATGAAAAAGTATGTTTTGAAGGCTTATTTTCAATAGTTTTAAGGTCTAAAAAAGTAGACAAAAACTACTTTTTCTATACTCAATCAACAGACAATGATGTCGCAAAATCTCCGATGGGAATGTTCAATGATTTATACATTGATAATGACTTAAAAATGGTAGATGATACTATTAGAGAATTTTATGGAATTAAAGGAGAATAAATATGGAAACAAAAACCAAAATAATTATAAGCGTATTGTCTATAATAATATTGATAATACTAATAACTTTCTTTTCAAGCATAACAACAGTCCCAACAGGATATGTTGGAGTTAAAACAAAATTTGGTCAAGTACAACAAGCAGTAATACAAGAAGGATTAAACTTTAAAACACCTTTTATAGAAAAAATAGTAAGAATAGATTGTAGGACACAAAAATGTGAATATACAATGGAAGCAAGTTCAAAAGATTTACAAAAAATATCTAATATAAAAATAGCTGTTAATTATAATGTAGACAAAGTAAAAGCAAACGAATTATATCAAGAAATAGGAAAAGATTTTAAAGGAATAATAGTAGAACCTGCAATTTATGAATCAGTGAAACAAGGAATGTCTCAATATGCAGCAGAAGAATTAGTAACTAAAAGAAGTGAAGTATCAAATGCAATTATGGAATTATTAGTTAATAAATTAGAAACTAAAGGAATAAAAATTACAGCATTAAATATAACTGATTTAAGCTTTTCAAAAGAATTTGATGATGCAATAGAAAAGAAACAAGTAACAGAACAACAAACACAACAAGCTAAGTATGAATTAGAAAAAGCTAAAATAGAAAATGAAAAGAAAATTGAAAATGCAAAAGCAGAAGCAGAAGTAATGAAACAACAAAATCAACAGATTACTGAAAATACATTAAAATTAAAAGAATTAGAAGTAAAACAAGAAATGATTAAAAAATGGAATGGAACACTTCCAACAACAATATCAGATGATATATTATCAATATTAAATAAATAGGAGGAAAATTAATTATGCAAAAATTTAACGATTATGATACTACGAAAGTAAATGATTTTGGAGAAAGATTAAAGTTAGGAGGACACATTTGCAAAGTATTAGAAGCAAAAGTAGAGAGTGGAACTAGCAAAAAAGATGGAAAACCTTATGAGATGCTAGTAATAAAATTTGATATAGAAGAACCAGATGAGCAAGCTGGATTTTATAATAAAAAATTTGTTGAAGCAGCAAGAACTGACCCTATGACAGCAAAATGGAAAGGTTATTACAGATTATCAGTTCCAAATGATAATTCAGAAGACTTTATCAAAAAAACATTTAAGACTTTTACAACTTCTATTGAAAAATCAAATCCTGGTTATACTTGGAATTGGCAAGAAGATACATTAGTAGGAAAGAAATTCGGTGGAGTATTTGGATATGAAGAATTTACTATCCCCACTACTGGAGAAACTGTTCCTTTAACAAGAATTAGATTTATTAGAAGTACAGAAAAAATAGAGGAAGCTCCAATTCCTAAAGTTAAATTATTAGATAAAACTTATGTTGATTATGATAAATATGTTGAAAACAGAAAAAATGGCAATACAACAGAAAGTAATAACAATTCTGAAGAAAGTGGCTTTATTGGAGATAATGACGACCTTCCTTTCTAATGAAATTATATGTTGAATAATAAAAAAGTGGCTTAAAAACGATTGTCGTAAGCCACTTTTTCTTTATTTTTAGCAGTTTTCAGCATTTTTATATTTTTCTGTTGTTTTTAAATATTCATAAGCTTTTTCGATTGTCATATCTTCATCATAGGGAATACTTAATGTATCTGTATCAATGAAAACATTAATTCCAGACTCTAAAGTGTTTTTTTCTTCTTCGGTTAAAGAAAGCGAGTTTTTAACACTTTTTTGTTGAATTTTTTGATATGCTTCCTCTTTAGCTCTTTGCTTTTCATCTGTGTAAGAAGCAATTTCGATTACATTAGATATGTTAGTAATCTTATTAAAACTAACTATTCTATGATAATTGAGAATTATTCCATTTTCTAATTCAATTATCTTTTTTAAAGCCATAATTTTTTCCTCCTATTTATATCCTATTACTTTTATAATTGAAAATTTTGCAGCTCCAATTCCAGTTGCTCTTGCAGTACTTGTATCAAAATATATTTGAGTTGCCCTTACTGGAGAAATTGTGTTTGTTCCAATTTTATGAAGGTCAAATTTTAAATTACCTATTTGTGGATTAGAGCTATCCATATATCCTCCAATAAGTACTATATTTTTATTAGCTCCAGTAGCGTCAACACTCATATAATTATAATCATAATCTCTATAAAAAATCGTTATATGTTCATAATTATCCACATTACCACTTAAGGTAATAGTTCCAGTACTTCCACTCCAATTTATGTATAAAATTGTTGGACGACTGGCTAAATATTCCCACTCTGTTGCTGTTTGTCCTGCAACATAACTCCTAATAGCCATTCTTGATACAGAAGAAAAATTTCCTATTGCAATTTGATGCGAATAGCCATAAGTTATACCAGGTACTGTTATCACACTCCCCCATTGAGCTATATTTTCTGGTCTATTTGAAGTTTCTTTTATATATTCTCTTATAGTAGTTTCTTGTGGAATTGATGTAGCAAAAATATTCGCATTATAACCCGTAGCTTTTAAAAGAACATTGGTAGAATATCCGTTTATATAAACATTAGTTCCATCTGAATGTACCAACCACTTATTTAATGGAATACTAAAAATTCCATGATTAGTTCCAGAAGAACCCACTCCAAACCAAACTTCAACATTTTTATCTGTTCTTTTAGCTCTAACTCTTACATCTTTATCCGCTTTTTTTCCTCTTACCCAAATATCGTCGTCATAAACTTGTAAAGCCCCTCCAACAGAAGTATCATATTTTCCCCTTATTGCCATTCCATTTTTGTGATAAGCAACCAAAGGTGTTCCAGCACCGAATATTGTAGTAAATTGTTTAGTTGATAATTTATCACTTACAGTCAATCTAAAGTCATAGCTGTTTTGGTCATTAAATCCAGAGCCAGCTAAATCTCCTTGAATTAAGATTGTTTGCGAATATTTACTTCCAGATACAGTAGGTGTTAATTTCGTAGTTCCAGTAGTCCATGCGCTAGTTCCAGCTATTTTATATTCATATTTTATTGATACAATAGCATTGGTTACACTTCCAAAGCTCTTGTTCCAAATAGCACCTTCATAATTTAAAGTAACTTGTGTGCCAACACCACCATCACTTCTAGTTAAGGTACATTTTGTAATTGTTAAATCTGTGTATGTATAATAGTTTGCGTCACTTATAGTCTTTTGTACTGCCGTTGTATTTTGTCTACTATCTTTCGCTGTTACAAAGACTACATTGTTATCTATTGCACTAACTGACAAGTTTACATCTGCCGAACTACTATAAGCAACCTCGCCACTATTCTTAGTACCCACTGTTAAGGTGTAATTTTTCATAGTTGCTGAATTTTTAGCAACAGCTTTATTAGCTGTGCTTACAGTCGCTTGCAAACTTGAATAACCTTTAATAAATTTTTGATTATTTCCTGTTAATGCTGTCGTTTTACTGTTAGTATCTTTAAAGGTAAAATTAGAAAATGTAGGATTACTATTTGTTACATAATAAGTTCTATTTACTGCATTATAATAATCTTTTCCATCGTTAGAACTTTTTATAACATATCTTATTGTTCCCGAATTGGAATTAGGGACTTTTGAATACAATGTGCTTGCATTTAATGAATATGTATATGAGGTTCTTCCAGATACATCGACTTCTCCAGTCAGTTGACTTTCTATCTTACCGTTTACAATGTTTTCTGAATAAACTACTGTTCTACAACCTCCTGGATTGGTCCATGTAATAGTAGGATTTTGTCCTATATTAAAGTTAGGAGCTGTATTTATTGTCGCTATATTGTAAGTAGAAAAGGTTTTATTACCTGTTGTTGTTACTAAACCATTGTCGGTACGAGTACAACTAATCTTAATAGAATATTGTGTATTAGGAGATAAACCTTTTACATAAAAACTGCCACTCTTCTGGTCATTTGCAACTGTTTCTCCATAAGTAGCAGAACCTACTCCAGTCGCATCATTATTCAAATAATAATGAGTATCATTTCTCGGTACATCAGTACTCCAGAATACTCGTGCTGTGTTTATAGTAATATTTCTAATTTCAAAAGATGTAATACTTAAATATCTTGCAATTTTATCAAGCGTTACGGTTGAGCTTCCTTCAACGCTTTGTCCTGCTAACGATGTACCGCTAGGAGCATTACACCAACCACTTATCCAACAAGCTCCGCTTCCGTCAGTTTTATGTGGAACATTGTAAACAGTAAACTGTTTCATTGTTACCCAATCAGAACCAACGCTAGTACTTGAATTGCTAAAGTTCTCTGTTGTTTCGTGAATTGTTAATGCTCCAGACCATGTTCCTTTTGTCGTATAGCCATCATTTCTTCTTACTTGTATAGAGCCAACAACATTTGAATTGTTGGCTGTTGCTCCATTACTTGTACTTTCCCATACAATTCTACCTTCTAATTTAGAAGATGTAGAAGTTAAACCTATCACTCCATTAGCCATTTATTTTCTCCTTTCTATAAAACATTTAACCAAACCTGGTCTACGTGTTTTTGCTGTAATAGACCAGTTATTTCAGCCTGTGTTCTAACTGTTAAATTATTTGTTTTAGTTCCCTTATCTGTTTGCTCTGTAACAACCTCGTTACTAGACTTATTAAATGTTCTATTCCCATCAGAGTCAATTCTTGTATATGTATTTGTTTTTGTCGAGTCAACTCTTATTCCTTCTCCAATTTGTACTGTTTCAGTATTTGTTTCATTAGAGTTTTGTGACCAAGTCTGTCGTGACTCTCCAAAAATCAAAATTAAATCACTTATCAAACATGAGTCAGCAGTATCACTAGAAAATTTTATTGTAAATTTATTGTTTGCAATCTTTATTGACTCTTCAAATAATTTCCACTCTAATGAAGTTAAATTATATTCAGTATCATTTATAGTAACTTTTACATTAGCAGCTGCAACTTTCTTTTTATAATTAAACGAAATATTGTAAGTTCCATTTTTTAAAGGTCCAACATTTTGAAGAATATTTCCATTTTGTAATAATATTGCACTCTTAGACTCATTATTTTGGAACACATCGGTATCTGTAAATTGTGTTACAGTACCTTCCCAATACTCTGTACCAAAAGCTCCAACAGAGTTCCTTAATAAGTTAGAACCTCCTTGTGTAGTTATTTTTTCGGTTAAACCTTTTATTGTCTGTTCTAATGATGAAATTGTTTTTTGTTGGTCTAATATTTTTCCATTTAAGCTATCAATTTGGGCATCATATTTAGTAACCGTAGCTGCTATTTTATCATCTGTTTTTGTTAAATCTGTCTTTGTCTGTGTAATTTGTTTATCAAAAATTCTTAATAAACTAGATACAGATTTTCCATCTCTGAAAAAATCTATTATATTCTTAGCATTTAAAGTTCCATTATTTATTGAGTTCGTTGCAGAAACAGTTTTCTTAAATATATCTGTACTATCTAACGTTATATCACTTAAAGTTACTGTTGCGTCTGAATAGTCCCATACTCCATGTTCAAACGTAACTACTCTTAATTGCTCTATGTCGCCTTCTATTCCTGCAAAATTAATTACATCTACTATATCATTAAGTCCTACTCTTTCCAGCTCATATCCTTCTACTTGATATAATAAGAATGTTTGAACCTCTAACTCTTTTCTAGGTTTACATAAATCTTTTAACTTTCTTTCGCCCCATTTCTTTAATTGTTCTGGGTCTATAATATCTGGGTTATTTTCAATTCCTTCAAGAACAGAGTCTGTATATGAAAAGTTTGTTAGCCACTCACTATCATTATTGACACTTTTTATATTCAATCCACTTTCTCCTAAAGGACATAGTTTTGTAATTATTTTATTGTTAAAAGTTTTTTCTAAGGATTGCATATTCTTTTGATACCTAACTTCATATCCATCATAAGGAAGCCATTTGGTTTCGTCTCTATGATGAATTATTTTATTAACACTATCAACTACGAGTATTCCTCCCCAAATCTGCTGTACCTTTAATACATTCTCCCAAATGTCAATTTGGTCTGTTTCTAAGTCGAAAGTTCCTTCAACATCACATGTACCAGTGGTCCAGCCAGTTCCATACAATAAAGCGTCTAAAGCATATCCAGAAGTACCTGGCAAATGAGAACTCTTTACGAGTTCATTGTTGTTCTTTAAAGCCAAGTCCCCATTAGATAAAACTACAACCATAAATGTATCTATCCTTTCAAATCCTGTCTCACTGTTCCAAGCTCTTACATATTTTCTTGTTAATAGCTTCTGTCTTTCATAAGCTGTTACCGAAATATAATCTTCATCGTTTTCTGTTATATTCTCTTTAAAACAACCTTCAAAATTTGTAGAATAAACTTTTCCATCTACATAATATAAATTCTCTGGATTTTTTATCTCTTTCCATTTTGGGTTTTTTACATCAATATTGAATGTAAATACTGACTCTGAATTTTGCGTGTCTGTTATTCTAGGATTATAAATTGGGTCTTCATCATCTTTATTAAATACTGTTATCAATACTTGATTTTTGTCTAAAACATAAATTTGTTGGTCTTCTTCGTCAGCTTTAGCATAATACAATTTTAATATAGCATTACTATTTGACAATGAAATATTTGAACCACTCTTAGATATGTTTATATTATTCATATCTTGAAAAGCAATTAACTGGTCATCTGTATAGTCTTCATAACTATCTGACGCTGTTCTATATATACCAGAATTGTCTAAATAATCTCCAGCATTAAGCGTTTGATTACTAAGAGGGAAAGTTACAGTTAGCATTACTTTATCGCCTTGTTTTATCACAAAATTAAAGCTTGAATTAATAGTTCCAGTTATTTCAATTTTATTCGTTGCAATAATAACATTTCCAATAGGTATATTAACACTATTTCCGATTGTTATTCTCTTCATACTACTTCCCTCCTAAAATTTATAATCATACCATTCGACAGACACATTCGCTTCATTAACTCCACTCAAAACCTTTAATACATTTTTTCCATTCTCGATTTTAGGAAATTGATGATTGTAATATCTCATTGCATTAGTTTTCACTCCATCTGAATTTATATGAGTAATTGTTGAATTAGAACTATTTATAATTAATTTGTCTCCTTCTAATAATGGATTGTCATATTCAATCGAATAATCATTTAATGAAATTATTGGCGAATTAGCTGGTCCTTTAATAGTAAATATTGCTCCAACATCTTCAAAAGTATCACTTGTCTCTTCTCCATTACCAAATATTACTTTTTTTATCAAATCTTTTCCATAAGCCTCTGAAGTCTTTAAAGGAATAGAAAACTTTAAATGTTTAGGAAAATTTGTACTTGAAAATGCTCCATTATATTTTACTTTATAGAATTTATCATCTTTTTCAAACGCTAATGGAATAGTTTTATTTTTTATTGAATTTAAAAGTTTCTTTAATTTCATTTCTTCTTTAACTTTTTCTTCTTGTGTTAGATTGTCTTCTGTATAACATACTATATTAAAATTATTAGGGTCATAAGTTGTTGACAACACAATGTCCCCATTTCTTCCAGCAGCTTTTACAGTGGTTTCTGTTGCTTCCGCCATGCAAGGAAGTTCACTCTCGCTAAAATCTATTAAATAATGAATATCATTTTGAGAATTTATAAAAAATCCATTAGATGAAATATAAGTTTCATAATCTTCAATGATTTTAGAAACCTCTACGCTCATACTCCCTAATTCATTATCAGTCGAGATATGATTTATTCCGTCATATAATACAATATTTTGTAATTTATAGAAAGCATTTTGTTGCTCTGGAGTATATGGTATTATTTCTTCTTCTGCCAATGGATACTGTATTGCTATATTATTACTCTGTAAAAAAGTTGTTAAAGCTTTAACATCTTCCATTCCCGTGGTTAATAATCTTAAATAAGTATAATTACCATCTTGTCTTAAAGCTATTTGCCAACCTTCTGCAACAGTAAACATAGTATTCCAAGGGACTCCTAATAATTTATCGGATAAAACACTTATTTTTGAATTATCTGTTTTTAAATTTTTTAAAAGTAATCCTTTCTTAGTATTTATGCCTAAAGCGAATTTGTTATCAACTGCTTTATTATATCCTTCATCTGCACCACCATTCAAAATCATAGTTCCAACATTTTTGTGTATGCCATCTTCAGCCAAGTAATCCTTTATCCCGTTAGGTAAGCTTCTTAATTTCTGTCCTTCTTCAAATGGAAATATTGTTGCTTGCTCTTGATGTTGAATATATGAGGTTGCTGCCGAGGCTACTTCTATTTGAAAATCTGTAAATAAATCTTCTATTTCAGCTTCTTTTTGTAAGTCCCATTGTATTGCAATAAACTTTGTAGCACTATTCAATGAAACTTTGTTAAAATTAGAATTAACTTGATATATTTTATTTGATATTATATACTTTTTATCTGCATCAAATTCTAATAATTTTGCAGATGAGAATATGTTTGACTGTTTACTTGAAAAATATATATTTTTATTTGGTATTTTTATAAAATCAGTTCTCCAATATAATTTTGATTGTATTACATAATTAATTGTTCCATCATTGTTCCAAACACCATTAGTAGTGAAAACCCCATCAAATAAGTTCTTATTGCATATTGCAATCTCAATATTTCCGCAATTATAAGCTGAGTTAGGAGTTGCCCTAAGTCCTTTTTCAACTTTAATATAGTAATTTGCAAAAAAATCGTCAATATTAGTCGTTCTCAAATATATAGAAATATTTCCACTCAAGTCGGTTTTATATGATATAGGGTGATGTTTAGTAACAGTATAAAGATTAGAGTCAGTATTACCAAAAAGCAGATTACTCGTAGAACTTCCTGGAGTTGCTTCATCATCAGTTGAACATGTATAAAAAGTATTTGGTTCTAAAGTCAATATTATTCTTTTTGCCCAACCAATAGTTGTTCCATTTTTAAAATCATCTGCTGTTTTGTTAAAAACATTTATATTTTCTCCAACATTTTCAATTTCACTTGGAAATTCTGGTGATGGAGATACTCCGTATTGCTCGTAGGTATCATCTTCTATTGTTGCTTCTCTTAACATTGGTTTTAAGATAATATTGTTTGCGGTTTTTCCTTGTTTAAATCCAATATAACATACTACATTGTCTTTATCTTCCAACAAAGTAAATTTATTTCCATTAGCTGTTACATATTGCTTTTTTTCATTTTCAAAATATGAAAATTGTATATATACATCATAGAGAGATGTTCCATCTGGCATGCCACTCGCTATATAAGTTCCTGCTTTTAAGCTAAATGTTGAAGAAGTATATACTAAATCACCTAAGTTGTTAGTACCATTAATAAGAATAGTATCATCACTATTTACAATTAAGCTAATACCCTCTTTTACTTGGGGTGTAAATTTCCCATAAAATTTATTTTTTCCACTTCTCGTCTCTTGCCAACTTCCACCTCTATTTTTTATCTTAGCTTTGCTTTTATTTATATTATTTACAGTTATAGAATTGCCTTCATATATCTCACTCATAAAAATCTCTCCTTCTTGTTTTATTATAACATAAAAGGAATAGTAATATAAATACTATTCCTTTATTTTATGAAGGTTAGGATTTACACCTAACATAAGCTTACATCTTCGCTCTCGGCACTTTATTTCCTAACCTTTCTTAAATTGTGCTAAGATGAATTTCTAGCGTCTACCTATTCCGCCACTTCATTTTATTTAATTATTTTCTGGAAAAACTATCTTTAAAGCCTGGTCTACTGAATTAGCAAACCCAGCTAAAGCTCCAGAAACACTCATTGCCCTTATAAAAGCAATTTGTTCTGGTCTATGATGTTCTGTTCCTTTGAATTTCGTTTCTAAATAAAAAGCTTTTCCATCTGGTCTATGTCCGTGTAAATCCGACTCTCCTTTTATTCCTATATGGATTTTTTCTCCATAACTGGTATAAAAAAGTCCAACTTGCGAACGAAAAACCTTACAACCTCTTTTACATAATTCTAATCTTATTGCATCAGATACTTTGGTTTCTTTCTGTCCCATCGTCTTTATCTCCTATCCCTAAAATTTGATAGCTTTCTTTAAATAAATCGCACACAAATTTCTTCTGTTCTCCATTTATTAATTTTAATTCTTTTTCTGTCTCGTGTTTATATGAACCATAAGGACAACCCATACAACCAGTTCTGCTAACATATTGATAAACCTCTGGCACTTCTATATTATATTGTTTAATTATTTTATCAAGCAATTCATCTGACAAGTCCCAAATAGGAGTAAATTTTTTATCCTTAGTAAAGCAACTTGTATATTGTCTACGTCTAAGAGTACTCTCCCCCCCTCTAACGCCTAGTATTGCTAGCTTTCCAGTCTTTTTTTCGTAATCGTGGAAAGGCTTTTTCTTTAAGTAATAACAACATAGATGTGTTATCTTATGAGCTTTACCAGATAAAACATATTCTCTTGCTTTTTTACTAATTCCATTAAATCCTTTATCGTATGTTCCATTTACTTTTTGCAATATTGTTTTGCTAGGTTTTTTTCCTTTTCTTACTGCATTTTGATAATAATATATGTAAAAATCCTGTTCTTTGCTAAAACAAGGAATACCATATTTTTCTTTAATTTCAAATGGTTTCATTATTGGCAATAAAACTTTATCACTATTTTTATAAATTCTATCTCGAATTTCGGGGTGTTCCATATAAGTATTGCAACCAACAATTTCTATTCCATCTATATGAGCATATTCTTTTATAAACCAATAAAGAAAATGACTATCTTTCCCTCCCGAATATGATAAATAATATTGGTTTGGATTGATTTTTTGGAATTTACTTTTTAAATCAAATAAATAAAATTCAACATCAGTCATCTAATTCTCCTCTTTGAAGGTTTTCTCTTATTAAAGTAAAGAAAAACGCTTCAAAATTATTATCAAATAATTCTTCTACCCAATATTGATTTTTATTCCATAACCCTACTAAGTCTAATTCGCCTCTAGCATTAACTTTAAAGAATATTTTTATATTAAAAATCTGAATATATGCTGGTGTTTTAGAACACTTAATTGGTACTTTCTTGTTTTTTAAATAATCAATAGTATATTGAAACCAATAATTTTTTATTTTTGAATTAGTAAACCAAAATATTATCTCATTCATATTATTTTTTCCTCCTAGGTATAAACAATCCATTTTGTTTAGCCATAATATACGCATAGCCTGATTTAAAGCCCATCTTTTTTGCATATTCCGTCATTTCAGCCCAAGTTTTACATTCTTTAGGTGATGTATAATTTTTAACTTTTTCTGCCACACTAGAAAGATATTGTCTTTTCTTTTCTTCTCTTGCAGCTTCAATTTTCTTTAATTCAATATTTTTTATGTTTTGAATTTCAAATTCAGTTCTTTCATATTCAGCTCCACAATACGGACATATTTTTTCTTTAGCTTCATAAGTTCCAAAACAATTCTGACATATTCTTAATTTAAAAGTTCCATCTTCGTTTTCATTGTCATATTCTTTTACTTTTTCTTTTAATGACCAATCTCTATCTTGTGTAGGAAGTCCGTGTTTTTGAACGTTGTTTACATAATCTATGATTATGGCTTTCTTTCCTTCTATTGGTGTTAAAACTCTACAACTTTGTTGAATAAATAATGGTAAAGATAATGTTGGTCTTAATAGAAGTCCGACACTTGCGTTTGGAAGTGTTATTCCTTCAGAAATAAGATTGCAATTACAAAGGATTGTAAATTTATTGTCTTTAAAGTCTTGCATGACTTGTTCTCTTTCTTTTTCTGGGGTCTTTGAGTCAATATGTCTTGCAGATATTCCATTGTTATTAAATAAATCACATATATCCTTTGAATGTTGAATATTGATACAATAAGCAAGTGCTTGTCTTCCTTGCCCTAATTCTTTATAATACTTTATAATATCTCCATATATAGTTGGTTTGTTTACTGCTTGTTCCAATTCCTTATTGTTATAGTCGCCACAAGTTTTTGTTACATTAGATAAGTCTAAATTTATATTAGGAGCATAGTAATCATAATCAGATATTTGTCCTCTTTTAATTAATTCGTTTGCAGATATTCCAACAACCATACTATCCGCCAAATCTAAAGGTTTTCCATCAAGTCTTGCTGGACTTCCAGTTAATAATATTCTTAAACAATTATAATATTCGCAAACCTTTTTATAACTTGTTGCTCCAGAAAGATGTGCTTCATCAATAATAATCAAATCTACTGGACCATTTTCCCCTAAATGATTTACTTCTGTAAAAACAGACTCGATTCTTATATATTCATTGTTTAATGATAATTCTTCAAACAATTCTTTATGTTGATTAATTAAAGAGTGCCTATGAGCTAAAATTAAAACATGCGACTTTTTCTTGCAAGCGTCTTCAGATATTTTTGCAAATAAGTATGACTTTCCACTACGACATGGCAACACAGCACAAACTCCCTTGTGTCCTTTTCTAAATTCTATTCTTATTTTATCATAAATATCTTGTTGATAATCTCGAAGTACCAAGTTGTTCATTTAATATCAATCCCTTTAGTTTTTTCTTATTTCATTAGCAATTAAACTTCTAACATATTCACTAACTGTTTGGTTATTATTCTTTGATATTTCTTGTATATCTTGTTTCATTTTTTTTGGTAGTTTTATGATTAAATTTTCATCATACAATATTGTGGTTTTCATTTTTGCCTCCTATATTAATAATGTATATATATTTTATGTTATATGTTTCAAAAAGTCAATAAAAAAAGAAGATATTTTTACATACCTTCTTTTTTCATTTCATTCTATGGAAAAATACACTAATAATATAGCATATATCTTTATTAGAATCAATATATCTAAAACAATTCAGCCCATGTTTTTGGTCCAACAATTCCATCTGCTGACAATCCTAAATCTTTTTGGAATTGAATAACTGCATTATATGTACTATTGCCGAATATAGAGTCTGCTCCATATTTTCCACATGAGTAACCTAATTCAATTAATCTCTGTTGTACTTTTCTTACATCTTCTGACTGTTGCCATTTCTTTAACAAATAGCCTGGATAAGATGGTTTATTTAACTTTTTGAAGTCACTATTAAGAACATTCCAAGTATCTTTTCCAATTATTCCATCTACTGCAATTTCTGCGTCTCTTTGTAACTCTTTAACAGCTTCTACCGTTTCAGAACCAAAGTTTCCATCTGCTCCATATCTAGGTAATCTATATCCTTTTGCTAATAATCTCTCCTGTGCTATTCTTACGAGGTTGCCTTTTGAACCTTTTTTGATTAAAGTATATATAATTTCATCTTTATCTTCTTTTGGTTGCTCTATGACCTCTCCATTGTCTTCAGAACTATATGCTGGTCTGGCATATCCATAAATAGCTGAACTATTTTTAGAATACGTTTTTTTAGCAACACAACCACCATTAATTATTAATTCTGCGTCATTAGATGTATTGCCTTCGATTGTATGAATTGTATCTCCTTCAACATTTTCTATTATGCCTATATGAGATAAATTTCTAAAGAATATTAAATCTCCCTTTTGAGGATTTTCAACTATTCTTCCTGCATTTTTTAACCAATTCCAATCTTGCGTACAACCAGCAGACCAACCAATTAAAAGTTCTCTAGCTCTTTCTATTCCTAAAGCTTTATAGAAACACCAATCAATGAAACCGATTACACCAAGCATAGCCCTGTTTTTTTCCATTATAAACATTTAAGCTATCCATATCCCTCATGTATTTCGTATAATTATCTGCTCCAGCTCCCTCTGTTTTATTATCTAATACACTCGGATTTTCTTCATAAGCTTTTCTCGATTTCTCTAAATAGCCAACTTCTTCATTTGCAATCTTTAATATTTTCTCAATTTCTGTCATCTTATTTTCCTTCTTTCGTATTAGTATTTAATTGATTTACTTTTGCTAATAAATCGTGAAAGAAATTAGCACCTCTCGAAATTAAAACACCCGTTAAGATATTTCCAAACAATTCACTTACTGGAATACCTAAAGCCGAGAAAACGTTTATCTTAGTTAATACTGCTACAAGTATTGCAACAATTAAAGCTCCTATCATATCTACATTGATTTTCCCAGATTGCCAAACCATTTTTAAGTTTTCCCAAATAGCTTCAACTAAGAGTGCTACCACTAAAATTGATAAAGTTCCTTGCATAATCTTATCCTCCTTTTTTTTATTTATTATATCACATATATAAAAAAAAAGATAGCAATTATATTTTGCTATCTCTCGAAACGAAAATAAGGTCTTAAAAACATTCAAAACTATATTTATTATATCATTTAATAATAGTAAAAGCAAATAGAATGGGATTAATTTTCTATTTGCCGACAATAATATATTAAAGAAATACTATATGAATAGGGTTATAGTGAATAACCATATTTTATATATATCATAATTATTTAAAAAAGTCAAGGTGGAGGCAAGTAGCTGTACTGCCCAGCTCTCTTCTTGATTTGCAGTCAAGACGACTTCTTTTGCCCAACTTGCCATTTGACCATTTTGCTACTAACAGCAAAATGGTATATTATTACTTAGGAATACTTGTGAAATATGTAAAAACTTTTCCGTCTTTAGCATCTTTGTCTTTGATAAAATCTTTTGCCAAACTTACATACATCTCTAACTGTTTCTCATTGTCATCTGGGGCAAAACGTTCAACAGTGTCTTTATTGTCATTGTATTTTGCGTTCATTACAACCCAAAAGTCTATATCTCTTACATCACCTAAATCGTAAGCTTTTCTAACTGCTTCTGTTTCTTCTAAAGTCCAACGCATGTGGTATGGTTGCATATCCATTATAATTTCTTCTGCCATTTCTTTATTTAAAACTTTTCCATACGCCATAACGTAAAGCTCCATTTTCTTTTCGCAGAACCAGTCATAATCGCAATCTTTTACTTTATGGATAGCTTCATCAAGCATATAAGAAAGACATTCCATGTTCTCTTTTTTGCCATCGTCAACTATCTTTTTTATATATTCTTTTACGTGCATTTCATTTACCTCCTTTTAGCAAACTAATTATTAATTCATTTTGTTCAACAATAGTTTTTAAATACTTAGTAGTTTGTTCATCTAATATTTGATTTTGATTTTCTAATACATCATCTTGTTTTTGTAAATGTTCCATTAAGTCATCATTTGACAATTGTTTTTGATTCATTTGGTAACTCTCTAATGAACACCAATTTGCCATAACAGACAACCAAAAGAAAAAGTCATAATTATTATTATCCATTATCTAATATCTCCAATATTTTATCTAATTTACTTTCAATTTTTTTGTCTTTCTTCTTGGTCCTTATTTTTCTCAACATTTGACAATCCAATGCTAGTATTTATCAAGCTTGCCATAGCAAACCACCAAGCATAATCATTGTCACTCATATTATGAAATTCTACTTATTGTAAAAGAAGGTTGAGAAACAGTAATTGGGTTTGTATCAGTATTGTTCTTAACTGTTATTACAACTGAACTATTGCAAGGTACTCTTACTAATACTTCAGCAGCAACGTTTTCAAAAGTTCCTACTGTTACACCAGCTGTTTTCATTTCTCCTCCTGAAATATTTTCTCCAGCATTTGTAATATTAAGAGTAATTGCTCCTGCTACTGTTGGAGCAACATTCGCATTAAAATTAACCTTGTAAATTCCTGGTTTCGTTATAGTAAATATTCCACTATTATCATTATGATTTAACCAACCACAACAAGAATTGCACGCATTAGTTTTTACGTTACTTCCTATAAAAATTACATTTGCGGTAGGTTGAACAGTTTGATTAATTGGATTTATAGCATTTATCATATCATTTCTTCCTTTCTTATTTTCATTGCAAAAACTATAAAAATTA
>ERZ1034865.759-NODE-759-length-17322-cov-5.767302_pt1 | contig 17322 bp, 19 predicted proteins | sample MGYA00520632_ERZ1034865 | MGnify/ENA primary metagenome ERZ1034865 (study PRJEB33766, sample SAMN09781738) | gut metagenome | biome: gut microbiome | host: Homo sapiens | place: Madagascar | study: EMG produced TPA metagenomics assembly of the PRJNA485056 data set...
GAAGATATGTGTGCGGATTCCTGGAGATGGCAGAAGAACAATCCAAACGGTTACGAGGACTAATGAATATGAGTGATGTAAAAAAATCACAGCAGGAATGTACACACAACTGTATGACCTGCGGAGCCGGATGCAGTGAACAGGGCGGTGATGGTGTCGGCAAACTGGAAAAGACGCTGAATGCACTGGCGGATATTGATACTGAGGAACTGTTAAAGGCATTAAATGAAATGAATCAGGAATAGAAAAAGGGAGAATGCAGATAGATCATCTGTGTTCTCCCTTTTTGCAATTCTGCATTTTAATTACAATTTGCAAATAAATAAAAGTATGATACACTTCTTTTTAGTGAAGAAAGAAAGGACAAAATCATGGCATCAGAATTATTAAAAAGAAGTGAAGTAAAAGAGGCGGATACATGGAATGTAAAAGACATGTATCCGACCACCGAAGCGTGGGAAAATGAATTAAAAGCCATCACAGGGATTGTCGATAAAATTGCTTCGTATGAAGGCAATGTTACCGCGACCGCTGAAAATCTCCTGACTGTTTTAGAACATCTGGCAAGTGCAGGAGAAAAAATCGAGAAGGCGTTCAACTATGCAGAACGTCTTTTTGACGAGGATCAGACCAACACCACACATCAGGCGATGTCCGCAAAAGTATATTCCCTTTATGCGGCAATGGGAAGTAAAACTGCGTTTGCAGATCCGGAAATCATTGCAGCGTCCGATGAGATGTTAGAAGCATTTTATAAGGAATTACCGGCACTGGAACTTTACAGAAAGCAGATCGCAGAAATCCGCAGAATGAAAGAACACTGTCTCTCAGCAGAGATGGAAAAACTGCTTGCAATGACAGCTGAGATGAGCCAGACACCGGCAGATACGTTTTCCATTTTAAACAATGCAGACCTCGTATTCCCGGAGATTGAGGACGAAAACGGAGAGAAAGTCCGCATTACACACGGTCGTTACGGACAGTTTTTACAGTCTGCAGACAGACGTGTGCGCAAAGATGCATTCGAGAATTTATATCAGACCTACAAACAGTTTCTGAATACATCTGCAAGCCTTTACTGCGGTAATGTAAAACAGCAGGTATTTCACGCAAAAGCAAGAAAATACGCTTCCTCTCTGGAGTGTGCGGTTGATGCAAACAATGTTTCTTCGAGTGTTTATCACAATCTGATCGACACGGTGAACAAGAACCTTGACAAAATGCACCAGTATGTTTCCCTGCGTAAAAAATGCCTCGGTGTCGGGGAACTTCATATGTATGACATTTATACACCGATGATCGCGGATGTTGCAAAGAAGATTTCTTTTGAAGAAGCAAAAGAGACCGTATTAAAGGCACTTGCACCGTTGGGCGAGGATTACGTCAATAAAGTAAAAGAAGGTTTTGAAAACCGCTGGATCGATGTGTATGAGAATCAGGGAAAGAGAAGCGGTGCGTATTCTGCCGGAGCATATGGCTGTCATCCTTATGTATTGTTGAATTACAACGGTACGCTGGATGATATGTTTACACTGGCACATGAGATGGGACATGCAATGCATTCGAACTATTCCAACGAGGCACAGCCTTATATTTATGCCGGATATAAAATTTTTGTGGCAGAGGTTGCCTCTACCTGCAATGAGATTCTTCTGATGGAATATCTTTTGAAGAATACAACTGTCAAAAAAGAGCGTGCATACCTTTTGAACCATTATCTTGACAGCTTCAAGGGAACTGTTTACCGTCAGACACAGTTTGCGGAATATGAAATGCTCACCAATAAAATGTATGAGGACGGAGAGAGCCTGACCGCAGATAATCTGAGCAGCGTATATCTGGAACTCAATAAAAAATATTACGGATCAGACATTATTTCTGATGAACAGATTGCATATGAATGGGCAAGAATCCCACATTTTTATTACAATTTCTATGTTTATCAGTATGCGACAAGCTATTGTGCAGCATTTTCTGTGGCACACAAGATCTTGGAAGAGGGTGCTCCGGCAGTAGAACGTTATAAAAAGTTCTTATCCGGTGGCTGCTCTATGGCTCCGGTTGAACTGCTTAAGATTTCAGGTGTCAATCTGGAAACACCGGCGCCAATCCAGGATGCATTAAACGCATTTGGTGAGATCATCAAAGAAATGGAAACGCTGGTGGAAGGTTAAACAAAAGTTCTGCAATTTCCTTTGCGGATTGAAAAAGGTATCATTAAATGCTGGAAAATGCAAGAATGATACCTTTTTTATCATTGTTTTTTTAGTTACCGGAATAGCAGCCAGAAAAATTATAAATATTCCCTCAAATCCTGTCGCAGCTTTTCTTCCAGCCGGATCAGATCATCGGTCAGTTTCATTGCAGCGTCATCAGCTGCCGCATACTGGTTTTCGTACCGGCAGAGCGTCTTAATGCCCATATTGCAGCCATCTACGATCAAGTCGGCGATTGTGGCGTCACTGTCATCCATCATGACTTTGGCGTTGGTTTTCATCCATGACATGCCTTTTGCCAGCATGTTTGGCTCCTTTGTTTCATCCCCGCATTCAGCAAGGATCGCGTGGGTTTCGTCACCGAGTTTTTCGTGCTTTTCTTTGGATTTTTTCAAAATTTCATATAAGTTCTTGTCGGTTACTTTTTCCAGAATCTCATCAATGGAAAAAACAGCCATCTGTATGCCGGAATTACATTCGCGGAGCAGTTTTACGGTATCGCTGTCGGACATGTTCGGTTCCTCCTGATTTTGCTTTGTATGAATGATTTTGATATCAATATTTACTCCTAGTATGACGTCTGCAACAAAAAATATACAGAAAATTCAAAAAACAGTCGATTTACGGAAAAATATTGACGAGCATGAACTTTCGCTTTATAATAAATTTATCTATGCATATAATCATTTTACGAGAAAGGGCATGGTTATTTTATGATAAAAAGCATGACCGGATTTGGCCGATGTGAAGTGACCGAAGGAAACCGTAAATATACGGTTGAGATGAAATCCGTAAATCACCGTTATCTGGATGTGAATATCAAGATGCCGAAGGCGTTGAATTTCTTTGAGAGTACGATCCGCAATCTGCTGAAAGAATATATGGAGCGCGGTAAGGTGGATCTGTATATCACATTCGAGGATTTTTCCGAAGATAATTTCTGTTTGAGGTACAACGAAGAATTAGCCGGTGAATATTTAAAGCACCTGACTGCGATGGCAGACAAGTTTGGATTAGACAATGATATCAAAGTCAGTACCTTATCCAGATACCCGGATGTTTTCACAATGGAACAGGTGGAGACAGATGAGAACGAACTCTGGGCAGGACTTGAGAAAGCACTCCGCGGTGCGGCAGAACAGTTTGTGCAGAGCCGTATCAAAGAGGGAGAGCATTTGAAGCATGATCTCTGTGCAAAGCTTGAGAATATGCTGACCTATGTTGATTTTATCGAGGAGCGTTCTCCAATCATTATGAAGGATTACAGAGAACGTCTTGAGAACAAAGTGAAAGAGCTGCTGGAAGATAAACAGATCGATGACGCGCGAATTGCCACAGAGGTGACGATTTTTGCAGATAAGATCTGTGTGGACGAGGAGACTGTCCGTCTGAGAAGCCATATCAAGGCAACAAAAGATGCTTTAGAGGCTGGTGGAAGTATCGGACGCAAGTTAGATTTTATTGCGCAGGAGATGAACCGCGAGGCGAATACGATTCTTTCCAAGGCAAATGATCTGGAAATCTCTGATACCGGGATCAACCTGAAAACGGATATCGAAAAAGTCAGGGAACAGATCCAGAATATCGAATAGGAACGAACGATTTTATGGCAAAGTTAATGAATATCGGATTTGGCAATATGGTCAACACCGATAAGATCGTCAGCATTATCTCTTCGGATTCCGCACCGGCAAAGCGCATGATCTCCCGGGGAAAAGAGCAGGAGATTTTGATCGATGCGACGCAGGGAAGAAGAACCAAGAGTGTGATTTTTACCGAAAATAATAAAATAATATTGTCTGCATTGCAGCCGGAGACGCTTGCCGGCCGGTTTAATGGCAATGCATCGGAGGGTGACTATGATACAAAAGAGTAAAGGAATTTTAATCGTACTTTCCGGCTTTTCCGGTTCTGGAAAAGGAACCATTATGAAAGAACTCATGAAGAAATATTCGGAGCAGTATGCGTTGTCCATCTCTGCAACTACCCGTTCTCCAAGACCGGGAGAGACAGACGGTGTGGAATATTTTTTTAAGACAAAAGAGCAGTTTGAGAAAATGATAGCCGATGATGAACTGATCGAGTATGCAAAATATGTCGACAACTATTACGGAACACCGAAGGCATATGTAGAGGAACAGCTCGCTGCCGGAAAAGACGTTATTTTGGAGATTGAGATTCAGGGAGCCTTAAAAGTGAAGGAGAAGTTCCCGGACACACTGTTGATGTTTGTCACACCGCCGAGCGCAGAGGAGTTAAAGAACCGTCTGGTCGGAAGGGGAACAGAGGAGATGAGTGTCATCGAATCGAGACTTTCCAGAGCAGTTGAGGAGGCGCAGGGAATTGAAGCTTACGATTATCTCATCGTAAACGATAAGCTTGATGAGTGTGTGGAAGAAGTACATTCCATCATCCACAATGAGCATTTCCGTGTTTCCAGAAATCTGTCTGCAATTTATGACATGAGACACCAGTTAACCGCTTTTTCGAAAAAAGATTAAAATAATGTTTGCAAAAATATGGAAAAAAGCTTACATTAGATATCGGAAATCAGATATCTTTGAAAAAAATAAATGAAAATGAATCAGCCGCAAGGCAGAAGAGAGGTAATATTATGATCCATCCATCCTATGTTGAATTAATGAAAGTTGTAAATAACAATGTGGAATTTGGTGAGGAACCAGTTGTTAACAGCCGTTATTCCCTTGTGATCGCCGCTGCAAAGAGAGCACGTCAGATCATTGCGGGAGATGAACCAATGGCAGACAAGATCACATGTCCAAAGCCATTATCCATCGCTGTAGAAGAACTTTACGAGGGCAAAGTAAAGATTATTCCAGACACAGAAGATGAGGAGTAAAGAGAACCCGTCAGGGCTGCCGCACTTTTGAACGCAATTGTGCGACAGCCCTTTTGCCATATGCACACGCGGAATAATATTCCGCCGGATGAATACATGCCGCACGATGGCACTGTTATATGAATGAAGAAAGAGAGAATCGAATGAAATTATTATTTGTATCCCTCGGATGCGACAAAAACTTAGTAGACACAGAATTTATGCTTGGAATGCTCCGTGATGACGGAATCGAGATTACGAATGATGAGACAGAGGCAGATATTATCATCGTCAACACCTGCTGCTTTATCAATGATGCCAAGGAAGAGAGTGTCAACACCATTTTAGAGATGGCAGAGTACAAAAAGACCGGTCCGTTAAAGGCTTTGATCGTAACCGGATGTCTTGCACAGCGCTACAAGGAAGAGATCAAGACCGAGATCCCGGAGGTGGATGCAATACTTGGAACCAATTCCTACGAGGATATTGTAAATGCAGTACATGAGGCGCTTGGCGGTACTTTTTATGAGAATTTCAAAACATTGGAGGGACTGCCGTCTATCCATACAAAGCGAAGCGTGACAACCGGTGGCCATTTCGCATATTTAAAGATCGCAGAGGGCTGTAATAAACGCTGTACTTACTGTATCATTCCATATATCCGCGGCAATTACCGCAGTGTACCGATGGAAGATCTGATCGGCCAGGCAAAAGAGCTTGTTGCAAACGGCGCAAAAGAGCTGATTTTAGTTGCCCAGGAAACAACTCTTTACGGTATTGATCTCTACGGTGAGAAATCACTGCATAAATTATTGGATGAATTAAATAAGATCAATGGTTTGTTCTGGATCCGTATTATGTACTGTTACCCGGAAGAAATCTATGAGGACCTGATCGATTCCATGATCCGCAACGAGAAAGTCTGTCATTATCTGGATATCCCAATCCAGCATTCCAATGACACTATGTTAAAGCGCATGGGGCGGAGAACAAATCATGACGATCTGATTCGCATCATCACACATTTAAGAGATCGTATCCCGGATATCACATTGAGAACCACGTTGATCTGCGGTTTTCCGGGTGAGACACAGGAGATTCACGAGGAACTCATGCAGTTTATCAATGACATGGAGTTTGACCGGTTGGGAGCGTTCACCTACTCACCGGAGGAGGGAACTCCGGCTGCTGCCTTCGAAGATCAGGTGGATGAGGAACTGAAGAAGGATTGGCAGGCAGATGTCATGGAACTTCAGGAGGAAGTGATCTTTGATAAAAATGAGGAGATGAAGGGCAGAGAACTCTATGTTTTCATTGAAGGACAGGTAGATACCGACAATGCCTATGTCGGAAGAACTTACCGTGACGCTCCGGATATTGACGGCTATATCTTTATCAATACCGATGAAACACTGATGACCGGTGATATTGTAAAAGTAAAAGTCACAGGCGCTTATGAGTATGATTTAATTGGAGAAATCTGCGACTAGATTTCAGAAAGAAGGAATGATTATGAATTTACCTAACAAATTAACCACGTTTCGTGTGATCTTAATTCCATTTTTTGTATTTTTTATGCTTGCACCAAATATGACAGGCATCAATAATTACATTGCAGTGGCTATCTTTATTGTGGCAAGTCTTACCGATCTTCTGGATGGTAAAATTGCAAGAAAGTATAATCTTGTCACAAACTTTGGAAAGTTTATGGATCCTTTGGCGGACAAGCTTTTGGTGTGTTCTGCGATGATCTGTCTGATTCAGACCGGACAGCTTGCAGCATGGATTGTTGTCATTATTATTGCAAGAGAATTTATCATCAGCGGATTCCGTTTAATCGCGTCCGACAATGGAGTTGTCATTGCAGCAAGTTACTGGGGCAAATTTAAAACTACATTCCAGATGCTTATGGTGATCGTGCTTATTTTAAATATTCAGATGCCATTTTTCCAGATCCTGGGCGTGATTCTTACCTATGTTGCCCTGATTCTTACAGTTGTGTCATTAATTGATTACATTGTAAAGAACAAAGATGTTCTAAAAGAACAGAACTAAGAACGATAAAGCATAATAGATTTTCTGGAGATAAGGAGAACCGAAAAATATGAGAATTATTGCTGGTACAGCAAGAAGCCTGCCTTTGAAAACGATTGAAGGCATGGACACAAGACCGACAACAGACCGTATCAAAGAAACGTTATTTAATATGCTTCAGAATGATGTGCCGGGTTCGTATTTTCTTGATCTGTTTGCAGGAAGCGGACAGATTGGTTTGGAGGCAGTGAGCCGTGGCGCAAGATATGCTGTTTTTGTGGAAAATAACAAAAAAGCGTGTGCATGTATTGAGGACAATATTCATTTTACGAAGTTTGACAGGGAAACAAAATTACTTCAGAGCGATGTCATTTCTGCCATCCGCAGCATGGAAGGAAAGTACAAGTTTGACGTCATTTTCATGGATCCTCCGTACAAGCACGAGTATGAAAAAGAAGTTCTGGAATGTTTAAAAGATTCCTCTATTTTAAAAGAAGATACGCTGATCATTGTCGAGGCATCTTTGGACACTTCTTTTGATTATTTAAGTGAGCTTGGTTTTGAATTAAAAAAATTAAAAACATATAAGACAAACGTTCACGCTTTTATTACAAAGGCAGAATAAATCATCATAATTTCTATCATTGGAATTATGATTTGCAGTCTGGAAAGGCAAATACATTATGAAAAAGGCAATTTATCCTGGCAGTTTTGATCCGCTGACCTTAGGACATGTTGATATTATTAAAAGAGCATCCAGTATCGTAGATGAACTCGTTGTCGGAGTGCTGAACAATAGTGCAAAAAACTCATTGTTTTCTCTGGATGAACGTGTTAGTATGATTGAAGAGATGACAAAAGATCTTCCAAATGTGTCTGTCACATCGTTTGACGGACTTTTGGTCGAGCATATGAAGCAGATTGGCGCTACTATTATTGTACGTGGTCTGCGTGCAGTGACAGATTTTGAGTATGAATTGCAGATCGCACAGACGAACCATGTAGAGAGTCCGGAGGTGGAGACGATTTTTTTGACGGCAAGCCTTCAATATTCCTACTTAAGTTCCACGATCGTGAAAGAATTCGCATCCTATGGAGGCGATATTTCCAAGTTTGTTCCTGCGCAGTTTATAGACAGAATTTATGCAAAATATAACATATCGAAATAAGGAGTGTTTCCTATGGCAAGCAGAATCGAACAGATTATTGAAGAAATCGAAGAGTATATTGACGGTTGTAAATATCAGGCATTATCCTCTTCAAAAATTATTGTGAACAAGGACGAGTTAGAAGAACTTTTAAATGAACTCCGTTCCAAAACACCGGAAGAGATCAAGCGTTATCAGAAGATCATCAGCAACAAAGAGGCTATTTTGGCAGACGCACAGGCAAAAGCGGATGCAATTATTGCAAAAGCCCAGGTGAAAACGGATGAGCTTGTAAGTGAACATCAGATTATGCAACAGGCATATGCGCAGGCAAACGAAGTTGTTATGATCGCGACCAAGCAGGCACAGGAGATTTTAGATAATGCGACCAACGATGCAAACAATATCCGTATGGGCGCTATGCAGTATACGGATGATATTTTAAGAAACCTTGAGATATCAATCTCTCATGCAATGGATTCTGCAAAGGCAAGACATGAGAATTATATGTCATCCCTGCAGGAGTTTTATGATGTTGTATCTTCCAACCGTGCAGAATTAAATCCGACGGCAGAGGATGCTGTTTCGGACAGTACAGAGAATCTGCCTAAGATTGACATTTCTTCTGATATGTTAAAGTAAAAACAGACTGACTGTGACAGCGAGCAGAAAGGTACATAATGTTAGAAGCAGTTTCACAAGGCAGTATCTTTTCATGGATAGAGAGGTTCCTTTTATCATGGAAGATGTCTGGGCGATACCGCTCAATCCACCGAAGGCGGTGGCGGTCATTGCAAGGATATATTTGGTTTGAATATTCCAGTTTGTGTTAGCGAGGCAGTTGATCCCGTTGGTGATCTCAAGAACGTTTTCCAACAGGATCAGGACAGGCTTTGGCAACGGAAGTTTTTCTACCAGTGAGATCAGAATTGAGAATAGCATGATATATCCACCGATCCTGACAAGTGTTTCGAAACCGTTCATAATGGCGGCATCTATGATCTTAAAAGTTATTTGAGATTGGGATGCCGTTTTTTTCTGCCTGTTTTCCTCTTTTTTTCTGTGCAATAATAACATGCCGAGGATCAGTGCAGGACCGTATAAGATAAAAATACTGATTCCAAACATTCCCTTAAGTTGCAGCTGCTGCAACAAAATATAACTTCCGATAAAAACCGGACTGATGTTATTGGTGATGTAAAATAAAATTTCAGCCTCTTTCGGATGAATTTTATTTGCCTTTAAAAGTTCGGCGCAGTTTTTGCTTCCCATTGGAAAGCCGAATAAAAAACCGCTGCACAAAATAAATACGCCTTCCCCGCTGACAGGCATAAAGAAACGGAAATATTTCGTCAGGTGCTTTGTGAGGGCATCCATGTAGCCAGAATGGATCAAAACATTGGATATTATGGCGAAGGGCAGAAGGGTGGGAAGCACTTTTTCATACCAGAGCATCAGACCATTTCTGGATGCGTTTACAGCATCTGCCGGATAAAGCAGGATATATGCAGTTAAAATAAGAATGGCAAAGCATATAAATTTCTTTTTCATAGTAAAATATATTGTTTTGAATTGTAAAAAATGTAATTTGTTAGTAACTTTCGTAACATTTATCAGGAAAGAGTGGGGATGTGATTTTGCTGCAACAGAGATTTCTTCGTGATCTGTTACTTTTTATGCTGGTGGTTCTTATTAATGTATATCTTGGGATTTACATTGACAGTGAAGTGCTTAAGAAAAACTGTTTTCCTTATGAAACAGCGTTTGAAAATTTCCGGGATGAAGAAGTATCAGAAGAGGTAATAAATTCTTTTCTGTATGATTCGGAACCTATGGAAGAGAGTGATATTACGGAACAGAAAATCAAATCTGTAAAGTATGCAGACTTCGCAAAGCTCAGTGAATACCTTGCAATGTACTTCGCCTTAAATAATACCTGTTCGGATTCTGATTTATTAGAAGAAAATATTTCTTTTGTGAAAGAACATCAGCCGGAAAAATTTGAACTGATCCAAAGCAAGATTGAAGCAATGTGGACGGATGCGGTTTTGTTTCCGGTCGGAACAATTGAAAATGAGCCAGATGCAGCCGTGGACTTTACAAATTCATGGCGGCAGAGCAGAACCTTTGGTGGAGACAGGTTTCATGAAGGCTGTGATATTATGGCGTCTGTGAACCAGCGTGGTATTTATCCGATTTACAGCGTATCGGATGGGATTGTGGAAAATATCGGATGGCTGCGGCTTGGCGGTTACCGCATTGGAATCCGGAGCAGGCATGGCGCTTATTTTTATTATGCACATCTCTCGGATTATGCAAAAGATTTCCAGATTGGAGAAGAAGTGAAAGCAGGAACTCTGATTGGCTTTATGGGAGATACCGGGTATAGCGATACTCCTGGTACAACCGGAAATTTTCCAGTGCATCTTCACTTTGGCGTGTATTTTAATGATGAATCAGGGAATGAGTTCAGTGTGAACCCTTTCCCGCTGCTCCGCTATTTAAAATCATTGTCATAAAAACCAGACCTATGCTAAAATAATCTTATGCATTTTCTGAAATTGCGAATGACCGATCAGGAAAATGCCGGATCATTACGGACAATGATAAAGGAAAAGAATCTATGCGACTTGATAAATTTTTAACAGAGATGGGGCTTGGTACCCGCTCAGAAGTAAAGAAGCTTTTGAAAACAAAACAGATCACAGTGAATGGAGAGGTCGTTACAAAACCGGAAACAAAAGTTGAACCGGAAAATGACCAGATATCTTATAAAGGCGAACCAGTCACTTACTGTGAATACGAATATTATCTTTTTTATAAACCGGCAGGGTGCGTGACGGCAACAGAAGATCATATGCATAAGACGGTTATGGATTATCTGACCGATACGGTGCGTTCCGACTTGTTTCCGGTGGGGCGGCTGGATATTGACACGGAAGGCCTGCTTTTGATCACAAATGATGGGGCTTTGGCACACGATCTGTTAAGCCCCGCAAAACATGTAGAGAAGACATATTATGCAGTTATCGATGGTGTGGTCACTGAAAAAGATGTCAACTGCTTTGAAAATGGGGTTGACATTGGAGAGGAAAAGCTGACAAAACCTGGCAAATTACGCATTCTAAAAAGTGAACCGGAATCAGAAATTGAGTTAACAATTACAGAGGGCAGATTCCATCAGGTGAAACGAATGTTTGAGGCAGTCGGAAAGAAGGTTTTATATTTAAAACGTATTTCCATGGGACCATTGCAGCTTACCGATGATTTAAAGCCGGGAGAATATCGGCCACTCACAGAGGAAGAGATTACAGCATTGAAAACTGTGAATAAATAAGTTATACTGTTAAGGTTGCTATTTTACAGAAAATTTTATTTTTAGATAGAAAGGTTATCACAAATGAGTCATGGATTTTTACCGATCAGCAAAGAAGATATGAAAGAGGCTGGCATCGAACAGCTTGACTTTGTATATATCTGTGGAGACGCTTATGTAGATCATCCATCTTTTGGACATGCCATCATTTCACGGATTCTGGAGGCACATGGCTATAAAGTCGGGATCATTGCCCAGCCGGACTGGAAAGACAGAGAATCCATTAACCGGTTAGGGGAACCACGGCTTGGCTTTCTTGTTTCAGCCGGAAATATGGATTCCATGGTCAATCATTATTCTGTTTCCAAGAAAAGAAGAACCACGGATGCATTTACGCCGGGCGGTGTGATGGGAAAAAGACCGGATTATGCCACGATTGTATATTGTAATCTGATCCGACAGGCCTATAAACATAAGCCAATCATCATTGGTGGAATCGAGGCAAGCTTGCGTCGTCTGTCACATTATGATTACTGGTCAAATAAGTTAAAACGTTCCATTCTGCTTGATTCCGGTGCAGACCTTATCTCTTATGGAATGGGCGAGCACAGTATCGTTGAGATTGCGGACGCTTTGGACAGCGGTCTGGATATTAAGGATATTACCTTCATTGATGGAACTGTTTATAAGACGAGAGACCGTGAAAGCATTTATGATGCAATCGAGCTGCCGCATTTTGAGGCTTTAAAAGCAGATAAATTGGAGTATGCAAAAAGTTTTTATGTACAGTACAGCAATACCGATCCTTTTTCCGGAAAACGGTTGTTCGAGACTTACGATGAAAAGCTGTTTGTCGTACAAAACCCACCGGCAAAACCATTGACACAGTCGGAGATGGATTCCGTTTACGCACTTCCTTATATGAGAGATTATCATCCTTCTTATAAAGAACTTGGCGGAGTTCCGGCGATTGAAGAAGTGAAATTCTCACTGATCAGCAACCGTGGCTGCTATGGTGGCTGCAGTTTCTGCGCGCTGACTTTCCATCAGGGAAGAATTATCCAGACGAGAAGCCACGAATCTATTTTAGCGGAGGCAAACAAGATCATCTGGGACCCTGACTTTAAAGGTTATATCCATGATGTGGGTGGCCCGACTGCAAATTTCCGTGCGCCGGCGTGCGACAAGCAGATGACAAAAGGTGCCTGTCCACATAAGCAGTGTCTTTTTCCAAAGCCTTGCCAGAACTTAAAGGTCGATCATTCCGATTATCTGAAACTGCTTCGGAAACTGCGGGAGCTTCCGAATGTGAAAAAGGTATTCATCCGTTCAGGTATCCGTTTCGATTATCTGATCTATGATAATGACCGCACCTTTTTACGCGAACTCTGTGAACACCATGTCAGTGGACAGTTAAAGGTTGCACCGGAACACATTTCCGACGCAGTTTTAGAGAAAATGGGCAAGCCGGGTGTGGATGTTTATAACCGGTTTGTAAAAGCCTATAAAGATATGAATGAAAAGATTGGCAAAAAGCAGTATCTGGTTCCATACCTGATGTCCTCTCACCCTGGTTCCACCTTGAAGGAAGCAGTGGAACTTGCGGAGTTTTTAAGAGATCTGGGATATATGCCGGAGCAGGTGCAGGATTTTTATCCGACACCTTCCACAATCTCAACCTGTATGTATTATACAGGTGTTGATCCGAGAACCATGAAGCCTATCTATGTTGCAATCAATCCGCATGAGAAGGCGATGCAGCGTGCGTTGATCCAGTACCGTAATCCGAAGAATTACGATCTTGTCTATGAGGCACTGGTAAAAGCAGGAAGGACAGATCTGATCGGATTTGATAAGAAATGTCTGATCCGTCCAAGACAGGGCGAGTATAAAAATCATGGGGAACGCAATATGCACTATGATGGAAAGAAAGGCAGGACAGATCAGAAGCCTGCGAAGAAAAAGACAATCCGGAATGTACATAACAAGAAAGCCTCTGGAACGAACATGAATAAATCTGCAAAGAACCGTGCGGATCACAGCAATCCTCAAAGATCTGTCCGAAAGAAAAAATAAGAAAGCGAACCTGACTTTATATGAAACAGTTTACGATCAGCCCCAACGAATCCGGGCAGCGTTTTGACAAATATTTAAAAAAATTATTGAGCAATGCATCCGGCAGCTTTGTATACAAGATGCTGCGCAAAAAGAATATTACGTTAAATGACCACAAAGCAGATGGAACCGAAAAATTAAATGCGGGTGACCTGGTAAAATTATTTTTGTCCGATGAAACTTTTGAAAAATTTTCTGGGGAAGACCAGACAAATTCCGAGTACATGAAGTTAAAGTCCATTGATTCAGGCAGACTTCAGGTTGTTTATGAAGATGATGATGTGATCATTATGAACAAGCCATCCGGGATGCTTTCCCAGAAGGCGGTGCCGGAGGATATTTCGGCAAATGAATATATTCTTTCTTATTTAATCCGAAAAGGCTCCTTAAGTGAGGAGCAGTTCAAAACATTTAAACCATCCATCTGCAACCGTTTAGACCGGAACACATCCGGGCTTTTGATCGCAGGAAAAACGTTAAAGGGACTTCAGGCAATGGCGGAAGCGTTAAAAAAACGTACTGTCCAGAAATATTACCGCTGTATTGTAAAAGGAGAGCTGCGCGAAAAAACGCATTTGAAAGGCTATCTGTCCAAAGATGAACAGAACAATAAGGTGAAAGTTGTTTCCCATATCCGCCCGGAGGAAAAAGCAGATTATCTGCCAATTGAAACGGAATACCGCCCGGTGGCAGTTTCGAATGGATATACGGAACTTGAAGTCCATCTTATTACCGGCCGATCCCACCAGATCCGTGCACATCTTGCGTCCATCGGTCATCCGATCGTCGGGGATGGGAAATATGGTGATCTGAGAACGAACGAACGTTTCCGTAAAGAGGTTCATGTTCGTTCTCAACTGCTTCATGCTTACCGTATTGTATTGGAAGACGGAAGAGAAGTGATTGCACCGTCCGGCAGGGAATTTGAGGATGCATGGGACTATATACAGACATCAGCCTTTTAATTCCAGAGTTGGAGCGGCATCGATAATATCCTGCAATGGTGTCCATGACATCAGATCGCCGGAATTATCGGAGCCGCTGTCATCGTCTGCTTTTCGTTTAAATCCATTGTCACCGTTGTTCTTCCGCTGTTTTTTTACATCCTCCGGTGTGTCCGGAAGTCTGTGGTAAGCAGAAGAGTGGTGAAATTCTTTGGAAATCTCATTGAAAGCTGCGACCAGGCATTCTTTGTCCGGATCATCGTCCGGGATTCCGCTTACCGCTGCGGCAATATAGCCGTCTGCTTCCTGCTTGGATTTTGCATGTTTTAACTGGTTTTCAAGCATTTCCGCCATTTTCTGAATGCGGAGTGCATGCTGATATTCATCCGGATAATTCATCCGCAGAAATTCCATCTCCTGCGCCGTCAGTTTTTTGCCGTGCTTTAATTTGTTTACAATATGCTGCAGTTTCTGCTGCTTTTTATCTTCCGTGTCCGCATTGTTCGTGCCCTGCGTGACTTTTTGCATATATTGTAAAAGTGCGTTATCAGCCGTTGGAACATTTTTTGACAGTAAGGAAGAATGATTGTTCTCTGTGAGAATGTTCAGATTTATTTGCATAAGAATGACCTCCCCAATTCTTTGTATTGTATATCGGCACATTCTATAAAATCATGAAAACATTTATGTATAAATCCGGAAACGCAAACACATGTTCTCATCTTCTGTCAGGACAGAAAAAAGTCTCCAGTGAAATATTCCCCCGGAGACTTTTTAACGTTTTTTACTTGGAAACACTGTTTATGTGACGTTTGATCGCTTCAAAACTTTCGGCGCTGACATCATGTTCAATCTTACATGCATCTTCTGCTGCAATGCGGGGATCAACCCCCAGCATGACAAGCCAGCTTGAAAGAGTGGTATGGCGTTCATAAATCTTCTCAGCGACTTCACGTCCGGATTCTGTAAGGTGAATATATCCTTCAGGGCTTACGGTAATAAAGCCATTTTCCCGGAGATTCTTCATTGCTACGCTGACGCTTGGTTTTTTGAAATTCATCTCATTTGCAATGTCAATGGAACGAACATTTCCCAGCCTATGATTCAGCACCAGAATGGTCTCCAGATAATTTTCAACTGATTCATTCATTACCATAAAAATAATACCTCCCACAAAACTTCTGTATTTATCAATGTATGATTCTTTGATAAATGTATATAAAATAATCATATCATACAACCCATTTTTTTACAAATCGGAATTGAATATTTAATTAAAATTTATCATTCGGGATATAAGAAAACAGCGTGCAATATTTTTCGTTTTTCTGGCGTGTCATACAAAAGTTATGATATAATCATGAAAAGAAGCGAAGAAGGCAGGAAATAGAAATGGCAACGTGGAATTCACGTGGTTTAAGAGGTTCTACTTTAGAGGAATTTATCAACCGCACCAACGAAAAATATTTAGAAAACGGACTGGCTTTGATTCAAAAAGTACCGACTCCGATCACTCCCATTAATATTGATAAGGCAACCAGACATATTACGCTGGCATATTTTGACCAGAAGAGTACCGTGGATTACATCGGCGCGGTGCAGGGGATTCCGGTTTGTTTTGATGCAAAGGAATGTAACACAGACACCTTCCCACTTCAGAATATCCATGAGCATCAGGTGATCTTTATGGAGAACTTCGAAAAACAGAGGGGGATTGCCTTCTTTCTGATCAGTTTTACCGCAAGAGATGAATTCTATTATCTGCGGCTTGCAAAACTGCTGGAATTTTGGAATCGAGCGAAAGAGGGCGGAAGAAAAAGCTTCCGCTATGAAGAGTTAGAGCCTGAATTTTTCCTTCCAAAGAGCAGAGGCGTCCTTGTTCCATACCTGGACACGATGCAAAAAGATTTGGCAATGAGGGATTGACAAGCAGATATTCTTTTCATATAATAAATCAAACAGTTTCATTTGCTACCACATTAGCATACTAAAGTGCGTAAAATGAAATAACTGACAGAATCATCCGTATGGGGTGAACATAAGGGAAAGGCATTAGATTCATTATGAAAAAGCAATTATTACATACACCGGAGGGTGTGCGTGACATTTATAACGAGGAATGTGAGAAAAAGCTATTACTCCAGTCGGATTTGCTTGGCATCTTAAAGGGGTACGGATATCATCCGATCCAGACACCGACCTTTGAATTTTTTGATATTTTCGGGAAGGAGATCGGAACCACTCCCTCGAAAGAATTATATAAGTTTTTTGACAGAGAGGGCAATACGCTTGTCTTAAGACCGGATATGACACCGTCCATCGCAAGAGCGGCTGCAAAATATTTTATGGATGAGGATATGCCGATCCGTCTCTGCTATATGGGAAATACATTTATCAATAACAGCAGTTATCAGGGCAGATTAAAGGAGAGCACACAGCTTGGAGCAGAGCTGATTGGGGACAGTACCGTGGATGCGGATGCTGAAATTTTATCCATGGTCGTGGAATGTCTGCAAAAGGCAGGACTGAAAGAGTTCCAGTTAAGCGTTGGTCATGCCGATTTCTTTCAGGGACTTGTGGAAGCTGCCGGAATCAGCGAGGAGGACGAGGAAGAACTGCGGGAGCTGCTCGCCAACAAGAACTTTTTTGGCGTGGAGGAATTTGCAGAGACCTTAAACCTGAAGGCAGAGTTAAACGAACTGTTCCATAT
>ERZ1034865.761-NODE-761-length-17283-cov-4.448978_pt1 | contig 17283 bp, 12 predicted proteins | sample MGYA00520632_ERZ1034865 | MGnify/ENA primary metagenome ERZ1034865 (study PRJEB33766, sample SAMN09781738) | gut metagenome | biome: gut microbiome | host: Homo sapiens | place: Madagascar | study: EMG produced TPA metagenomics assembly of the PRJNA485056 data set...
CTCTTGAAGGAGAGGACGAACCGGAGGCATGACTCTGAACCGATTGAGTGACTAACGATGAGTGACTTCAGAGAGCATCTCGCTCGAGAACTCGAGAACCCAGACTTCAAACGAGAATGGGACGCTCAGGAGCCTGAGCGAGAGGTCATGCGATGCATCGTTGAGGCTCGTCTTGCCGAGGGGCTGACTCAGAAGGAGCTTGCCGAGCGAAGCGGCCTTAAACAGTCGAACTTGTGCAGGCTTGAAAACGGCAACGGAAATCCCTCGGTTGAGACGCTTGAGAAGATTGCTCGGGGGCTTGGCCGTAAGCTGCGCATCAGCTTCGTCTAGTTGGCTATTTCGCAGGTCACGAAAGCTGCGGCAGAGGGGAGCTGAAATGCTATTCGTCAGGGAGTTTGAGATCATTGCGGATGAGGGTGGCTACCTCGCCGTTCCCTTTGATATGGATGGCGGTACCGAGGGCAAGACCCGTGAGGAGGCGGTTGCCATGGCCGTCGATTGGCTGCGGGCGAGCGCGCTCGATTCGTTGCTGCATGGCTATGCCCTTCCCGGGGGCACCGTGGGCCATGAACCGCGAGAGAGCGGATGGGTGGTTGCCGTTGCCGCAAGCGTGGAGCTCTCCGATGCCCCTGCGATGACGTCGGCCCAGGCTGCAAAGGCGCTTGACGTATCGACCGCCCGCGTCGCTCAGATGTGCTCGACCGGGCATCTTGCCTCCTGGAAGGTTGGCTCCACGCGCATGGTCGCTGCGGAAAGCGTGGAAGAGCGCCTTGCGTTGGCTCCGCGGCCGGGAAGGCCGTCCGCTCACGCTCAAAAGGCCGTGCCCGCGTAGTAGAGCTCCATTAACCTCCTTAGCTTGTCTCGGAAAATGAGCGAGACGGGTGCGCGGCTCTTCACAAAACAAGCCATGTCGGTTAAAATAAAGTCAGTAGACCCGCCGGCCTCTCAACGATGCTCAACTGGCGGGTTTTGTCGTATCTAGGAGTCCCCATGGAGTACACGAAGCCCGCGCTGACCTATGAGCAGCAGGCAGACCTAGCGATATCGAGAGGCCTCGCCGCGGAGCGCGATGAGCTTGTTGCGTGTCTGGAGAGTATCGGGTATTACCGCTTGAGCGGCTACTGGCACATATTCAAGGATCCGGTCACTGGCTTGTTCTACGATAACGCGACTCTGGAGCGGGTGTGTGAGCTCTATGACTTCGACCGCAGACTCAAGCTGCTAGTGTTCGATGCCGTTGAGCGTGTGGAGGTTTACCTGCGCACACAGCTGGCCTACGAGCTTGCGCACGATAGTGGGCCGTTCGGCTATCTGCGCGAAGAGAACCTCCCAAATCTCAACAGGGCTGCATACGACGGGCTTGTGAGCCGTTGCCGCAAGTCGTTCGACCGCTCGCGAGAGCCCTTCGCCCTGCATTTCAAGAGAGCCTACGGGGATGAGCATGAGCTGCCGCCTTATTGGATAATGGTGAATATGATGGACTTCGGCATGGTATTCACCCTTTACCGAGGCGCCCCGAACCCCGTTCGCAAGAAAATAGCCGAGGGCCTGGGTGTGGCACCGAGGGTCCTTGATTCGTGGCTGCTGGCAATCAACACAACGAGAAACGTGTGCGCGCACCACGGGCGCCTGTGGAACAGAGTGTTGGGCACCAGAGCGCTAACGCCACGGGCGAAGAATGACGTGCGTTGGCACGAACCCTACGAGGTGCAGACCGACAGACCCTTCATGATACTCACAGTGCTCGCATGCCTGATGGAGACAGTTGCTCCAGAGTGCGGCTGGCAAGCAGGGATTGTGGAATTGGTCTCCACGAGATCGGCCTCCGATATGGAGCGCATGGGCTTTACCGGAGGCTGGGAGCGGTGTCCGTTCTGGAGCGTTTGGACTTCCGATGACAAGAGCGCGGACGCGCTTGTGTGATGACGGGCGTTGTTTGTCGCAGCTTTGTTAAAGCCGCATCTGGAGTGCCATCAGGTCGTCTTAGTGGGCGTTCGCGTTGCCCCCAGCACTCGAGGATGTACCCTACCGCTCCTCGTCCTCCTCGGGCAGGACGTAGACGCTCTCGCCGTCAGTAAGAACCTGATACGGCCTGTTGTAGACCCGGTTCACGGCATCGATGCCCTCGGCAAACGGTCTGACGCCGGGGTCCTTTGCCTGCATCAGAAGATGAACGAGTCGGTCGTTCTCGCTGTCGTTGAAGTTGCCGATGCCGCGGGCAGCATCTGCAAGGGCCTCGTCGATGTCCGTGGCGTCGGAAAAGATCGCCATCTCCATCAGGTGCCCGAGGCCGCTCAGACCGGCGGAGAGGCCGCCAAGAACGTAGCTGTCGAGCGTCTGCCTGTTGCGCGCCTCGATGGCGTCAAAGCACGCGGTGTAGGCCTTGCGGTATTCGTACGCCTTCTCCCGGATGTCCTTGGCCTTCAACGTGAGGTAACCCTCGTCGTAGTTCTCAAGGAGCATGACCCCAAGGAACGAAGAGAACGAGTACAGGTAGATGGCGAGCTGGTAGTCCTTGAGGTCGTCAAGGGCGGCCGCTGTCGCGTCTGCCGCCTGTCCGCGCAGCTCAAGCAGTCCCTTCTTGTGGCTGGCCTCGGAGAGGTGGGTCTGCAGCTCGTGGATGCGCCTTTGGGCGTGGCTGTTGACGTCCTGAACAAGGGCGAGCTTGAGGTGCTTGAACTGCGCATTGTCCAAGTTGCAGTGGTATTCATCGAGAACTGCCTTGAGGTCGTCAAGCGCGGCGAGGTCGGCGGCCTTGTCCTTGGTGCGCAGGTAGCCGAACATCCTGTCGATGCTGTTCTGGATGCCATCGAGCTTCTGGTTGATCTGCGCCAGCGCCGCCGCCACGGCGACTGCGGTGGGGTCAAAGACCAGGCCGGGCGCCACCTGCTCAAACTTTGCCCAGGCCGGGGAGCCGTCGAGAAGGGTCGCAGAGCTGGAGAAGAGCCCGTCCTTTGCCTGCTTGAGCGTTGCCCCAGCGGGAGCTTCACCCGGTACAGCTGCTCGCCGACCTTGGAGAGTGACGAGAGCCCCACCCCGAGCGAGGTCATCTCTCCTAACGGCAGCTTGACGGCATCCGGTCGGGCGAGTTCGATCTTGCCTGGCCCAACAGGAGCCAGGTCAAGCTCGGCAAGGCTTTTGGCGAGGGCCCGCTTGCGCTCGTCGGGGTTGTCGTCGGGTTGCCCCTCAAGATTGACGTCACAATTTGTGTGGCTATGGGTATCCATTGGGTCGTCTTCCATTTATGCTGGCCACCAGATGCGGGTAAGTGGCAGCAGCGAGCGGGTCTCCGCGTCTGCGTTGTCGTAGGAGTCAACGTAGAGCTTCACGAGCCCGTCGAGGTCGAGCAGACGCACTGGGACGTTGGCGCGGTCGGCCTCGTAGCGGGCCTCCTTGGTGAAGCCACCCGTGGAGACGTAGAGCCCGCGGTCGCCGGCGCGAAGGCCGCCAATGAACGCGCGGACCTGAGGAGCGCCCATGGGCCCCTTGCGATGCTTGACCTCGGCGATGATGCGCGGCGACTCCAGGCCCAGCGGGTCAGGCGAGGCCACGACGTCGCGCCCTCCGTCGGGCCCCTTTGGCGTGACATCTGCGTGATACCCCATGGAGCGTAGAAGGCCGGCCACGAGCTGCTCCATCTCGTCCCAGCCGAGCGAGAGTGCGCGGTCCTTGATGCGCTCGATGCCGTCGTCGTAGGTGGCGAAGCGCGCCTCATCGTCATCGGAGTCGGAGACGGCCTCGTCCGATGCCGGTGCGTTCTTTGGAGATCCCGCGGCATGGTTGAGGTCCGAGGCGACTTCGGGCGAGATGCCGAAGATGGTGGTGAGGCTGCCCAGGCTGTTGCGCGATGACGTGGCGAGAAGGTCGCGCGGGGCGGTGCGCTTCCACTCGACGGCGCGCCTGTAGGTAACGCCGTCGATCTCGTCCGTGGGCACGCACGCTCCGGTGACCTTGCCGATGTGGTAGAGGCGCTCCTCTGGGTCGTAGGTGACCACGGTCGAGCCCGTGGCGATATCGTGCGCGAACTTGGCTGTCTGGCTGGCGGCCTGCCCGACCTTGCCGGCGCTGTAGTCAGGATGAGCGCCCGCGTAGGCCTGGCGGAGCTGGTCATGCGACATGGAGGCGATATCGGCCCCGTCGAAGTCCCAGCCGATGCCGACGATGTTGGTCTCGACCCAGCTCTTGGCGTACACGCCGCCGCGACCTGCACGAATCATCCAGGTGTCCATATGGCCTTCCTTTCGGAGTCTTACGCTCGCATTATCGCATGGAGAGAATCGCCGCCTACCCGAACGACGGGGTCTTACGGCGGGTGGTTGGAACGTCTGCCGCCCCGCGCCGCACGGACGGACGCGGACGGCGTGGCCGGGGGCTGGCGGGCCCCGGATGAGACGCGCGGGGCGGGGGCGCGGACGGCGCGGCCCGGATTGGGCAGCGACGGCCGTGGCTGGCCGTGCGGAGGTGGACGGCAGATAAAATTCTTATTTCTTGTCAGCCAAGAAAACCGCTGCTTGATGGCAATAACCATCTCGTAATGTAAGAGATTGTTCCATTCGGTTGATATAATGCGGAAAGCGAGGGCCGCATTGTTCGCCCGTCGCCCTTAACCGGCTATTTCTTTAGGAGCGGAAGTGTCCGCACAGGTCAAATCAAAGCAGCGCGTGCAGGAGCATGGCGAGGTATTCACCAACGAGCGCGAGGTGAACGCCATGCTGGACATGGTCAAGCAGGAGACGGAGCGCATCGAGAGCCGCTTCCTGGAGCCTGCGTGCGGCGACGGCAACTTCCTGGCCGAGGTGCTGCGCCGCAAGCTCGTCGTGGTCGCGAGCCTCTACCGCAAGAGCCCCGGCGAGTACATGCGATACGCCTTCGTGGCCGTGGCCAGCATCTACGGCGTGGACATCCTCGAGGACAACGCACGCGAGTGCCGTGAGCGCCTCTACGGCATCGTCGAGAGCGAGTCCAGGGCGGCCATCAAGGGCGCCGTCGAACTCCTCTTCCTCGACGCGGTGCGCTACGTGCTGGAGAAGAACATCCTCTGCGGCGATGCGCTGACGCTGAAAAACGCACTCGGCGAACCGATCACGTTCGCCGAGTGGTCCGTCGTCACCGGGGACAAGGTGAAGCGCCGCGACTACCTGCTGAGCGAGCTTTTAGAGGGGCACGATGAGCAGCCGTCGCTCTTTGGCAGCAGCGGAAGCGCTGTGACCGACTGGGAATACGACGAGGAGACCAAGGCATACATCCCCTCGGCGGTGCGTGAGTACCCGCCCGTCAACTATTGGGAGGTGCAGAGGAATGGCTAGCCTTCTTGCGCGTGCCTACAACCCCGATGTTTTGAGCTGCATCGCGAACCTGTCGAACGACGAGGTGTTCACCCCGCCCGAGCTGGCGAACCGCGTGCTCGACATGCTGCCAAAGGAGCTATGGGAGAACCCCGACGTCAAGATTCTCGATCCGTTCTGTAAGAGTGGCGTGTTCCTGCGCGAGGCGGCAAAGCGTTTTATCAGGGGCCTGGAGCCGGTCTATCCCGACCTTCAGGAGCGCGTCGACCACATCATGCACGAGCAGCTCTACGGCATCGCCGTCACCGAGCTGACGAGCCTGCTCAGCCGGCGCAGCCTCTACTGCTCCAAGTACCCGAACGGCATCTTCAGCGTGTCGAAGTTCGACGACCCCGAGGGAAACGTGCGGTTTCGCAACATTTCCCACACGTGGGTAAACGGCAGGTGCAAGTACTGCGGGGCGTCCGAGAAGGAGTACAAGCGCTCGAAAGACCTTGAGACGTACGCCTACGAGTTCATCCACACTGACGCCCCCGAGAGGATTCTTAACATGAAATTCGATGTTATCGTGGGCAACCCGCCCTATCAGTTGAGCGACGGCGGCAACAGCGCTTCGGCCATGCCCATCTACAACAAGTTTGTTGAGCAGGCAAAAAAGCTGAACCCTCGCTATCTCTCTATGATCATTCCCGCCCGCTGGTATGTTGGCGGTCGTGGTCTAGATGCCTTTCGTTCTGAGATGCTGCACGACAACCATATCCGCATTCTTCACGACTTCCCGAATGCATCCGACTGTTTCCCCGGTGTCGAGATCAAGGGCGGTGTCTGCTATTTCTTGCGCGAGCGCGACACTAGTGGGCTGTGCACCATCTACTCTCACGATGGCAATCAGGTGACTTGTTCTGAGCGCCCTCTTCTCGAGGAGGGCATGGAGACCTTCCTTCGCAGCACGGTTCAGATTAGCGTCCTGTCTAAGGTCCGCGAAAAGAACGAAAAGTCATTCTCTGACGCGATGAACGCGGGGCGCTATTTTGGCTTCCACACCCGTGTCATATGGAACGGCGAAACAGGCACGCTTCAAACGGCAGACGGCTCCGGAACATATCCCGTACGGAAGCACGCAAGCGACGACTACTGCGTCAAGGTTTACATTGCGCACGGAGAATGCTGGATACGGCCTTCAGACGTCACACGCAACTCTCAAGACGTGGACAAGTGGAAGGTTCTGATACCTCGCGCCGGTAACCCCGGCAGTACTATTCTTGGAAAACTGCGACTCGCAGAGCCGGGATCTTGCAGCTCCAACACCTACAACGTCGTCATCGCATCGAGCGAAGCGGAGGCGAACAGCATCTTTGCTTACCTTAAGACGAGGTTTGCCCGTTACCTGGTTGCCACTCGCACTTCGACTCAGGACACGGCCCCAAAGTCATTTGAGTTCGTTCCCGTCCAAGACTGGACGAAGTCCTGGACGGACGAGGAGCTCTTCGAGAAATACGGGCTATCTCAAGACGAGGCGATCACCATAGTCGACGCGATTCCCGAAATGGACTAGTGGCCATGGCTGTCGACTACTTCCCCCAACGCCCGGACGTCCATCCTTCTGTCTACGCCTACCGCGACATGAACCCCGACCATACGGGGCTGCTCAAGGTCGGCTACACGAGACGCGACGTCGAGCGGCGTGTGGCGCAGCAGTTCCCGGTAATCCAGCCCGGCGAGGGCAAGCCTTACGAGATTGTCTTCGCCGAGAGCGCAATGCGCCCCGACGGCACCTCGTTCATGGACCACGACGTCCACAGGCGCCTGGAGCGCAACGGCCTCGAGAACGTCGGCGGCGAGTGGTACCGCTGCACGGCAGAGGACGTGCGCAACGCGTGGCTGGAGGTGCGCGACCGCGCCGACTACGAGAGCCAGCGCACCGAGGACTTCAATATGCGCCCCGAGCAGCGCGCCGCCGTGGAGAAGACGCAGGCCTACTTCGAGCGCTGCCTGGAGCCCGGCAGCCATGACCAGCCCAAGTTCCTGTGGAACGCCAAGATGCGCTTCGGCAAGACGTTCGCCACCTACGAGCTTGCCAAGCGCATGGGCATGAGGCGCGTGCTCGTCCTCACCTTCAAGCCCGCCGTCGAGGCGGCGTGGCAGGAGGACCTGGAGAGCCACGTCGACTTCGAGGGCTGGCAGTTTGTCTCGCGCGACGGCAGGACCTACGAGGAGTGCGACCCGTCGCGCCCCATCGTGTGCTTTGGCAGCTTCCAGGACTTCCTGGGCGTGAACCGCGAGACCGGCGGCATCAAGGCGCGCAATGAGTGGGTCCACCTCGAGGACTGGGACCTCGTGGCCTTCGACGAGTACCACTTCGGCGCGTGGAAGGACACCGCCAAGTCGCTCTTCCAGGCCACTGACGACGACGAGGCCGTGGAGTCCGCCGAGGCCGACGCCGACGCCGCCACGAGAGGCAACGCCCTCGATGAGACGTGGCTGCCCATCCAGTCGAAGTTCTACCTCTACCTCTCGGGCACGCCCTTCCGCGCCCTCAACTCCGGCGAGTTCATCGAGGAGCAGGTCTTCAACTGGACCTACTCCGACGAGCAGGCTGCCAAGGAGGGCTGGGTCGGCTCGGACAACCCCTACGAGTCGCTGCCGCGTATGGTGCTCATGACCTACAAGGTGCCCGACTCCATCACGCGGATCGCACGTCAGGGCGAGTTCGACGAGTTCGACCTGAACGTCTTCTTCTCCGCCGAGGGGCACGGCGCCGACGCGCACTTCAAGTACAAGGAGTACGTCCAGAAGTGGCTCGACCTCATCCGCGGCTCTGCGGCCGAGACCGCCGTCGACGACCTCAAGATGGGCGCCGAGAAGCCGCCGATGCCCTTCTCGGACACGCGCCTTCTGGGCACGCTGACCCACACGCTGTGGTTCCTGCCCAACGTGGCCTCCTGCGAGGCGATGGCCAACCTGCTCGCCGAGCGCCAGAACACGTTCTTCCACGACTACAAGGTCATCGTGGCTGCCGGCAGCGCCGCCGGCATGGGCGTCGAGGCCGTGGGTCCCGTGCGCCGTGCCATGGGCGACCCGCTGGCCACCAAGACTATCACACTGTCCTGTGGCAAGCTCACCACCGGCGTCACCGTGAAGCCCTGGAGCGGCGTGCTGATGCTGCGCAACCTCAAGAGCCCCGAGACGTACTTCCAGACCGCCTTCCGTGTGCAGAGCCCCTGGACCACCAAGACCGAGGCCGGCGAGACCGAGATCCTCAAGCACGAGTGCTACGTGTTCGACTTCGCGCTGGATCGCGCCCTGGCCATGGTGTCGGACTACTCGTGCCGCCTGTCCGTCTCGGAGAGCAGCCCCGAGCGCAAGGTTGGCGAGTTCATCAAGTTCCTGCCGGTGCTGGCCTACGACGGCAGCGCAATGCGCGAGGTGAACGCCGCCGAGATCCTGGACATCGCGATGGCGGGCACCTCGGCGACCCTGCTCGCGCGTCGTTGGGAGAGCGCTCTCCTGGTGTGCGTGGACAACGACACCCTGCGCCGCCTGTTGGCGAGCGACGAGGCCATGCGCGCCCTCATGAACATCGAGGGCTTCCGCAGCCTGAACGCCGACATCGAGACCATCATCAACAAGTCCGAGGCCGTCAAGAAGGCCAAGAAGGAGAAGCAGAGCCTCACCCCCAAGGAGAAGAAGCAGCTCTCCGAGGAGGAGAAGGAGTTCAAGAGCAAGCGCAAGCAGATCCAGGAGAAGCTCATCAAGTTCGCGACGCGCATCCCTGTGTTCATGTACCTGACGGACTACCGCGAGCAGCGCCTCAAGGACGTGATCACGCAGCTGGAGCCGGGTCTGTTCAAGAAGGTCACGGGCCTCTCGGTCAAGGACTTCGAGCTGCTCGTCTCGCTGGGCGTTTTCCGCGACTCGGTGATGAACGACGCCGTGTACAAGTTCCGCCTGTACGAGGACGCCTCGCTGGAGTACACGGGCCTCAACCGTCACGAGTACGACTCGAGCGTCGGCCTGTTCGACACGGCGCTCTCCGCCGAGGACTACGCCCAGATGAAGCTCCAGGATTCGCTGCTCAACCCCGACGGCACCACGAGGGACCGTGACAACGCGGTGGTGGTTACGAGCGAGGTCGTAGACGTCCGAGGTGGCTTCGCCGATGCCGGTGAGCCCAAGAAGCGCGTCCAGATTCTCGACCTCAGCAAGGGTAGGGATACCGTGAACGGGGGCGCCTCTCAGTCGGTGGAGACGAAGGAAGCTGCGCCGGCAAAGCACGACTGGGTCTACCAGGCTCTGGCCGACGAGGGCCTCGAGCTTATCGACGCGCGCGGAAAGGACGGCTGCCTCTGGGTCGTCGGCGGTGGCGAGCTCGACGCCAAGATGGGCGAGCTTGCCAGCCAGGGCGCCCGCTTTGAGTTCAGCCTCCGCGGCAGCAAGGCGACCGATGGCCGCTCAGCTTGGTGGCTGGAGGGCTATCCCGAGATGACGACTCCCGAGCGGAACGACCCCCCGGCCATCACGCAGGAGAAGCTCGACGCCCTGGAGCCGGGAGACACAGTGTTCCACAAGGCTTTTGGCTACGGCGAAGTCGTGGACATCGACCGCGAGCACGGGACCATCGAGGTCGTCATCGGGCTCGACAAGAAGGGCAAGCCAAAGCATCGCAAGTTCCTGTTCCCGAACGTTTTCGAACAGGGCTTGCTGACGGTATAGGACCGAATCGTGCTGCTCAGAGGGTTCATCTGCGACGAGGTGTTAGCTTATGGGAAAAACAAAACCGGTCAATTGGAGGCTCAAACTCAAGGGGTTTGGTCCTTTTGACACTCAGCTGGACTGGTTGATGAGCTCCAGTACGGCAAAGGTCGCTATATATGCTGGCAACGGGCAGGGGAAGAGCACGATAAGCCGCCTTTTCCGTCTCGCAGAGAATCCACAGACGCCCTGTTCAAGGGATTTGATTACGCGAGGGGCTGACAAGGGCACTTTCAGCTTTACGGTCGGAAGCGACTCCTCGAACTTGGGCTCCCTCGAAATCGATTCAAGTAGTGGAGTTGATAATCAGCTGGGTTATCTCTTCCATGTCTTTAACAGTGACTATGTTCGAGACAATCTCCAGAACAGGTCCTACAGCCCCTCCGGCGACATCGAGGGCTACATCGTTGGCAAGAGCAACATCGACCTCAGCAACGAGCGCCAAAGACTCGATAACATTAGACAGCGGGGCGTTGACGTTAAGGATGCGCTTGCGAAGACGCTGGAAGAGTCCAAAAGGGAACTCGTCGACCTTGGGGCTAGCAGGGTTAAGGAGTTCAAAGATCTTGATGTCGACCACTTGATGAATGAGCCGGTTGAGGAAGATTGCCACTCCGATAAGATCGGCCAGTTAAGGGCAATTAGCGATTTGCCTGATGATGCACGGGCACCGGACAGGCTACGTTTCGACTGTTCCTATCTCGACCTTGATCGCCTTGCCTTGCTATTGGAGCGTTCCTATAGCAAGGCAAACTTTGCCGAGGCGTTCCTCGAGAAGGTACGCAGAGACGCCGAGTTCATCGAGGCCGGCATGCGCATCCAGGACGGGGACCACTGCCCCTTCTGCGGAAGAAGGTATGACGAGGAGGCACGCTCGTTAATCGGCCAATATGACTCCTACTTGAAGGGCCAGGAAGCAGCTATTATTGCGGCGTTGAAAGAAGGGCGAGCGCAGCTGTCGCAGCTCCTTGACGAATACGCTCGCCTTGAGGCGCAGATGCTGCGCAGTGCCGTTTCGTATGATGAGCTGAAGGTGGGCTTCGATGTCCTCGCAAAAGAGGAACTTCCGGCACTCGTTACCACGGCTGACCTCACTGCCGTCGTTAATGCTGTCATTAAGGTAATTGACAGCAAAATTGAAGACATTGCGCACCCCATTCCAACCGACGCAGTTAGTCGGCTCAGGGAGTTCCTGGAGGCTTGTCAACTGCGATTGGGCGATGCGAATGATCTGATCGACAAATTGGCCTCCAGCTTGGGGAAGACCAAATCCCGTATGACAACCTTGAGAAAAGACGCCTGCATCGAGCTGGGAAAGCGAATCAGGAGTGAGCAGCGAGAGGCGTTTGAGGAAATAGCCGCCCTACGCACTGAATACAGGTTGCTTAGTGAAGAGCTCAAGAGCAAAGAGGCCCACAACAAGCGCTCTAAGAAAGACGCCGTATCCCAGCTTATGGTCGACCTCCTCAATGATGTATTTGGAAATCGATACGTCTTCGACGTAGTCGATTTTTCCATCCGCTTCAAGGGCGAGGCTCTCGGAGAAAGCGCGGACTCTGTGCTTAGCGATGGAGAGAAGGCTGCCCTCGCGTTCTGTTTCTATATCGCTTCAACCTGGGAGCTGATTAACGAGGAGGACGACAAGAATAGGTTGTTCTTCGTCATCGATGACCCCATTTCGAGCATGGACTTCAATTACGTCTACAGCATCATGCAAATCATCAAGGGTCTGCAGGATGCGTTTGGGTTGAGCCGTGGAAGAATTCTTCTGCTAACCCACAACGTCGCTTTCTTCAACATGCTCATGGGGACGAAGACACTCAATGAGGCGTGGATGTTAGACGGAGGAGTGATCACAAAGGTAAATAACGAGCTGCTGGCGCCTTATGCAGCGCACCTGCGTGCAATCAATCAGGTTGCGAACGGTGCGACGCCCGACCATACGACCGGCAACTCGATTCGCCAGGTTCTCGAGACGTTGATGCACTTCGAGGACCCCTCGCTTGGGACGCTGGGCAACTACCTTGCATCTGATTACGGAGGAAGGCTCAACGAGGTGGCTTATCTCCATATGGTATGCAACGACCAATCACATGGCGCCAGAACCTACGGTTATGCGCAACCTCCCATGGACAATACGACAATTCAACGCGCATGCAGTGCCGTCGTCCAGCATATTCGTGAACGTTACCCCGGCCAGCTTGTAACTGCCGGAGTGGAAACAAGCGAGGACAACCCACCTAGTTAACCGTTGTTCCCTCCATTTGTGACGCACCAATAGCCTGTTCCCGACGTGAAATCGGGAGCAGGCTTTTTCTTTGCCTGCCGGATACGGAAGGCGGTCCCCATGGACGGTGAGCAGGATGGCGCGCAGGCGCAGGGCGAAGAGCAGCAGGGGCAGCAAGGCGACCCGCAGGCCGACGACGAGCAGCAGGGGCAGAAAGCGCCCGAGCAAGTAGGCGCGCCCGGCGACGAGGAGATCCGCGCGGCCCTGGCCGAGCGCGACGAGAAGATCGCCGAGCTTGAGCGCCAGATCGCCGACGCGGCCAAAGCTGTTTTTGCCGAGTACAACAAACGTATCGAAAGCTGTGGCGCAAGCAGTCACTGGTCGCCGCCCCGGTGAGATTAGGCCTGGAGATTGGCTTTGTCGTCGACGCCTTATACTGCGTGCCTTCTCAGCTTCTTGAGGAAGTTCTTTTTGAACTCCCTCCAAGTGCCAAAGAACAGCGCTTCCGTGGCACCTGACGTGACTCTCTCGTATTTGAGATTTGCGAGCTCAATGCCGCAGACGTAGTCGGCAACCTGCTGAAGTCTGTATCGTGTTGGCGGGCAATTTCGATAGACGATTCCCTGTCTGCCAAGGGCGTACTCAAAGGCGGAGTGAATAACTCGCGTCACTTCCTCCCGGCCATTGTCGTAGTAGATTTTCACGGCCTCATAAGGCTGCATGGTATCGAGGTTATCAAAGAGGAAGAGAACGAGATCCCTTCTAATCTTGCCAAATAGCTCCGCGTCGTTCTCGTGGAGGCGCTTCTCGTAAGAAAAGGTGTGGTACTTGAACGGGAGCTTGTTTGCAAAGGCCCTGAAGCACGAGAGAAGCCTGACCCTATCTCGGACACTTACGCTTGCGTACACATCGTTTCCCCTGAGAAGGGGATTGATGTGGAACGGGATGTCCGCGAGGCCCCTATCGACGAGCGAGATTTCGTAAGTGCCAATTAATGATTTGATGTCTTCATCCTGCTTGTGAAACACCAGGGTCAGAAGGTAGTACTTGGAGTCTCTTCTGCTATTGCCCGACTCGTCTATAAATACAGAGAGCTCCGCCATTACCGTCTCCCATAGATACAAAAAATGCCGGGGGGGAACCCCCGGCGCTTGATAGGCCCCTCTTACGAGGAGACTATTCTTTTTATACCACGGGAGGACGTCATCTAGTCGGTGAATTTTGCCCGGCGTAGCGAGGTCTTGAGATTGACGGCTGATCCTTCGAATGACTATATCTGCTATGCAAAGCGCATGCAATTCCGTCCAATACGCTAAATAAGGGTCTATCGGCCTTCCGAAGAGATTGAGAATGCTGCGCCGCATCACAAAGACGTTCTAGCTCGGGCGTTGCCTACCGATTATTTGGTAGGCAACGCCCGGGGTCCCGCGGTCTTCTCGGCGGTCAACTGGGAAAATGTGAGTGATTAAACAAGTTGCCTACCGATTTTTCGGCAGGCAACTTGGCGGACAATCTGTGGGTGCGTCCTGGGGTCAGGGTATCTCTAGCCCGTTTACTTGTCGTAGCTCTCGTACTTGTAGAAGCCCTCGCCGGCGGCGATGCCGGTCTTGCCCTCGTCGATGTAGCCGTTGAGCATGGTCACGCTCTTGGCAAGGCCGCTTGCGGGGTCCTTGGCCGCGGGGTCCATGGAGAGGATGTTGCGGGCCAGCACCAGGCCGATCTTGTCCAGCTTGCGGAAGGGCGTCTGGCCGGGGTCGGCGCCGGTGGCGAGCTCCCAGCACTTGTCGACGGTCTCGGCGTCGCAGACGCCGGTGGCAACCAGTGAGGTCGCGGCCTTGAACCAGGGGATGAGCAGGCTGTTGAGGATGTAGCCCGGCTGCTCGCGGTTGAGCTTGAGCGGCACCATGCCAATGGCCTCGGCAAACTGCGCCGCCAGCTCAAAGACCTCGGGGTCGGTGCCGTCGTGGCGCATGAGCTCGGTCATGTTGTTGCGCCAGATCTGGTTGCCAAAGTGCAGTGACATGTACTTGTCCGGCCTGCCCGTGGCCTCGGCGAACATGCTGGGCAGCATGGTGGAGGAGTCGGTCAGGATGACGGTGCGCTCGGGCAGGTGGCCGGAGAGCTTGGTGTAGAACTCGGTCTTCTCCTGCGGGTTCTCGTTGATGCACTCAACCACCAGGTCCGCGTTGCCAAAGGCAGCGTCCCAGTCGGTCTCAAACTTGATGGCCGAGAGGCGCTCCTCCGCCTGGGCGACAAGGGCGTCAATCTGCTCCGCAGAGAGGTCAGGCGTGTCGGCCAGGCCACGGCAGTAGGCGGAGGCGTCGGTCTTCATGGCCTCCAGCGTGGAGAGGTACTGCTCCTTGATGGTGGCAAAGCGGGCGCGGGCGCGCTCGACGGAGGCCTCGCTGCGGACCCACACCGTCACGGCAAAGCCCTTGTAGGCAATCTGGGACGCAATCTGGCTTCCCTGGGTGCCGCCGCCGGCAACGGTTACGTTCTTGATGTCTTCGACCTTCATTGGGATTCCCCTCTCCTTGGATGCGGACAAACCTGAGCCTGCGACTGTTATAGGCTCTGAGCTGCCAAAAAGCGCGCATTTCTCGGCAGGTGGTAGCTCCGGCTACGGAAGGGGCAGGGGTATCGATGCCACGTTGACAACGGCGAGAAGGGGGAGGGGGTACCAGCCGTGCGCCTCTTGGAAACCTCGTTCTGGGTCCCTGTCGTGGGTGCCTGCGCTTCGTCCTTCTTGGCGTCTCACCCTACGCTCTCAAGTCATCGTGCTTTCTCACGGAGAGGAAGGTCACGCCACCCTTGCGGCGGTAGGCGTAGTGCAGCCTAGCGGCTTGGGGGTGCCCCTCTTCCACGTAGCAGCGCATGATGGGCTGACCATCTCCTGTTGTGCGGGCTGGTGCCTCTGCGCCCCTGTTGGTCCTTAGGGGGTGCTCCTGCCGGTTTCCTGCGCGACCCAGCGCTACATCAACCATGCAACGAAGTACCTTTCCAAGCTGTGCTTCCGCGTTGTCGAGCGTCTCGAAGAAGTGGTCATCGTAGTCCCAGCTGCCTGGCTGCAGAGGTGCCTGCGCACGATCTTGCGGACCAAACGCGCCGGTCCATTCCTCCCGCAGGAGCCAGTCCATCCGTTCGCGCTCAAAGCAAAGGCGGTCGTCTTTGCTCAAGAAATTGTCAACTGCCGGTTGCTTGTAGCGGCTGCTGTTCCGGCTTGTCTTTTGCGTCTGACGCAAGAGTTTGTCCCTGAGCCTGCGATTGCTCTTCTCGGCCTTTTCGGCGCGCTTCAAAAGGCTGCTGCTCTCTCGTTCGCTTCTTTGCCAACGAACGTAGTAGCCTCTGATGTGCATTGTCGCCTCTGGTCCGGCGTCTTCGGGAATCACCAGCTCAGAGAGGTCAATCTCTTCGACCTGCCCACCTCCCGCCACTTCTGGTGCGGCCATGTCATCCGGAGAGAGCCACGAAGGACCGCCCAGAAGCAGCGACGGTGCGGGTTGGATGCGGTCTGCGTCCGCTTGCCTGACAGAGAGGAGCCACTCGTTGCGTTCCGCCTCGTGGCCCACGACAAGTGCCGGAAGGGTCTGGCCCATCTCCACCATGTCTGGCAGCGGAAATGCCGGGTCGCAGACCTCGTCTGCCTCGATGGACGCCTCCACCCCCGGAAAGAGCGTGACCGTGCAATGGTCGGGGAAGATTTTTGCTATGCGCACCAGAACGGTCTGTCCCTCCGCATAGGCGGCGATGGCCTCGTCTGGGCGGATGCGCAGAGCCTCCGCAAAACCAACGAGAATCTTTGACTGGGTATCGAGCCTGCCTCGCAGCGTCATTCCTGTCTGCAGGAGCCGATCTATGGGCAGCGGGCCTGCAACCCCATCGTTGGCAACCTCCTCGGGCCGGGCGCTGCACATTCCACCGGGGTAGGTCAGAATCGCCCTATCGGCGGCGGGGAGAATCCCTATGACTCTCGCGGTGACCTGTTCCCATTCTTTTGGTGCTGAATTGGTCAGAAGCTCTGTCGCTCTTAGGCCAAAGACGCAACTGACAATGTTCTCTCCTAGGGCTTTGCCGTTGCTGTTAGGAAACGCCTTGAAGAGCCGGGTGTCCTTTAGCGGACGCCCAGAGCGGCCGCGAGAAGCCTGGAACACGCGGATTGCGCCGTTGTAAACCTCGCAGTCAGCGGCTCCCGCCCTCTCGAGGCCGTCCGACAGCCTGAACTCAAGGGCGTTACTCGTCAGCTCGAAAAGCCAAGCGGTATCGTCAAGCTCTGTCGCAAGGATCGAGGTGTCGACAAAGGCATGGTCAAGACCTGCCCGGCGTGTTACGACAACAACGGGCAGCTCGCGTTTCTTGTTAAGAAGGACTGCCAGCATGCCCTCGAGCTTCTCTTCCGTGTCGATGAGGTTGAGTCCGGTGGGCGAGAAGGTCACGGGCTGGCTGGGGGTGGGCTTGGTCTCCGATGGCAAGGGCTGTGCGGGCTTGGGCGCCAGCGGTTCGACCTTTTGCGCGGGTGCTGGCGTTGGCTTGGGTTCGTACTCACCCGAGGAACAGCGGGCCGCCTCGTCGCGGAGCCTGTCCAGGTAGGGAAGGGAGTGCCAAGTGGCGTTGTCCACGAAGTTGCTTTCTACCTTGTCGTCCTCGTCGCAGAGGCTGCCCCTGGCGGGCAGGAATCGCGCGATGCCGGGGCTGAGGGTGTAGCGGCTAAACTCCTCATTCCAACGCTGCCGGAGGCGCTTGTCCTGGAGGGCTATGACGTCAATCTGGAATTCGTCGCAAAGCTTCTGGGCGTCAAACAGGAGCTCCTCGCTGCCGGATGTCGGACATGCTACGCAAGACGGGCGACGTCTTTCCGAGCGGCGGAAATAGCCTCTTACCTGAGAGAAGAGAAGCTCGTCATAGTCGGTGACCTTGTATACCTCAGGACTTTCCTCAAGCTCCATCGGGTGCTCCGTTCGGTCTGGCCGCGTGTACGCAATCCCACTCCCCAAGCGATTAAAGTAATTGTCGTTGTTCTTT
>ERZ1034865.767-NODE-767-length-17162-cov-5.793710_pt1 | contig 17162 bp, 16 predicted proteins | sample MGYA00520632_ERZ1034865 | MGnify/ENA primary metagenome ERZ1034865 (study PRJEB33766, sample SAMN09781738) | gut metagenome | biome: gut microbiome | host: Homo sapiens | place: Madagascar | study: EMG produced TPA metagenomics assembly of the PRJNA485056 data set...
TCTCTATTGAGTATAAAAATTTTTATATATATAAAAATAAACCATATAGCTAAAATTCTCGAATCTTAACTTCTGCGCTGATAGCTATCTGGTCTAGTTTATTTTCTACCGAAACGGCTTTATCATATGCACTTGTCGCAATTTGTTTGATTTCTTTTGTTTCCTTTGTCCATTTTTGAAATTCTTTACGTTGTTCATCCATTTGTTTTTCCATCTTGTCCCCAAGAGTAGCAAAATGGATTACAGCATTTTGAAAAGCGCTAAAATCATCAGAAACGACAAACGCAGAGCCGTCATTTGGGTCGGACAATACATGTACAAGAAAATTCGTGCTAGAAGCAATTGATACCGAATCAACTAATTCGACACAACAAAGCACATCTCCTTCATGTAACATAGCTCGCGGCCATTTAATTTCCCATACGATAGGGTCTTCATGTGTTTTTGTAAAAACATTATATCCTTTTATATCTAGTTGAACATGCCGCCAACTCAAATAAACTTTTGTATCTGCGACACATTGCGCAGCAGCTTCTTGGTCGAAAATAATTCTAAAAGTACGACCATTTGCATCTGCGCCGCCAACTACAATAGGGTCTTGAATGTCTTGGTCAAGAGACTTTAAATTGACTGTAACTGCTTTTAATTCCTGACCCATTTATTCACCCCTTTCATTGTTCTTTTGGCTTACAATAAATTGTGGATTGGAAAGATTGATTCTCGGTAGTTCGCGTATCTCTTCCATTAAGCCATCAATGAATGAGTTGCCGCCTGCCGCTTTATAATATAAATATCTGCGCTCTAAAGATTCTAGATTAAGGTCATCAATAGCCTTGATTTCATAGCAAAAATAGTGATGCTTGTCAATGATATAACTGCGGGAGTTCTCCTGCAATCTTTCAAGAGTAAGTTTTTCATGTTCTTTGAGTGCTTTAATATCATTCGATTGGTTGCTAATTTCTTGGCTAAGCCTTTTAATGTCTGCTTGCAACGAAGCAATACTTTCTACAATCTCAGAGTGCTGTGTATCTTTAAGTGTCTGATAATTGAAGAATTTTTTTAATTTATTATAAAAATATTCCAACAACTCACTTAAGAATTTAAAAGCGACAGCTAAAGTCACAATTAACATAACGATAGCCCCGAAAGAGTATTGCGACACCAGTTGCGACAAAGCATCCATTTTCGGCAATATCCCTTCTTCTCTACATAATCTAATATAATATGAAAATAATTTATATTTGATTTTAGGAATTTGCCCATAAAAAACGAGGGAAACATAAAGTTTCCCTCGAATAAATTAAGCTATGCGTTTGTACATATTACAAGTAATATATGCAGGACGATTATCCCAATATATATCTTTTGAATAAATACGTGGGTTAGGAATTGCATGAATAGAACCAGTAATACCAGTATTAACACTATGATTCCATTGCGAAGCACTCCACGTGGTGCTCCTTTTTACAATATTTGGTGTATAATTTACTGTATCGCCGTTAGGCCCAATGTTCAATAAACTATCATCAATATCTTGGTTATATGTAGGAACAACAGCTCCATAGTAAGAGCCATACATAAACGTAAAACCAATATTACCAGAAAAGCCACCTGTAGAATTGAGAGCATCGGTTTCACTTGAAGATTGTAAGAACTTACCATCAATCTTTTCCCAAGAACCACCGACTGATTCTATTGGGGATACATCGCTAAAAGTAATGTAAACAGAACCAACAGGATAAACTATGTCTAGGAGGTTAACAAAATTTGACATTATGCGACACCTCCTAAAATATAGCTAGGCTGTGCGGAAATAGATGTTAAAAGCTCTGTACTTGGGGCGGTTGTCAAAAGGCGTGCGTGAATACATGTCTTCTTTTCTATCAGCGATACGCATAACTTCGATGCCGTATCCAACACCTTTATCAAATAGGGTACTAATGGTCGCTGGGTTTCCATATAATTTTTTCCAAGTATCTCCCGTAAGCCATACATTTGGCGGCAAATTAGTTGTTGCCAAAGCTCTTTGATTGTCTCCACCTGTAGAACCAGGCGTGCCGCAGCAGATAAACGTGTCGCTATCGAGTTTCGTCCACGTCCCCCCGATTGAATCTGCTGGTGAGATTGACGTGTTTGAAATAAATACTGACCCAACTGGGTAGACAATATCCAAGAGGTTAACGTAATTAGACATACGCCACCTCGCTTAAATTTAAGCGGTGCGATACCAGATGAAGCAGGTCGTGTAGGGCGGTAGGTTGTTGTGTGCTGCCCCCCCCCATTCAATTTAACAGGATTGCGGGGACATATCCAACCAAAATTCGAATCAAATACATACCAGTTACCAACGTTTGACGGAATTGATAAATTAGTTCCAGACAGTGAATAATTCATATCATGTGTATGATTTGGCATTTCATTAACAGTCAGCGTATGTGTCGCTTCGCCGCCTGTTTGCTTAGCGGTTGTAGACCCGTAAAGAAATGTCTTTAATTGAGTCCACGTACCGCCAACTGTTGACGCAGGTGACGTTGCGTTCATGCTTTGATAGATTGAGCCTACTGGATATACAATATCCAATAGGTTGACAAAATTACTCATTTATATCCTTTCTAATAAATAGAAAGAATATTATAAAATCTTCTTAGGCTGTTCTTTTCCACACGTATAAAGAATAGTGATATGGGATATGTGCTTTTTGCTCTGCAACTAAATTGCCGTTAGCATCAATTCTCCAAGTGCCTTTAGTCCATAGATTCCAACCAGTACTACTAGCAGGGTTGCCATATGATAACATCTGCCAAATATTGCCACCGCCAGCATTAGTATTCCAAAATGCACATGGACTATATGTAGCAGAAGCAGAATTCCATGCTACAACCTCATGCTGATGGTCTGGAATTTCTAATGTAGTAATCATGTTGTTGCCATCAAATCGTCCAGCTACATTGTATATATCACCACTAGCTGCGAGCAAACAATTTTCAATTTGAGTCCAAGTGCCGCCAATAGAACTGGCAGGAGACACGTTATTAACAGTAAGATAAATACTTCCAACAGGATATACAACATCCATGAGATTAACGAAGTTAGCCATTATAGACCAACTCCTTCAAAGAGTTTAAGCAGTACGTTTCCATACATTGATTGAATAATGGTATGGAATGTAGTTCTGCCCCCCCCGCTGGCAAAATTGTTGACTTCATTAACGAATGGTCAGTCAATTGGTAGAACCTGTCAGACAGCTGATAATTCATGCTGTTCATGCCATTACCCTTGCTAAGAATATCATTCAGAAGCTGGTTACTTAAATTAGAGGTCTCAGAATTACCAGATAAGAAATTTGACCATTTATAACCATTCCCCGAAACTGCATTTTTATAATAACTAAATGTTACAGCATTTACATCTGCAATACTTGCTTCATGAGAATGAAATGGCATTTGACGATATAAAATATATTTTTTACCAGCATATTTATCTACTACGCCAGCATAGTCCTCACCACTTGCCGCGAGTACAGCATCTTTAATCTGTTCCCACGTACCACCTACACTGTTTGCAGGAGAAACATTAGACGAACTGAAAAACAAACTTCCTACTGGATAAATAATATCAAGAAGATTTACAAAATTAGACATGGCAAATCACCATGCCTAGAACAGCCATTGAAGAAGAAGCTACTTTACTGTAGCCCCCCCCCCAATGACTGTGATTAGTCATTAAGTTTTTCATAATATCCTTTCATTTTAGGATATTAGATAAGTTAATGTGAGTAATTATGCAATTCTACGATAAATATGAACAGTTATATATGGCGGCATATTGTTATGTGCTTTACTGCCACCTGTTTTATTAGTATCCCAACCGCCGTCTAGTCTATATTGTTGATATTTTGTAATCCAAGTTGAACCAGCTGTACCCGAACTACCAAAATTACAATAATGAGAATGTTTTGGCATTTCATCTACAGTTAATATATGCTCTTCTTCTCCACCAGTAATACCAGTAGCATCAGCAGAACTATATAAAAAAGTATTTTTTAGCAGTTCCCATGTGCCGCCTACTGTATCTATTGGCGAAATTTCATTAAATGTAATATATACGCCACCAACGGGATATACAATATCAAGTAGATTTACAAAATTACTCATATAACCCTCCTAGGTCGAGGGCATTAACTAAGAGGAATGCCCCCCCCCAGAAGAGTGTGATTCTTCATGGTATCTAACATCTTTAATTACCTTTCTTAGATAATTCGATATTAGATTTTAGATTTAAGCAGTTCGTTGATAAATAAAAACAGTATAGTATGGTGGTAAATTGGATTCAATTGAAGTTGTACCTTCTTGCGTATTGACATAAGTATTTTGTATTTCTAGAGCATTATTTTGCATCATAATAGGAGCAGTATAGTTCGACGCTCCGCTGTTTCCACGATGCAAAGGCTGTAACTGTTTAAAACATATAGTCGTACCAGAATCGCCAGTAAAACTATACCCATTTAATTTTTTAGCAATATCAACAATACCACCTGTAGGAGCATATCCCTTTTCTGCGGTTCCTGCAATATTTCCCCAACCAAAGTATTCAGGGTAAGCCATCATCACTTTATGATAATGATTTTCGCTACCGCCGACATCAGAAGGGTTTTGAGTAGATGAAGCCCCTTTTAAAAATCTGTCCTCAATTTTTTCCCATGTACCACCAACAGCGTTAGCAGGACTAACATTGTTAACAGTAATATAAACACTTCCTACTGGATATACAATATCTAAAAGATTTACGAAGTTACTCATTATTCAACCTCTTTACTTGGGAGGTTATCTAAAATCATAATATCAAATTGATTTATAGATTCTAAGCTACCGCAGTAGCCCCCCCCCCTAGAGAGGTCGATTCATTAAACTTATTCACATAAAACTCCTTTTCTTTCTCAGAATTATATTCTATATCTATATGAAAAAAGGGCAAAACCCATAACAGGATTTTGCCCAAGATTGTATTAGATTTTAACCCATAATTTAACGTGTTCTTCTGTAGGTGTATCAGTACCTACATATACAGTGCCAACATCATCCGCAAGTTTAGAATTAGTAATAGCTTTATCTGCAATTTTAGCAGATGTAACTTTGCCATTACCAATAGTAGTAGTCATTGTAATGGGGTTTACTGTATTAAAACTTGTAGCAGATGTTGTAATATCGCCACTTAAAGCAACAGTATTATTAAACTTATTCGCAGATTGAGCATTTGTAGCGCTAGTGGCATTACCTTCTACATTGCCAGTTAGGTTGCCGACAAACTTTGTAGCATATACATAGCTCCATTTCGCATTAGAAGCGCCGAGATTATAAGAGTTGTCTGCGCTTGGTGTAATTGTGCGGCCAATCAAATTACCAGTTAAAGTACCACCAGATAATTTTAAATAACTTGTATCGTGATTATGATTAGCGTCTGCGGCACCGATATTAGCACAAGTAAGATTAACGTTACCCTTACGATAGCTTGTCTCTGTATTGCCTTTAACGCCAGTGACCTCACCAGCAACTTGCCATGTGCCATCTCCGCGCAGAAATTTGTTTTGACTTCCAGCCGCAGGAGCAGGAACAAGACCCGCATTTCCTGAAGCAGAAGCAGTAGCACCTTTCATTACCTCTGGTCTAGTGTTATCTACATCAAACGAAACAGCAGAAGAGCCATCAAAAGTAAGAGCCTTAATAGTTGTAGCAGTGCTTGTGCCGCCAATAAGATTTATTGATAAACTATGGCCTACTTTTCCAGCAGTAGTTGCATTAGTAGCATTATCAGCATTTACCGCATGGCTTGCATTTAACGCTGTTCCAGCTTTATACTCTTGGTATCCTGCATCAGAGTTTAGTTTACTATCATCAACAACAATATACATAATGCCAGTATCATCTTGGATAACACTGTCGCCAGTCTGTACTTGTGTATTAGTTAATTGAAAGCGTGCAGTCTTATTCGCAACATGAATTAATCGTTCTAGCGCTCCTTGCGGAATGGTATTTAAAGGTAACACCCCAGTGACACTTGCGGCATCAATTGATGGAATTGTAATTGAAATATTTCCAGAACCATCAAAATTAGCACTACCCGTGCCGCCATTATTACCACCCTTAACACTGATTGAACGTGCGGCTTTCAGTTTTGTAGCAGTATCGGCATTACCAGTGACGTTACCAGTAAGATTTCCTGCAAATCCACTATTGCCAGTAACTTTTCCCTCAAAAGTCGTAGGAGATTTAACTGATTGCGCAGTAGCGGTTGTCTTGTCTAATTTATTGTTTGCATTGTCATTAACAGCCTTTACTGCTTTTGGTGTCGCGGCAACAACTCCTGTAGCAGCGTTATCGGTTGCATTAGTCGCATCTGAAAGCCAGACTTCGCCACGCTTGTTGTCGGTAGCATCTGGCGCAACATAAATCGGCCTATACGTTTTAAGTGTAGGGTCATACACCTTGGCAACAAAATTATTTTTCATTGTAGAATCATTTGGATTACCTTTAGCCATTTACTACCTCCTTATTCATTAGCGTCTCTGTAGATAACATCTACAATTGTCTCTGGTGGCATACTCTTTTCAAATGTAAACTTCAACTTTGAACCGAAATTGCCATCAAGCTCAAGTATACCTGTCTCATTTACCTTGTATGAAAATTCACTTTCGCTTGTAGTAATTGTAATATCATAATCAGGAATTTGCGGGAAAAGGATAATTTCCTCTTTACCTTCGTTTAACGCACGATATTCAGAATATGCAATAGGCTGACGCTTTGGAATTTGAATGCCGATATGTACATAAGAATTACCCGCACCAGCATTAAATGTATGACTTGATTTTACTGAAAATGGGCCTTTAATTTGTTCAAGTTTCATATCTACGCTCCAAACTTATAGGTACTAGACCAATAGGAAGGAATAGCGCTGTCTGAAACTGTGACAGAATTCTGTAGGAAAGCAAGACCCTCTGCTGTCAGCGTTTTAAGGCTCTCATAGCTGGCCGCACTTTCATCCATTAATTTAACATCGCGCATACCAGTATCGGCAATCTTACCAAGATAATACCACGTACTTAAATTATAGTCAAACGCATAGAACTCTTTATCACTCTTGGCATCATCTTGCGGCTGATACGTCACAATCTTGCCGAGATTGGATTGACCACCGGGCTGATTCTGTGCGCCAGTAAGACCGAACGGGAATTCACGATTGAGATACGTTACAATATCCGCATCGGTAAAACCAGCAGCAGTGAGCTGTGACTTAGTAATATTGAAGCCAATTAAAATACCAGCTTGGTCTTTAATTGTGCCAAGGTCTTTCCAATATACATCTACGCCGTAATCAGGAATAGAAGCATCATACTTCATTGCATCGTTGTTTGAAATCCAACCATCTGTTGCGACTTTTACGCGATGTGATGGGTCACTATATAGGACAAATAGATGCCAGTCAGCTGGACGAACAACAAGACGTTCAATAGAATTGATTGGGTCGCTGACTTTAACAGGGTCTGGACTACTATTGTATTTAACATAAATACTCTTATCATCGCTGATTCCAGTACCCATGTAAATAGACTTGACAGTAGTAATCTTATAATTCTCACCACCGTTTGAAGTCTTGAGACTAATTTCCTCTCCTGTATTGAAAACAAGAGTAGTTTCACCAATGTCATTGACACGTGCGGCAGTTAAAAGTTTTAGCTTAGCCGCACTTACTTTATCGCCAGTAGTCGTGTTAAGTGTGATTTGACCATTCTCTTGGTTGATTGTAATATCTTTAACCCAAGTAAGATATTTATCTACAGACGCGGTACCATCGTTGAAGGAACAAATGAAATGACCTGTATTTTCATCTAGAGTAACCGAACTAATCCAACGGATATGACCGACTTTATTCTTACCGCTATTGGATAACTTGCCGCCATTGGTGCCAGCAAACGTACCAATAACATCGCCATTGTCTTGAATCTCAAGACCCTTGACCCATGTAAGGTCTGTCGTATATGCTGGAGAATCGTTATTGAAGGTCATTTCAAAATGACCGCCCTTGGCACCGTCACCAGTAGATAGAGCAACACCTGTTACCCATTTAATTGTCTTCTCAAATACAGTATCATCATTATGTGTATAAGATACTTTCAAAGTGCCTTTATCATCAAGAATGATCTTCTTAATAATATTGAAATTACCAAGATAGATTAAAATTGGGTCTGGATTGATTCGTTTATCATAGATATATAGCTCATATACTACAATCTGACGATTCTTAGCAATATCATCATCCATATTAGGATAGCCAGATTTTCCGACTATCGCAAGACCCGTAGTAGAATCAATTACGATATTATCTGTAGCATAGACTTTACTACGTAATTCTTCGGTCATTTCAATGACTTTAAGATTGCGGAGAGTATCACCCTTTAAACCTTTAGGGATGCCCATGTCCCAATATTCCCAGAATGGATGCGAAGCGTCGTCAATACGGCTAATTGAGGTCATATCAGCATCTTTCTTGATATTACCAGCCGCATCATACTGAGAAACCGCATGAGCCCTATAGTCAATAACTGTATAAGGGAATTTCATGCCTACATAGAACCAAGAGTCAGCATCTTCATCGTCTTTGCGAATATTGACCCATGTGTATTCAATATCATCGTTAAAAGACGTTCCATCTTTGCCAGGAACTAGCGTACGATTTTGAACATTGAATTTAAAATCTTTTTTAAGTGTGCCGCCAGCATCATGCCAATCACCGTTGACATCTTGCTTCCAATTGGTGACAACTGTGCCATCAACATTTTGACTAATTGGATAGCGGCGATAAGTATTCTCTTCAAGAGTCTTGGTTGAAATCTTTTCTACGTTGTCAATTGTGTCTACTTGAAAGAAAGGCGTTCCGCTTGACGGACCAACGATTTGTCCAACGAAGATACTGCCAGCAGTCTGTGGATTCTGGTAGTCTAGTCCACGTCTAAAAACTTTTCCGTTATCAGGATGATTCTTATTCTTTGTGGAAATTAAACAATATTCATGATACCAGACTTCAGTGAAATTGCCACCTTGCGAGAATCTTTGCTTCATTTCGTCTACAGAACTAAAAGAAGCCTTGATTACAAAACTAACTCCTTCATGTGAAGAATATAAGCTGTCCAAGTCTATTCACCTACCTCTTCTACGTCTTTATTTGAGAATTCATAGTCTACTGTGAACGAATCATTAAAATCACGAGCGACTACACCAAGAGAAGAAACAGGAACTTCTGATAGCTCATAGAATCCGCTTGGTCCAATTTTAATCTCTTCACCGTTAATAGCCATCATTAAACCAGAATGTCCCCAAACGCCAACCCTGTCTAAGTTCGCATTTGAATTCATGCTATTGACAAGATTGCTTACTTTATAAAGTTCGCATATAGTTTTATCAAGGTCTAGTATGCGGCCATATTCAGTACCGTTACTAGTTGTATGCTGAATATTATAATCTTCTGATTGTCTTGTCATTGATAAGACAACAGATACAAAACCTTCTTCTATTGGCCTGAAAATCATTTCAAATAGACCATACCTCTCACCGACATCAGTTTTCCATGATGCCGCAAGTGCTACGATATTACACTTATCTGTTTGCTCATATCTTGTACCGCCTGTACCAAGATAATATTTTTTATCTAGTTCTCGATAATACAGTGCGCCATTGATATTACTTTGCCCATATTTAAGAGGAATCATGGCATTTATGCTGCCATCTTTTTTCTCGTATAGAGCAACATTATATACATTAGTCCCGTCTCCACCAGCATTAACATTAACGGTCTTGATATACTGATAAGAACCTTGGTCGGTATCCTTATTTTTCATTAACTTAATAGTAAATTCCATAGCATAATTCATATCTTGTGGAATCTTAACTTTTAAGTAATAATCTTGACCTTTTGAAAACTGCTCGTCGGGAATGATAGCAACATCTTTGAAACCTATATTTTTTTCATCTAATCCAGTAATATCAATGTTGGAGCTTACATATACTTTCTTGAAAGACATACTTGTAATACAATTGCTACTTGCACCAGCATATCTATACTGACCAATATTTGTGGTTGCCAATTTCCCTCCTTTTATCTCTAAAAATATAGCCTAATATAAAATAAAAAATAGGGCAAACCGATTATACGGTTTTGCCCTATTACTAGAATCTCTCTATTGATTGGTTACACGAAACGGTCATTGCATTGCCCGGCCCAAGAGGAATAGAAAGTGTGTTTAAATTATAATCGCCATATGTATTTGTAGAAGTATCATTTAATTCAACTCTAGAATTAGGCTCTAAGTAGAATACTGGCAGCGCAGTAATCGACACTGAATTTTGATAAGTCGTATGAAGATATAGCTCATACTTTACTTGGTCAAAAGCCCCATTCTTATAACCGCCAGTAGCAAGATTATAAAAAACCTCACCGCGTACCTGAGTATATGGCATACCATTATCTTCGCATTCTTGTTGCTTTGTCCTGCCCTTGTCATCTTCATCAGCGTTGATAAATACAATGTTTGGAATCTCAGGCGCAAACAAGCAATTTACAGTATCAGATGATACCGCATCTGTTCTGCGTCCAATAGCGGAAACAGAGAATTGACCTAAATCAGACGTTGAAGAATCAATAAAATCCAAAAAATAATTGCCATCTGTCAATGAAGATGTAAGTAATTCCGCATTTTCTTTTTCTCCAATGAATTTCTGGTCTACAAGGTCATACACTTGCGGCCAAAACGCATCAAGCTCTTCAAAATAATAATCAGTATCTATCCTACAATTATGTGCGTATTGTAGAACATCTCCTTGCCAACCAGCAATGCTATCAATCTTCGCATAATAATTACCAGAATCAATACCATTCTTCTTGGCTAACATACCTTCAAGATAAAGCTCAGTACGCCAATCTTTAACTAGATAACCGCCATTTACTATTGGAACTGGTACTGGCTTAGTTTCTTCTTCTTTGGTTTCCTCAGAGCCAGTTTCTGCAATAGCAGAAATAGATAGTGTATTTACTGCTGGATAGTATGCAGAACATTTTAAAGACTTATATGTATCATCTTTCCAGTAGTAAGCAAATTTATTTGTCGCATCAAAGTAAATAGTATTAAATTCGCCAATAGAAGGAAAATCATTCTTTACTGTATATACCGCAGGAAATGCAGCTTTTATCTCTTGAGTGGATTCTTCCGTATACAGTAATAAATTATAATATGTATTATAATAATTATTACCACGTTCATCTGACGAGACAGGTAAAGGCTTGCGGTCAATACAAAGGTGATAACGAACATCTACCTGCTGTTGGCTATTTGTGCCTTGACGTTTACCTTGAATAATAAAATCATTTTTAATATTATTAAATTGAGGTGTCTTGCTGATACTGATAATATTGTCTTTATCACTAAAAGTGTATACACTCTTACCTGTAGTTGTCTCTACTAGATAATCATGTTTCTTCATATCATTTACTAAAGTAGTTGCTTGCGTAGTATTGAGATAATTCTTAATTTCTCTAAAATGAAATACGCCAAATTCATCATAGAAATATTCAAAATTACCAAGATAGCTTTTAATCTTATCGAGTACAGATGTTACGCTTTCGCCAAGATTAGCAGATAACTCAGAATCATACACAAAATCATCATATACATAACCGCAATCTTGACCGCTTAAAATCTCAATTGCGCCGTCTTCCAAAGTATCAGGTCTATCAACATATGCCGCATACCATACCACTCCAGCACTACCACTTTGTTTAGGCACGAGATACAACGGATTAGAACCAGTCCATTTCATTACCCTTTTAATGCGGCGAGGTACATCCTCAATAATGATATTATTTAAATCTTCTCCACCATAATGATTTACTAGTTCTTGGATAATATCATAAACTAATACTTTTTTAGTAACATATGCACCACTTGCATCCTGTGTATCCATTTCATCGAATATAACAGCCGCAGGCAATGTGCCGGAAACGTCACCAGATAAACCGCACATTTTATCTTTCAATGTCAGCTGTAATGATACGGCAGATGAAACAGAAGACGATGCACTTGCACTTGCAATAAAGAAAACACCTTGAGGAAACCACAAAATAGGATAATCTAAAAATTGATTACTATGGTTTTCGATGCCAATTTCAATAAAGATTTTTTTATTGATAGCAAAATCATATGACATATTTTCAATATCATATTCACCGCTATCAATAGATGCAGTTAATGAACAAGTACGTCTGACAGACGAAGAACCGTCTTTAGAGAGACTACCAGACGCAATAACGCCTTGAATCTCCTTTAACGGTTCTTCGTTCCAATTGAGAAGAGTTAGCCGCACATACTGTTTTTGATTGACAAAATTATCAATGGTCTTGAGAAAATTTCTACGCTTTAACGCACTATTGGCATCTTCATAGAAGCTGTCATTTAAATAAGGATATGTCCTTCTCATTTCCCCTCCTATTGATAATTCGTAGTCATTACAGTACCATAATAGTTAATCATACCTTCTACTGGCATAGCGGCAATACCGATACGTTCTGTAGCTGTATTTTTATCAATCGCATCAATTGATGCAAAAGCAAAATCGTACCATTGATAATTATAGTATAATTTTAACTCGTTACTAATATTGTACACAGTATTTAAAACAGGTTTTTTAATTTCATCTATTGAATTATACATTTTAGTGCCAGTATCCATACCAATAGGATTCCAAGTTTCACCAAATGAATCTTGCGGCTCTTGCTCGTCTTGAATAACTGATACTGGCTGTTTTGTATCAGTATTATCTATAACTGTAAACCAGTTAAGGGCCGTAATACTTGCCGCGCCAACAGATGAATCAAGCCTAAACTCATTTTCTTGGAGATACTTTTTCTTATTTGTAAGTTTCATTCGTATACCCAAGAAACATATATCGTCTACTGGAACGTCTTTGAGCATATGCAAAACACCTGTCCCACCGACAAGGTAATTCTTATATTCATCTTCATTGTGGTATTTGATGCTGGCAACCGCATAGGGAGTAACATCTAAACAGATGCCCTTCCAATATTTCATGCGCTTGCTGGAAAGCATAACGTCGCCATTCATCTGAATAAAATTATATTTATTCCTAATCTTATTACCGAGATAAGCGTTTGGCTTAAATATGCCACTCTCTTGACCGACTAGCGTACGGTCAATTGACGCACCAGATACGGCTTCTTTTGTACTAGAACGCTCTTTGTAGCAAAGCGTATACTCAACAGTGACAACATCGCCAATTTGGAAATAAAGACCAGTAACATCTAATTTATTAGGAATTTGGTAATAGCCACGTTCATTTACAAAAATATTATGGTTGCCGTCACTACCACGAGTAATAACGCCAAAATAATATCCACGTTGAACTTGTTTTTGATTCAGCATTTCCGCAATGCCATTTGTATTTTCAGTAACTTCTGTTAAGCCATCTGAATTGGCTTGGAATGTATAGTAACGAGGTTTAGAATGATAAAAAATCTTAACATTTTTAAGAACAATATCTTCTGCCTTAGACCCAGATAAGACACCACTATACTTCTTTGATAAAGCATCATTAATATCATTTCTAATATCATTATTATTTGTAACTGTTATCTTATACATCTGTGCAGGCTTAATAACTTCAATATAATCTTTAGGGTCATCTTCTGAATCCTGTTTACCGCCACCATTAATAGAGCCAATCATTTTGCGGTTATAGATACCAAGAGTATCAAGAGTGTCTAGAGAAGAAGCATCTTCAACCTCATAAACTGTAGCAGAAAAATTCCATAACCTGCGGCCAACAGTAGAATTAGGTGTCAATGTAACGTCTGTAAGCATAACGACCATTGAACCTTCTGCCATGGAACGATACAATTTAGGTTCACCATCATTTAACCACGCAATTAGCTTCTCGCGGAATTCACGCTCATAAAGCCAATCGTTTGTAGTTGTCGTTAAATACTCTTGTGACGTAACACTAGAAATAGGCCCACTAGGATATTGATTGCCGCCAGTTTTCTGCCAATTCTTAAAATCATTGCGAATTAAATCTTCAACGCCAGTTTCATCTTTATACTCTGAGTATAGGTCTTTAAGAGTATCATTATTATGATGAATAAGCTCTGTCTTATTTGCAAACTCAGAATAAACATCAGACTCGGCGTTAATTATGCCGGAGATACTAAACTGCTTATAATTTAATACAGCATTTTCCGCGAACTTAGGATATTTGCCACCAAGAGTATCAATCTTAGCTCTATTAACTACTGGCTTAAAACTACTTACCTGATAATTATATCTTACCGCGTATTGTTCTTTCCCACGAGAGAAATACGCATCATAAAATTGCGGCAAGACCACTTTTGACATGATTGGTTTTGCAATTGACATTCCAGTAGATGTAAGAGCTTCTACACGATAACGATACCACGTTAGGCTTTCTACAGTATTGTCTACAATTGAAAAATCAATTTGTTGTAACTTTGCACTATAGATTGTTTCCCACTCTTTAAAGTTATCTTTATTAGATGCACGCCTTACATACACAGATACGCCATCACTAAAAGAGTATTCATTCTTAACAGAAACCTTGATTGATGCAGTTTCGTCATTAACTTCCGCAATAATTGTAGGTTGCCATTCATCGGCGCCAGTATATTCACCTATCTGAAACTTATATTCTTTACTAAGCTGATACTGATTCTTTGTGCGGCAAGTAATGCGGCATACGTAATACGTACTGGTAGGGTCTGACGTAGAGCCATCTGCACTATTCTTTAAAGATGAAAAATCAATATTATAGACAATATTATTTGGATTAAGATTCTCACCCGTGTAAATTGTGGGCGTAGAAAATAATACATTATCTGAATCATCTAGAATATCAAATTGATATGCTTCAAGCGTTTCGGTTTCAGTATTTAAAATTACCTCTTCGCCACTTTCATTTTTAGTGACAAAAAGAAGACCGCCAGCAATCTGCGTTAACCCCTTATTGAAAGTCATATATGAATTACCTGTATAATTTTCAAATACAGATAGATAGATTTTAGGTTGGTGAATAGGTCTAATTAGACACACAGAAGACCATTCTGAAAAATATTGTGTATGTGATAAAAGATAACTATTCTTCTTTGCTTCATCATTGATAGGCACTTCATCAGTTCCATTATAGCTATCGAAACGAATTTGAACTTTATAAAACTGATTTGTATTGAAAGCATTACCTTCAATATAAGCGGTAGGTATCGTTACATAATACATACCGCTTACTTTATCAAATTGTAAATCTTCAATAAGAATGCCCGAAAGTTTATTCAAAGCATTCTCATTGTTAAGTTGATTTACGCAACTGACATGCACGTGCTTAATCTCAGATGCGGAATTAAAAGAAGAAAGAGTAAAATACACAACAGCATCTTCTGTGTTCACGAAAGCGTTTTGAAACGTTGAAACTACAGGAGGATACAGCGTACTAACAACTGTTGCCATATTTCACTCTTCCTTTCTATTGATTAGAAGAACTTGTATCAATCCAAATGCCAACATGCGTATTGGTAGGCTGAGTTTTACCAGTATACACAAATGTTGTATTTTTCATGTAGTCCATATAATTATCGAAGAACTGGGCAAGAGAATAATTGCCTTTATCCCTACGCGTGTCCACTACATTTTCAAAGCCAACTCCAAATTCAGAGTAAGGCATGGTAAGTGAACCATCTTTGGCCTTTTGACCAACCTTTTTAACAAAGGATTTTACTGCCATTATTTAACTTCCTTCTCCTTGGGAGTAGCTTTTTGCTCTGCTTGATTGATTTCTTGTGCCTGCTGTTGAGCCTTGGCCGCAGTTTCCATATCAATAGCTCGCAACATTTCGCCCTGAGCTAATGGATAAAGACCGACAAGAACAGAATTAAGAGCGTCTACCATAGCAGTAGCGCTAACTCCATTCTTTGCCATAAAATCATAAATCATATCTTTTGCGAGAGCATGAACCCTCATACGTACTTCTAGTTCATTCATATCCTTTTATCTCCTTTTTAATCTTATAATTCATTTGAAGTGCTTGAAATATAGCTACCACCAGTTGCTAAGCCACTAACAAATAAATCAGTAGAATTCTTACCGTCAATACGAACTTTTGTCATTGAGTAATTAACATTATGATGGTGATTCTTCTTAGCATAAGAGCTATCATGGTTGTGATTCGCAGCAGCTTTACTATTTGCAATATTAATAGCATTTTGTACACCAGACTTACGAGCATTCACTTCGTTCGTAATCTGTGTTTGTAAGTTATTTAACAAGTCATAAATACAACCTAAATGGTCTGAAATCTTAGTTGAAATTCTATCCGCGCCCATACAATTATGAGAATATGCTTTATTATAACAATATTCATTACTATAATTCCAACCATTGATGCTGCGCATATCTCGCTCAGCAATAATTGATGTTGTAGATTGTGAATCAGGCGTACCTAAGAACGTGCCCCAATTTGATACAATACCATGACCAATACTTACGTAAGTTCGTTTGCCTACATGTTTAATTTCATCATATTTAGATTCAATACTACCAGTGCCAGACCTAATATAGAAAGCACCATTACCACCCGATTGCGGAACAAGGCTAATGCTCACGCCGCCTTGTGCTTCATTATCTTTAATAGCCGTAGCGACAAATTTAATACCATCAGGCGAGGTGTCGCTTACAATTTTAACACCATTGTTTGCGGCATTGAATTTAAGGCCTTCACCCACAAGAGTAGTATCTTGACCTGTATTATCATTGAGCGTCAATAGCGCTTTAGCGTTATTTGCGCCAATAGTGAAAGTTCCTTCATCATTTTTTGCAACAGAAGAGAAAGCCTTTGAATTCATAAAATAATCTTCGCCAGCTTTAATCTGAAAATCTTTATCTGCAATATGCGTAATTGAATTTGTTGCATTAAATCTCAGATTGCCGCCAATGGCGTATGTATAATTACCATCTTTATCTGTCTTGTCATCTTTTGGAGTCCCAATGGCAGAAAGAGTAAAATCACCAGTAGACATAGTAGTTTTTCTGTCTTTTGGAT
>ERZ1034865.769-NODE-769-length-17124-cov-5.290175_pt1 | contig 17124 bp, 7 predicted proteins | sample MGYA00520632_ERZ1034865 | MGnify/ENA primary metagenome ERZ1034865 (study PRJEB33766, sample SAMN09781738) | gut metagenome | biome: gut microbiome | host: Homo sapiens | place: Madagascar | study: EMG produced TPA metagenomics assembly of the PRJNA485056 data set...
CGCGTTTCGTGCCGTAGTTGGCCCGATGGGCCAGCATCGTTTTAATTGGTACCATTTGTGCCTCCATAAAGCTCATGGTGGAGCGTCAGCACCGCAGATTCAATCATTTTATCCACGGTATCAGAATCAAACTTGATGCCCTTCTCGGCGAGGTATTGCAGCACATACGCCTTTTTCTCCGCGCCATCGTTGGCATTGTAGAGCTGCTCCGCCGCCCTGACCGCAATCTCTACATACGCCTGCCACTTTTTGAGCTTGTCCGCGCCGACGCGCTCCTTGATCCACGGGATCAAAAATGCCGATACCAGCGCCGAGATCAGCGCGATCACTGCCGAAATGATGTTTGTGTAGTCCATAGTTTGCTCCTTTCAATCTTTGAGCACGATTTCCAGAAACCGTGCCTTTTCCTCTGCCGTATATGTTTCCGGCAAACTCTCGATGTACTTGATTGCGTATTTACTTCTATTTTCATTTTTTGCCTTCCAGAGGTAAAACATCCCAATCGCCGTCGCAAATCCGATGACTGCCAACGTGACCTCTACACTCAGCACGCCGAGCACATTCAGGGCAATGCAAACGACGCTTGCCGCCGCGCTGCCAATCAGCAGCTTCTTCGACGTCTCCATCGCAACACCTCCATTCGATACCTCCAGCATACCAGCAAATTACACGCGCTTCACCCCGTAAACAGAGAAAATCCGGCGGTTTCCCGCCGGATTCTTTCTTATCGGAATGGATTGTTCTTCTCTGCCCATGCCTTGTTTGTCGCGGCCCATAGATCCGCGCGTTCCGCGTTTGTCAGATCCATCTTCCGCAGAAGCGCTTCAGCCTCCGCCTGAGAAATCGATCCATTCCCGTCTGCGTCTGCGTTGGCCTTGAAGTATGCCACATCGTATGTGCTTGCGCCGGAATACTTATCTCCCCACGCCGTTGTGGCCTTTGCGCCCATCCGTTTGAGCGCCCGCACCTTCGCCTGTTCCTTCGCAGCGTCCTTGACGGATTTCAATACGGAATATCGCTGCGCGTCGCCCTTCACGCCGTCCAGCGCCTGAGACACACTTTCCCAATAGATTCCGAGATAGTCCGTCTGGAACTCCACATAATCCACCGCGCTCAGCGTGTATTCCTTGCCATCCGAATCTTTGATGCTGGTATTCATCACGCCCGGAAGAATGTCCACATCGCCGTGCGCCTCGCAGATCGCATAGACTTCCTTCTCCGCATCGGTCTGGCTCTTGTTGTCCGTCGCTTTCTGATACTCACGGATCATATCAAGCACCAGCTGCCGCGTCCCGCGCGCCGCCGTGGACTTCGTATCGCTCTTCGAGAGTTTGTTGTAGTTCCCATAGAAGGTGGTCATGTTGCTGTCCGTCTTGGCCGTGATCTTCTTGGAAATGTTGTCCGGGTCGGATTTCGAAGTCTGCGACGTTTTCTCCGCCTTGTCGTAAAGCCAGTTTACAAGATCCTGCGAATACTGGTTGTCCTTGACGTAGGTGTTCTTCACGCCAAGCGTCAAATCCCGATTTTCTTCTCCAACCGGGAACAGGGCTTTCTGATACTTCCACCATCCGCCGAGCACGTTATTGAAGAAATAATCCGTCATCTGCGGGGAGACATTGAACGCCTGTCCGGCCCAGTAAGCCAGTTTTGACGTCCGGTCATTATACCGGTCTTTCGGTTCAAGATACTGCATGCCGGCGGATTCAATCGGCCTTCCGAGGAAATCGCGGTTCGCAACCATCGACGTTCCGATGCCGACGATCCCAAGTCCTCCGAGCGCCCCTTTCCAATCTCCCTGCGCGAGATCGGCTGCCACATTCGGCAGATAGTTGGCCGCTGCATAGCTCCAGAATCCATCAAAGGCGTGCTTGTTTCCACCGACGCCAAGCTCCAATCCGGATTCCATCGCAGAGGTGAGAACCGCAAGGTCGCGCGGCTTCGGGATAACAAAATATTTCCCATCGCCCATCGGGATGCAAAAATAACTGTTCTTCGTGTATGTGGAAAGTTGTTGATAGTCCTTCTTGCTTTCCTCGTCACGGTTGTTGATGAGGTAGAACAGCGCCGCGATCCCAGCCGAAGCGGCAAAATAGGCGATCATGCGGTTGCGAACAACGCGCTTTCTCTGCTCCGGTGGTGCATCCTGCCCGGTCAGGAACCGGACGTGCTTGTCGATGCCCTGCACACCGGCATTGAAGAACGGGACGAACTTGTTGACCTGTCTGGACGTTGCGCCGCCGCGCCGGAAATTCGTTGTCACATCCATCGCCTCATAAAATGCCGTCTGCGGATCAACGCCGCGTTCCCGGAGACACTTATAGGTAGCGAAACGCGGCCCCTGTTCGATCATATCTCCAAGATACGAGATCCAATCCAGCGGATTGAGCGTGAACTTTCCGGCCAGCTCCTTGCGCGCTTTCTTCGCAACGTCGCGGTCGGTGCTGTAATAGCTCGCCTTGCCGCCGCCCATTGCGAGGTATTCCAGATAAAGCGGGTTCGCGCTGTCGCCTTTGAGCTTGTTGACATACGAAGCGCCGATCTCTTTGAGCAGCTTGAAGCGGTTCGGTTCTTTCGCATAGACCATCAGCGTCCCGAGATCTCGCGGAAGGTTGGAGAAGATCGACCAGATGATGTTGTCTCCCGTGATGTTGGAGGTCATGAAGTGCGACATTTTTCCAATCGCATCGACAAGCCCATTCACCTTTGACGGGGACATTTCCGTGATCGATTGGAGCAGCAGGGGGTCGTTGACCTTCCAGAACTCCGGCTTGCCGTTTTTCAGGACGGTAACAACGTCTCCGAACGCTTTCCCGCGCCGGAATTGCATCATGTAATCATCAATGTCGGCTACAATTTCCCCAAAATCGTTGGCATTCGCCCATCCCTTCTCCGTGATCCGATCCATCAGGTCACTCTTCACGCCCGTGAGATTTACGCGCGTCCCGCGCATCGGCGTGGGGATTTTTTCAAGGAATACTGCATCCGCGCCCACGCGCTGCGCCTCGTCTGTAATCCTGCGCATCACGTTGTTGCGGACGCCCGCATTGACGACCTTGACGATGTTGGAAATGATGTTATCCACAGGATGAACCAGATCTCTGCCGCTGCCTCTGGCGCGTTTGATCGGGTTCTGCTGGTTGGCAAATCCGCGCTTGGCGCCGCCCTGTCCCTGCGGCATGGCGCGATTGAACGGAACGTAATGCTTCCACCGCTTGCTCCATTCCTCGCCGGTTTCTTCCGAGATCAGTCCAGTTCCAACGAGCCACGTTTCCTTGAGCTGGTCTTGGAACACATAAAGCCGCTCCGCCGCATCGTGGAACGCCGGATATTGCTGCTCCAGCTCTGCCGCGCGCCGGTTCATGAATGCCGTGGAGTTCTTGCGGTCATCTGCAAATACGCGCATTCCTTCCGCCAGCCGCTCCGGCCCATGCCGTACCACAAGATACTCGCCAAACGCCCGGTATTCGGCCTTGTTTTTCAGGTTGATCCCTTGCAGTGCCGCTTTCAGTCCCGGCCCCACGTATTGCCCATTCGCATCTGTCAGATTCCCCGTGATGATCTGCCCGGCCATTGCGTCAGAATAGGCTGCATTCGTCGCCAGCCGATAAGTATTCGTTCCGGTCGCTTCGTCGAGCAGCTTGATCCCGTGCAGGCTGTCTACCCACGCCTGATAAAGCACACTCGCTTCCGCTTTGAGCTTGTCGCCGGTCGTGTCGCCCGTCGGCACACGCTCTTCTCTCAACCGGATCGCGCTCTGCGCCGTGTCCGCGTCGAGCGAATAATAGGCATTGACTTCATCCGCGAGGTTTTCCACAAGCGCCCTGTCTCGCTGAGAAAGGCTGTTCAGAAAATGCTTCGTGAATTCCGGATAATCAATCGCCGCCGTTTCGGAGTTTTGCAGATACTTCCGTAGGAATTCCGCAAGTCCTTCGCTGATCCATTTGCTCTGCTTATATTCGTCCTTCAGATCCCCGAGGCCGTTTTTCAGCTCGCTGCGCATTGCGTCGGTCAGTTTCCCGGTAAGTCCGTATTCGCGGTTCAGCGCGTGTCCCAGCTCATGAGAGATGGTCGGCAGATCGTTTGTGATCTTCGTGCGGATGCCGTTGTCCAGCGTGGAATACTGCCCGCGTACTCTGCCCCGCGCGTGCCCGGTCGTAATGTTGATCCCGAAATCATGCTCGATTCCGGCGATGATCTCACTCAGGGGTTTCGGGGTCTGCTTCTCGTCTCCGACGCGCGTCGCCGTCCATTCCGCGCTGTGATCCGCTGCGGCGTCTCCGGCCGAACGTTCCACCAGCTTTTCCACCCCATCGTCCGCAACGAATGCGCCCTGTTCATCCTTCGGATTCAGGATCGACATGATCTCGTCTTCTCTGGCGCGGAGATTGTCAAGCTCCTTCTGCTGTTCAAAAGGAGACTTTGCAATCTGCTCATACTTTGTAAGGTCGTTCTTTCGGTCGGACAAGCTGCGCTCCGTCTGCTCCAATCGCCCTTCAAACGTTTTCAGCACATTTTCCATCGAACGTACCGTGCCTTCAGCGCTGTCCCGGTTGACAGCGAACGAATACGCGCCGGAGCCTTGCAGATACGCGCCGCCGTGGTTGTCCGCATACACGTCGAATCCGGCAAATTCGCCGATTTTCGCGCTGCTTGCCTCCGCCGTCATATCGATTCTCGAGGAAACCGCCTGATTGATCGCCTCGCCCGCATCTGCGCGCTTCTTGTAATTCCGTCCAAGAATGGTTGCGCGGAACTTATCGCCGCCGGAATCCTGCCGTGCAGAAATGTCGGCTTTCAGGTTGTCGCGGATCGTTTCAAACCGCCCGATGGTCTGCGGCAGTTCCATCACCTTCCGCTTAGCCTCCTGCACTTCCTTGATGTGCGAAGATGCAAGAGCTTCCAGCCGGTTGATTTTCTGCGAGATCTCATTCTGTTCCAGAATCAGTGGGTTGTCCGACGCAATCGCCGCGATTTCCGCTGCGCTGGCGGAGAAGTCACCGTCGCCGTCTGCGGTTCTTCCGTTGTAATCGCCCGCAATGATCTGATGGATGAACGCGCCCTTGCGCTTCAGGTTGTCCCATTGACGGCTGTCAAAGGTTTTCTTCGTGATGTAGGTGTAGATCGACACTTCCGGGTTCGTGTTTCCCTGACGGACAATTCTCCCCCGGTTCTGTTCAATGTCACCGGGGCGGTCTGGCGCGTTCAGCTCATGCATGGCCACGGCTCGTTTCTGAATGTTCAGGCCGGTTCCCATCGCCTGTGTCGAGCCGATGAGGACGCGGATCGTTCCGTCGTTGACCATCTCCTGCATTTTTGATTTCGCGTTATCTGTCTTGTAGCTCTGTGCATACGCGATCTCATTCTCCGGAATCCCGCCCTTGACCAGCAGATCTTTGATGTCACGATAAAGGAAAATGCCGTTCTTTTCGTCCTGCCCGCCAGGGACGCCACGATCACAGAAAATAAGCTGCGTTCCCCGGTTCCCTTCGCTGGCCCGGTATTCTTTGAGTACATTGTCCACGCATTTCAGAATCTTGCCGCCCTCTTCATAGCCAAGCTTCGGATCGATCATGCGCTGCGTGTAGCTCATTTTTTTTCCGTCGCCGTAGACCTTCAGGATGTTGTCTTCCTTCACGTCCACACGGCCTGTGCGGATATTGTCAGCTCGCTTGCCGATCTCGCTGAGATATTCCGTCTGTGCCTCGGAAGGGTCGCACTCCACCACAATGGGGCCACCGGTTCTGACTTTCGGCAGCTTCAACCCAGGCGCCTGCGTCACAACATCGGCAAAGCTGCGGAAAAGCTGCTGCAATTCGCCGAGGTTCCGATACCGGCTCATGGACTGCTTCGTCTCATAACCGTCTCCGCCGGCCTTCATCTTGTTAATGTCGACCACTTCGCCAAACTCGCTGGCCCATGCGTCAAAGCTGTTGATGCCCTTCTGCTTCAGAAGATCGCCCTGCAAATAGCTCTGCATGGCATACATTTCAACCACAGAGTTCATAACCGGCGTTGCTGTCCCAAACACGACACCACGTCCGCCGTTCAACCCTTGCAGATAGCGAACCTTCATATAAAGGTCGCTCGCGCGCTTACTGCCGTTCTTATTTCCAAGATCCGCCACGTCAGACATCTGCGTCGTATAGAACAGGTTTTTGAAGTTGTGCGCCTCATCTACAAACAGACTGTCCACGCCGAGGCTTTCAAAATCAATGTTGTCCTCGTCCCGTGCCACATCACTGAGACCTTTGATCTTCGCTTCCAGCTCTGCACGCTTTTTCGCCAGCTGCTTCACCGTGAAGGTTTTTCCGGTCTGCTGTTTCTTGGCCTCCTCCTGCGCTGCAATGATCTGGTCGACCTGTTCCTGATAGTACCTTGTCTGCGCTTCTTGCGAAAGTGGGATCTTCTCGAAGTGCTCGTAGGTGATGATGACCGCATCATAATCACCGGTCGCGACTTTATTCGCGAAGGTTTTCCGGTTGGCCGGGGTGAAGTCATTTTCTGCCGGAACCAGCAGCTTCGCTGCCGGGTAGTAGCTTCTAAACTCCCTCTCCCACTGTCCAAGCAAATTCTTCGGGACAATGATCATCGGCTTTTTTACCGCGCCGATCTGCCGCAGCTTCATTGCCGCCGATGCCATTTCAAGCGTTTTGCCCGCGCCGGTTCCATGCGCAAGGAGTGTATTTCCGCCGGACATAATGATCCGCTGCACCGCATTTGCCTGATGCTCCCGCAGCGTAAAGCCTGCGGACAGGCCATCGATCTTCAGCTCCGAGCCGTCATAATTCGGGATCGCCATACAGTTGAAAAGATCATTGTAAAGCGGCCCATATTCTTTGATTCGGCTCTCGTCGCTCCACATCCATTCCTGAAATTTTGAAAGGATCTTGTTCTTCTTCTCCTTGACAGCAATCGTCGCCTTTGGATTCAATACGGCTTTCTCGTCCTTGCCGTGCGGATAGTAGACCTTGAGATCCTTGCTGTTGAGCGCCGCTTCAAAAATCTGCACAAAGGTCTTTCCCTCTGCGCCGTATTCTGTGGAATCCGCCGAGTTTCCGCGAAGGTATCTCCCGCTTGCTCCATAGTCCACCTTGTATGTCCCCGTGATCGGACTGTACGTCACATCGATTGCGCTTCTCCTGCCGCTATTCCTGCTGCCGAGGATTTCAGCGGCAAAATCAGCATATACACGCGGTGGAATCCACGTCGCGCCCGGCCGGACGGAAATATCCTGTGCAGGAATATCCGCCGGGACGACCTTCTCCAGCGCCTTTACGTTTGTCTCATACGCCGGGTCGATGTTCGCCAGACCGCGCGCCTCTTTCAGCTTTGCCCGAACGTTGCCGGAAAGATACATCTGCGCCGGCTGCCAGCTCTCGTCCGCCTGCTTATAGGCCAGACCCTGCGCCGCAAGCTGCCGCTCCACGGCCTTCTCGTCCGTTCCCATAAGCCGTGCAATCATCGGGATATCCACGCCGCCCGTCTCGTTGATCGACGCCGCAATGCCGTCCGCAGCCGTGTCAACGTGGCTCACGATCTCATGTGGCGTAATGGTGTTCTTCGTAAAGATCGCGGCCTTTTCCGCTGTCTTGGCTTTCGCGTCATAGTTTTCCAGCGCAAGGATGAACGGCGCATCCGCATCCTGCTGGATGATTTTTTTGTTTGCCGGATTGTTCATCGGGCCGTTTTTCTGTACGAAATTATCGTACACTTCGTTCAGTTTTGCCCGCGCTGTCTCGATCTGCTCCGCCGGGGCGTTGTCAAATTGAAGGGTCAGAAGCTCCCGCCCGGTATCCCGAAGAGAGATCGCGCCCTGAAGCACTTCCGCCTGTTTTGCGCTTAGATCCAGCTGCACCAGCTCGCCGTCCTGATTCTGATACAGCTTTCCGCCCTCAGAAACAAAGCTTCCGTTCTTCGCCTTGCTCTTGGCCGAACGGATTTCTTTGCGGACTTCCGCCTGAATTTCGGCCTGCGTCGGCTTCGCCGTGTAGTCCATGCGTCCGGTGATCTGCGAGAACGCTTTTTCGATCTGCTTTCCGAGGTTCCCCGGCTTCGCTTTCACGGTCAGGCCGTTCGCGCGATACATCGTCCCGGACTTCTCTACCGTGCCGAGCACCATTTCCGGATGGTTCCGGAAATATCCGTTCGTCTGCTCCCAAATGCCCTTATCCTGATGATAGTAGTCCACATCGCGGAATGCCTCTCCGGCGTATGCTGTTCCGGCCGGGCGCTTCTTAAACACCAGAATATCCGTCACAACGTCCGTTCCGGCATTGGCCTTGAACGCAGTGTCCGGCAGACGGATCGCGCCGAGCAGGTCGGCCCGCTGCATCATGTACTCGCGCACGGAGCTGTCTCTTGCGTCCATCGTATAGCGCGACGTGATAAAGCACAGTACGCCGCCCGGACGCACCTTATCAATGGACTTTGCGAAGAAATAGTTGTGAATGGAGCTTGTCACGGCCTTTGGATAGGATTTGTCGAAGATCGCATAGTTCCCGAACGGCACATTGCCAATGGCGAGATCCATGTAGTTGTCCGGAATCACCGCCGTTTCAAATCCCTGAACCATGACCTTCGCGTTCGGATAAAGCGCCTTTGCAATGTTGCCGGTCACTTCATCCAGTTCCACCATCGTCAGGCTTTTCACATTCGGCAAGAGGGAAGCTGGCATTGCCCCGGCAAAATTGCCGACGCCGCACGACGGTTCCAGCACACGGCCACCCGTAAAGCCAAGCGATTCAAGCCCGTGGTACATCGCGCGGATCACTTCCACAGACGTGAAATGCGCGTTCGTCGTGGACTGCATCGCGGCTTTCCACTCCGATTCGCTGAGCAATCCCTTCAGTTGCCGGTACTCCTTTGCCCAATCTTCCTTGTGGCTGTCAAAGGCGTTCGGAATTCCGCCCCATCCAACATACCGCGCAAGCACCGCCTGTTCCTCCGGCGTCGCCATACGGTTTTCGCTCATCACCGCACGAAGCGTCTGAATGGCTGCGACATTGGATTTATAGCGGGCCTTTTCGCCGTTCGGCAGCTTCAAGCCCTCTTCCGGAATGACGTAGTTCGTGCCCTTCGGAGATACGGAATCTGCCGTCTTCTCCCTGATCTCCCGCTGAACCGTCGCCGAAAGGTCTGCGCTTGGCTTCTTTGCCGTTTCTGGCGTCAGTACGCCATCATTTCCTTCGCCAGCGCGATGTTCTCCGGTTTTTTCCGATACTGTTCGAATGGAATCTGCGTCTCCGCTTCGGCCTGTGACATTGTCCACTGATACCGTAGTTCCTCTTCGAGACGTTCCTTGTACTCCTCGCTGTCCTCGTCCACTTCCGGTTGCAGGCTGTAAATGTCCTCCTTCACGAACTCCCACGCCTGATCCTGTGCCAGCCCCTGTTTCATCAGGTCTTCCTGCATCTCGGCCAGCCGTTCTCCCTTCTGCTGCAACAGCGGGAGCAGCTCGCCTTCCTCCTTCAGGCTTTTGCACATCTTCGGCAGGAACTCCGCCCAGTAGTCCGCCGTCACCTGTCCCGGATACGGAAGGCTCTGGTACTCCCTGTCTGTCAGAAACGCTCTGCACTTCATTGCTCGTTCCTCCTGTCAAAAGTTTGTTATTTCCAGCTACCGCAAGAATGTCTTCAACAGCTTCCTGCCGCGAAGTATATGCAGGACTTGTGTATGTCAGCTTCCGTGCGTTTTCCACGGGAACCGCGCCGGCCGTCTCCGTCCTTCCCGTGATCGTCCCGATCCACTGTCCGTCACCGCGATCCTGAATCCGGAAGCGGTAATTGTCCGTGTTGGCCGTGTTCACGCTTTCAAGCAGGGAAGAGACATGTTCCACGCTGTTTTTGTCCTCAGTATACGCGGTTTCTCCCGTTTCTGCAACTGTGCGCTTTTCTACATCTTCCATAACCCTGTTGATAAACGGATCATTGTTTCGCAGCTCCGAATTTACCGTTTCTCCGTTCTCAATGCCACGCGCTGCAAGTTCTGCGCGTACCGCTTTCGGGTCGATGTTCAGCCATTCTTCCTGCGGCTCCATATCGTTCTTCCCGGCCACTTCCGCCGCGTACTTCTGCCACGGCTCTAGCGTTTTCGTTTCGGGGAGGTCATTCCCGGCCCGTGCCGCATTGTAGACCTTCACAAACTCCCCGGCGTATTCTGCCGTGTCCATCTTTCCATCGTAGGCGTTGAAGATCGCTTTCTGGCCGCTTGTGCCGAGTGTCTTGGCGATTGGCTCCATTGATGCGGATTCCGATGTGCGCGTTTTCGCGGGCGCTACGGCCTTCTTTGCCGTTTTCGGCGGTTCCTGCTTTGGCTTGGATGCTTCACTGCCCGTGGAAGCGAGTGTTTCGGCCTGCGCTGCGTCCTGTGCGGGCGTCTGCGCGGTGTTCTGCTTCTGGGCGACCGTTTCCGTGGGCACGGCGTTCTGCCCGCCTGACGGCGCAGACGCGGCCTCCTGCTGCATTTCCGTCGCCGCTTTCACAAGTGCATCCGCAGTTTTTGCGTCCAGTCCCTGCGCCTGAAGATTCTGACTTACAGACTGTGCCGCGCCCGCCGCTGCGTCTCCGCCCGTCATGGACTGCGGCGTGTCCGCTTGGATCACGCCCTGCGTGATCGCGGTCTGAAGGCCGTTTGCGACCTCCTGCGTCAGGTTTGGGTCGACCGGCGGCTGTGCCGTCGTGGTCGGGGTCTGGCCGGTCGTGCCGCCCGGAAGCGCAGTCTTGGGCTGCATGGCGTCGGCTGCCGCCTGATAGCCATTCAGATAGTTGTTTGCCCAATCCTCAATCGCATCCAGCGCAGAATTGAGGTTGTTGACGGCCTTCTGCTGGCCCGCGATGTAATATTCACCCGTCGCCGCGCGGAGGCTCTGTGTCTGCTGCAAGATGAGCTGTACGCGCTGGGCCTTTGCCTCCGGCGTCATGTTCTCCGTCCCCGCCGCCATCGCCTGATAGCTGGACTCGATCTGGTTATAGGCTTGCTGCATCCGTGCTTTCTGCGCGTTCGTCGTCTCGTATGTCGAAATCGCGCTGCTGAGTGCGCTGAACAGGAAGGACGTCACAAGCCCCTCGGCGATCTCCTGCTTGGTCGGCTTTTTGTCCGCCGCAGCATACCCGATCGCCTGATTGACCGTCGCATTGCTCATGCCGCTGGCCGTCTGCCGCACGAACTCGAAGAACGGTGTCATAAGGCCGTTCTTGCGCAAAACGTTTGCCAGCCCAGATCCGACAAGCTCACCCGCGATGTTGCCCGCAGCGCCCTGTGCGCCGCTCACAGCGATGCTCTTCAAATAATCGCCGCCGCTGATGTTCCCGGTCGCCAGCGCGCCGGAATTCTGGATCGCGTTTACGCCCGCAAAGGTCAGCGAGCCGCGCGCCACGTTGAACCAGAAGCTGCCGGTCTTCAATCCTGTTGCGGCCAGCCCCGCGCCCGCCGCTTTTCCGACGCCGCTCATCAGCGCCAGAGAACCGGCAATCCGCGCACCGCTCGCCAGATACGGGTGTTCCGACTGCGCATAGGCGTAGTTCTGCTTCTGCTCCGCCCATCTGTCATACGCCTCGTCCGCCATTTCCGTGGAGGTATGAAGCATCACGTCTCCAAGCGCCTCAAACCCCAGCCCCTGCATCAGGCCGCTTGTGACAGCTTCCTGTCCGGAGTAAAGCCGCGTATAGAGCGCGTTGTAGATCTGCTCCCACTGCCTGGCAGATTCCGTGTCATTTTTCCGCACAGCTTCCTGATACGGTGCAAATGCCCAGACGTTTTTCTCTGCGCTCAGAAGCCCCGTCCCGCCGCTCTGCGTTCCAATGGCTTCCTTCGCTTCCTGCTCCTGCTCCTTCGTCCATGTCCCGTAGACGCTCGCCAGCGCCGCCAGACGCTGCTTGTAATTCCCGACATTCTCCGCTGTGTACGCTTCCGGACGCTCCGATTTCTGATATGTCTGATAGACCTTGTACTGGTTCGCGTCCATCTGATACTGCCGGTCGACCTCGGCCTTCCGCTCCTTCAGCTTGGAGATGGTGTCCTCTGCGTCATTCTCTTCCTGCCGGAACGAGCGGATCGGGGAGAGCGCACGCCCGATCCGCTCCCACAGGCTGGTGTTCTTGCGCCGTTCCTCTTCCTGCTGCGTCAGCGCGTCGATCTGCTTCTGGAGGTCTTCGGACTGCCTGCCCAGGATCTGCTGCCGCCGCATTTCCTCTTTCTCGTCTTCCATGCGTAAAGCAGCGCCAGCGGAAGCGTTTGACGCCCCCGCCTGACTGTTTGCACTCTTTGCAGGCTGTTCATCGATCCACTTGACCTGTGTGATGACTGTTTTCCCGCTCTTGGACGACCATTGCCGTTTCGGTTCTTCCGCCGTACCGGACGGCACAGACTGAACAGATCCAACCTGTTCCTGCTTCGGCTGCTCCTGTTCCTTCGTGCCGCTTGTCCACGTTTTTCCGGTGCTTCTCTGTGTAATTTTAACCGCCATATCTTACCTCTCAGAACGAAATGTCAAACCCGTATGCTCTCAAAGACGATTGCAGTTTCTTCTTCTGGCTTGGTGTCAGATCCATACGCTCGATCGCATCGGCCAGAGAATTGATATTGCTATAAACTCTCCCATTGAAGGTGAACACGCCCTCGTCCGGACTGTAATCCAGACTGATATTGCCGGACGAACTGCCAAGCCCTGCAATGCTGGAGGGCGTCGCCGTCCGGTCATAGCCGCTCACCTTATCCTGTTCCGCCAACCACTTCTTGTAATCCGCCGTCAGGCCGGTACTCTTGTCGAATCCGTATTCCTTGTAGTGGTTTGCGATGTAGCTTTGCGGTGCGCCGCTCTTCTTCGCTGCGTTGAATAGTGCCCGCGCCGCAGATTCCGAACCGTTCCGGAGCGCCGCCGTCCGGTCATTTGCGCTCTTCTTCGAAGATCCGCTTCCACTGCCGCTTCCACCTCTTCCGCCAGAACCGCCGGAGCCGCCGGAAGACTGATTCGCGTAGTACGCCTCGTAGGTTTTCAGCTCTGCGGGTGTCAGGCCGGAACTTGCGATCAGGGTCGCATCGAGATCGGCCAGCTTCCCGCCGGCCTTTAAGAAGTTCTGCACACGATCCAGCGCGTCGCCCTGCGCCGCCGTCTCCATCGAATACTGTGTGCTCTGCTGGTTGGCCGCGAGGCCGAGGTTGTTCGCAAGCTGGTTGTAGCGGTCAGAATACACGCCGTAATCAAAGTTCCGGTCTGTGTTGTACTGGCCGAGCGCGTCAATGTACTTCGCATAGTCCAACTGTTCCTGCCCCTGAAGCGCGCTGATCTTGCTCTGCTGCAAGCTCGCGTCGTCCAGATACTTCTGATAGGCCAGCTGTTCCAGCTCCGGGATCTTGTCGGCAATCTGAGAAGCGTAGTAATTCTGTGCCTGTGCCGCCGCACTCGCCGCATAGCTCGACGGAATCCCGCCGGACGCCGCCGCAGCCTCCGCAAGCGCGTCCTGTGTGGCCCTCTGGCCCTCTCGCTGGTATTGCTTCCGGTAATTCGCGTATAGCGGGTCGTTTTTGTAATCGTAGCTGAATTTTCCCCGGTTCACATACTGCTGCAAGAGGTCATTGATCTGCTGATCATACCGGTTGGAATACGTCGGCTTTTCCCGCGTATCCTGAAATGGGCCGTAGCCGTTGACCTGATCCCACAGCGCATTGATTGTATCGTTCCACTGGTTGGTCTGCTGCGTGTAGCTGATCTTGTTATACTGGCTGCCGTTCCCGCCGCCGGAATAGCCGTACTTGCTGCGGATGCCTTCCACGAAATCATGTGCGCTTTTCATGTCGGTCTGGCCGGTGCGATAGGCTTCTCTGGCCCGTGCCGCTGCGCGCAGCTCATCGTCTGTAAAATGCTGCTGGTCAAAGGTGCTCCCGCCGTATTGACTGCGGTCGATCAGCGCCTGTTCGTCATATTGTTTCAGTCTTGCCATAGTTCGCCTCCTTATAATTCGCTGCCGATGTAGCTCTCGCGCACCAGCGAATAAAGCCGCCATACGCCGGTTCCTTCAAGCTTAATTTTGAAATGGTCGCATCTGCGGGGCAGGGTAGAGAGGTAATAGCTCCGCTTCGCAGCCGCCGTCAGCTTCTTCACCAAGACCCACGTCCCATTGCTGTCAAACTGCTGGGAAAGGCTCAGTTCCGCCCCGGCCTCCAGCTCCACGCGGATCTGCACCTTCCCGTGTCCCTTTTTATTCGGACTGCTCTCAATGAAATCCCCAAACTCCACCATAGCAGAAACGGAATCCTCTTTCACCCCCGTCGCGGAGATCGAATTTCCGCATACCCAGAGTTTTTCACCCGCTGCCATGTAAAGCTCGCCGCCGCTCCATTCAAAGCCTTGCGCCTCCGTCTCGTCCTCGGCGTTCCACATGCTCTTTTCCGTGTCATACACGAAGATGCGCCAGCCGTCAGAGCCTTTCATGCTGACATAGTATTTCCGCCCGTCAGAGCCGCCCACGGCGTTCTGATACCGGTCTGTGCCGAACGCGGCGGAAATGTTCTGCGGGATTCCGCCCGAATAGGCCACGATCCCCGCGCGGGACAGATAGAACAGCGTCTCCCCGGCGACCGCAAGGCTCCGTCCGCTGCCCTTTGCCACGCCGAGATTTGCGCTCCCCATTACCTGAAAATTGCTCGGCTTCGAGCCGTAGACCTTGTAGATGGATTCTTCCTTGAAGAAGCAGGGATAGCCGAGATAGCTCACACAGCCTGTGAAATCACCCTCGCTGCCCACGCTCGCCGCGTAGGAATCCGAGGCCACCCCGTCAAATACATTCCAGTTCCTCACATCACCCAGCTTCGAGGCGTAGATCGTGTTTCCTTTGCAGCCCCACAGCCGGTTTTCATTCTCGCAGAGAAAATCCAGATCCGGCATTTCGCGCTTGAAGCTCAACGTCTCCGCGTCTCCGTTTTCAGCAATGGTGAACGTGTTCTCATAAAACCGCAGCTCATGCCCGTCCACTTCACGGACGATCAGATAGACGCCCTCGCCGGTGTTGTTCTCCGGGTGCTTCGTCGCGCCCGTGATGGAGATCGCATCCCCGGCCTTGAAGTAATTCTCGAAGTTTACGCTGTCACATACGATGGTGTTCGCGTCGGCGGCCTCGCCGCCATACGTTCCGTTTTTGATGGTGCATGCCTTGTTCAATACGCTCTGCTCGATGTTCCCGTGGCTCCCGTCGAGGCGGTTGTACCACACCTTGTCCGGCAAAATCACCAGATAGGCCCCGAGGTTCGCCATGACCTTCTCCGTGTCTGAAAGACCGGTCAGCTTTGCTGCTCCGTCGAGATAGAGCGTCGTCCCATCCACATAGTAAAGTCCGTCGTGGGCGTACATCCCATGAAACGCTGTCAAAGTCCTCCGCAGATACCGGGCCTTTCTGGGGGAGAGGATCGGGAAGAGATCGCTCGTCATGTTCTTCTCGTCCCAGATCGTCCCGTCGCCATAGCCTAAATTGTGGTTATATCCGCCAAACTGCACCGTCGAAAACTTCTTGATGCCGTCCGCATAGCTCATTGCCGGTAGTGTAAAGCTCATGTTCCCACCTTCGTTCCATAGAATTGATAGGTTCCAGCGCTGAAATTAAACATAATTCCGCACGTCTTTGCCTCGTTTCCAATCCACATCAGGTTACTGCTGCCGTCATAAATCTTCTGAACGACTGCCGGATTTGTGTTGCCGAGGATCACAGAATAGTTGTCCGCTCCGTATGTCTGCCCAATCAGGGCCTTTTGCGTGCCATTTACCCAGACTTCAAGACCATTAGACCCAATCGCCATGTAGTTGTTTTCATTTGCCCGCATCACGATCCGGTCGCCCGCAAGATAGGTCTGCCCGCCGGTGGTTGTGACGGTCACGCCGTTCACCTTCTGGCTCACCGTGGAGACGGCCCCTTCGGCGCTTGCAACGCGCGTCTCCAATCCGCTGGCCGTCTGGCTCAGACTTGAAATGCTCCCCTCTGCATTGCTCACGCGGGAAGAAAGCCCATTTGCGGTCTGCTGAAGGGAAGAGATATTCCCTTCGGCGCTGGACACTCTGGAAGAAAGGCCGTTTGCGGTCTGCTGCAAGGACGAGATATTGCCCTCCGCATCCCCGACGCGGCTGCTCAGCCCCTGCGCCGTCTGCTCCAGCTGCGAAATATCGCCCTCGTTGCTGCTCACGCGGGAGGCGAGGCCCGCCGCCGTAGCCTGAAGCTCTGTGAGATTCCCGTCCGTGTCAGAGAGCTGCTTCAAAATCGGCTGCGAGATCGCGTCCTGAATCTCTTTCAGTCCTTCGGTGTTGAAGTTCCCGGCGTCGAGGTTGTTCAGCGTATACCGCAGCTGTTCCAGCAGCATGTAGAGGTAATTTCGGATCGTCCTGATCTGCTCTGCGGGGCTTTCCTGCCCCGCAAAGTTCGGAAACTGCGTGTCCGCGCTCAGAATATTCCCCGGCATGTCAGCTCAACCCCAATCTGAATAACGCATAGGCCACAAGCCCGCCCGCCAGAGCCGTCAGAATGGTCTTGACCAGCGCCTCCCATTTGCTTCCCGGAATGGCCTTGAGGCTCTTCACATCATCCTTGATCTCGCTGACATTGGCCTCGATCGCCTCCTGCTTTGTCGCCAATACCTCTACCGAGGTCGCCAGCTGATGCAGGGCCTTGTTGTCTGCCTCCAAATCGTCAATGCGGTGCGTGTTGCTCTTGCTGCGGGCCTCGATTTCGGCAATCTTTGCCTGAATTCCATCATCCATCTCTTACTTCCTTTCCCGGTTTTTTATGTCTGTTCCTGCCAACCAGCCGGATATGCTGTGGGCGAATACACGTTTGCATCGATCAGGCTGATGTAATGCTTGCCCTCAAACGTAATCTTGTCGCCCTTCTTGTAGGCGTCGTGCGCCCCGGTCGGCTGTACGAATTCAGGCCATTCATCCAGTGAAACGGCCACGAACAGTGCCGGTGTAATGTCCGGGCGCCAATCTGCCTGTGAGGTATGCGCCTGCACCACGCGATATAATACGCCATTATATTGCAGCCGCTCATCAACCGCATAAGCACGGCCTGTCACCCATTGGGGAAACAACTCCACTGCTTGCAGCGCATCTTCATCAGCTAGGCTCACAGACGCTTTTTCAATGTA
>ERZ1034865.778-NODE-778-length-16947-cov-7.316185_pt1 | contig 16947 bp, 10 predicted proteins | sample MGYA00520632_ERZ1034865 | MGnify/ENA primary metagenome ERZ1034865 (study PRJEB33766, sample SAMN09781738) | gut metagenome | biome: gut microbiome | host: Homo sapiens | place: Madagascar | study: EMG produced TPA metagenomics assembly of the PRJNA485056 data set...
TACCGGCGGTTCCCCAATGTCTTTCATGTCTTTTGTTAATTTTTCACAATTCAATTTAGATTTTCATGAGTTTCGCAATTGTCTAATGCTTATTTTTATGAACAGTTTCCTGTTAAAAAAAACAACAGTCACCTTCCCCGGGCAACTGCTGTTTTTTATCTCCTGCATTCTTTCAATTATGCCATTTTTCTTTTCATTGCAACTGCTGCTCCTGCAAGCAGGATACCCATGCAGAAAATCAGATTGATACCCGCACTGACATCTTCTGTTTTCGGAGAAGTAACTGCTGTAACGTCTTCTTCTGCTACAATGTAGGTTGAAAAGTGGTTTGTTTTGAATGTGATCACACCATTTTCTACTGTTGTATCACAGCGTGTCAAAGTTCCATCATCCTCAAGACGGTAAACCACGATCACTTTTCCCTCTTTTACCGTAATGTTAGCAGGCATTGGAACAGAAACCTGTACATATCCATTTAACTGATGCACCTGTGTGTTAGCGGCATCTGTCAGGTTAATCTCCATAACAGAGAACTCGCCAAGTCCGCTCACCTGTCCTTTTTTATACTACAAAATCTTCGTTGTCCACTTCGAGCAGTCCCACACTTCATTGACAATGTCCTGATAAAATTCCGGTTCATGGCAGATCAGAAGGATACTGCCGCGGTATTCCTGAAGCGCACGTTTTAATTCGTCCTTCGCATCGACATCCAGGTGGTTGGTCGGCTCGTCTAAGAGCAGAACATTGGTCGATTTATTGATCAATTTGCAGAGTCTTACTTTTGCCTGCTCTCCACCGCTTAACACGCGGACAAGGCTTTCGATATGTTTGGTCGTAAGTCCGCATTTTGCAAGGGCAGAACGCACTTCGTACTGGCTGAAAGACGGGAATTCTTCCCAGATCTCATCAATACAGGTGTTCTTGTTCTCGCCTTTGATCTCCTGCTCAAAATATCCGATCTCTAAATTCTCTCCGAGTTCCACAGAACCGCCAAGCGCTGGGATCAATCCTAAAATACTTTTTAACAGAGTCGTCTTACCGATTCCATTTGCGCCGACAAGTGCAATTTTATGTCCACGCTCCATGGAGATATTTAACGGTTTTGACAGCGGTTCGTCATATCCGATCACAAGGTCTTTCGTCTCGAAAATATAGCGTCCCGGTGTTCTTCCAAGTTTAAAATTAAATTCCGGCTTCGGACGCTCCGCAGCAAGCTCGATGACATCCATTTTGTCTAACTTCTTCTGGCGTGACATTGCCATATTTCTTGTGGCAACGCGCGCTTTGTTCCGGGCGACAAAATCCTTTAATTCACTGATCTCCTGCTGCTGTTTGCGGTAAGCTGCCTCTAACTGGGACTTTTTCACCTCATAAACTTCCTGAAACTTATCGTAATCCCCGACATACCGGTCAAGGCGCTGGTTTTCCATATGGTAAATAATATTCACAACGTCATTTAAAAACGGGATATCGTGGGAGATTAAGATAAATGCATTCTCATACTCCTGCAGATAGCGTTTCAGCCATGCGATATGCTCTGCATCGAGATAGTTCGTCGGCTCATCCAGAAGGAGAATATCCGGTTTTTCCAGTAAAAGCTTTGCCAGAAGAACTTTCATACGCTGTCCGCCGCTTAAATCCGTGACATCATGAGACAGTCCGAGATCAAGCAGACCGAGCGCCCTCGCCACTTCCTCGACCTTTGCATCAATGATGTAAAAATCATGCATGGTGAGTGTATCCTGAATGACTCCGAGTTCCTCCATCATCGCATCCATCTCGTCCGGTGCCGCCTCACCAAGCCTGTCACAAATCCGGTTCATGTTTTCTTCCAATTCAAACAGCCATGCGAACGCCGATTTTAACACACTCTCGATCGTCATGCCTTTGGTCAGCGTAGAGTGCTGGTCGAGATAACCGACACGGACGTTTTTCGCCCATTCCACTTTTCCCTCGTCCGGCATAAGCTTTCCGGTCACGATATTCATAAATGTGGATTTTCCCTCGCCGTTGGCGCCGACTAATCCGATGTGTTCTCCCTTCAAAAGCCGGAAAGACACGTCATTAAAAATTGCCCTGTCACCAAATCCATGTGTCAGGTGCTCCACGTTTAAAATACTCATACTGAATCCTTTCGTTTTTAATTACATTGTTCAATTTTTCACAATTTGCTCTACTCTGGTGGGAAGTTTCGCAGTTATTTTTTACTTGTACAACATCTTCTTCGTCTTTTTCAGAACATGGAAATATGCCGGGAATAAAAATGCATCCGCAAAGATCCATGCCACCGGACTTGCAAAGCACGCTGCCACGTAGCCGAAAACAGGCACAAACGCAAATCCTACCAGTGTTCTTGCAACCATCTCAAACACACCCGCCAAAATAGCAAATTTGCTGTATCCCATTCCCTGAATCAGGAAACGCACGATGTTGACAAATGCCAGCGGAATATAGAATGCACTGTTGATCAGCAAAAACAGTCCTGCATTGGAAACGACTTCCGGCTCTGCCTCTCCGACAAAGAAGCCTGCCAGTGCCCCACGGAAGAAGATCATAATGACCAATGCCAGCACCGCATACGCACATCCGAGAATGGACGCAGCCTTTAAACCTCCGGAGACACGATCCAGTTTTTTTGCCCCGACATTCTGACCGCCATAGGTTGCCATCGTAGATCCTAACGCATCAAACGGACAGCAGAAAAACATTCCGATCTTGCTTCCGGCTGTCATTGCTGCAACCGCATGAGAACCAAGGGAATTGACTGCACTCTGTAAGATAACGCTTCCGATTGCCGTGATGGAATACTGCAATCCCATCGGGACACCCATGCCGCACAGTGTCATCATATACGTTTTATTTATCTGCATTTCCTCTCTGCTCGGCCGCAGGATCTCAAAATGTTTGATACTGTAAATAAGACATCCGATACCGGAGATCAACTGTGAAATTACCGTTGCCCATGCTGCGCCTTCCACTCCGGTTCCAAGCACTACGATAAAAAACAGATCCAGTCCGATATTAATGACCGCTGCGATCACCAGAAAAACAACCGGTGTCTTGCTGTCCCCCATAGAACGGATAATACCGGAAACCAGATTGTACAGATATGTGACCGGGATTCCCCAGAAAATGATCACAATATAATGGTATGCACCGTCAATAATATTTTCCGGTGTGCGCATCAGCTCCAGAATCGGCATACAGAAGATGACCGTCACGATCGTCATTACCACTGCAAAAATCGCAGAGAGATATATGGCGTTCATCATAAAGCCACGCATGCCCTTATAGTCTCCTGCGCCGAATTTGTGTGCCAGTGGGATTGCAAATCCGTTGCACACTCCCATACAGAATCCGATGATAAGAAAGTTGACGGAACCTGTGGAGCCTACCGCTGCAAGGTCATCTACTCCGAGAAAACGTCCTACGATCAACGTATCCATCAGATTGTAAAACTGCTGAAATAAAAATCCAAACAAAAGTGGTACGGAAAATCCAAGAATCAGCTTCATTGGAGATCCGTTTGTCATATCCTTCGTCATATCTTTTTCCTTCGAAAAAATTGTGGTGATATCACATATCACCACAATAAGTATTAAAAACTTCAAAAAATGTATCTGTTTTCATCCCGGAACCCGTCTCAAGTTCCAGATTCTCCCAGAGATTTTCATTGATATTGGAATTCAAAGAAGAAACAAATTCATTGTATTCATCATCAAAAGCTTCTTTTTCTCTTTTGTCTACAATATTGGCTTTGTTTGCCTCCGTCAACTCCTGATTGTATTTGTTCAGACATTTAATGAAATAAAAGCCTCCATCCACTGTGATTTTACCGGAAACTTCATCATTTTCCATCTGAAATGCAATCTGCTCTACCGCATCCGGAAGTTCATCTCTGGAAACATTTACCTGAATGCTGCTAAGCTCATTATAGTTATTGGCGAGTGTTGCAAAATCTTCTCCCTGAGCTAATCTGGATGCAATTTCATTTGCCCGGCTCTCATCCGAAACAAAAATCTGCATGATTTCCATCACCCGTGCCTCATCATCGCTGACCTCCTCATTCACAGCTTTTGTGAGTGAATGGTACACTTTCTGTGCCAGCGCATAATGCTCATAGTACTCTTTGATGTCACTCTCCGAAACACCCATATAGGCAATCTCATCCTCCGTGAGAGATGCAAAGTACTCCTCTGCTGCCTGGGCGGTCTTTTCCTTTTCTTCTTCGGAAAGCTCCATTTCTTTTTCTTTTGCAAGTTGGTCTAAGCAGACCACCTGTGCCAGTTCCTGCATTGTGATATTTTTCACATAATTTTCCAGAGAACTGTCTCCAAAATCATGCTGCCAGAGATCAAGTCCATAGGCAGTTCCGTAAATATTCTGGTAATTCACAAGATATACCTTCGCCTCTTTCAGCCCACAGGACACGTTTCCGATTCGAAATACCTGGCGATTGTTCAATGTGTTTGAGACGATCACTTCCTTATTTCCAATCTTACATCCTGTGAGCAGAAAGGAAAAGCAGAGCAGACATATCAGTGCAATTTTTTTTCTAATTTTTTTCATACTTTTCTTTTAAGCTTCCATAGCTTTTAAAATGCTTCTTGCAACAGAGATTCCGTTTGCGGATGCCTGCTGCAGTCCACGGGTTACAGATGCTCCGTCACCGATGGCACGAAGACCTTTTACGCTTGTCTCAAAGTCTCTGTTTACAACAACCTTGTTCGAGTAGAATTTTACTTCAACACCATATAATAAAGTCTCATCACTTGCAATACCCGGTGTTACCTTATCAAGTGCAAGGATCATCTCCTCGATATCCACCATAATACGATGTGGGAATACAAGGGAAAGATCTCCAGGTACTGCATCCTTTAACGTAGGGATCAGGTTATTTCTGCAGAGACGCTCCTCTGTCGTTCTTCTTCCTCTTCTGAAATCACCGAAGGTCTGTACCAGGATTTTTCCATCGCAGAGCATGTTGGAAAGCTGCGCGATCTGCTTGCCGTATTCGATCGGTGTTTTGAATGGCTTTGTGAAATTCTTGGATACAAGGATTGCAAAGTTGGTATTGTTTGTCTTTAAATCTTTGGATTTGTAAGCGTGTCCGTTTACAACTGCAAGTCCGTTGTCGTAGTACTCTGTCGCAACTTCACCGGATGGATTTGTACAGAAGGTACGTACTTTATCGTCAAATGTCGGTGTATGGTAAACTAATTTTGCCTCGTAAAGGTTATCGTTTAAGAATTCCATAACCTCGTCACGCACTTCCACGCGGACACCGATATCTACCGTACCAACCTGAGTCTCGATCCCATGACCGTTACAGATGTGTGAGAACCAGTCTGCTCCCTCACGTCCGACTGCAGAAACAACCTCTTTTGCATGGTATGTTTCATCTTTGTCTGTCACAAGTCCTTTTACCTGACCATCTTCAATGATGATATCTTTGACCATGGTATTGAACTCCATCTCAACACCCTGCTCTAACAGATGCTCCTGTAATCTGGAATAAATCTTATATCCTTCCTCTGTTCCAAGGTGACGGATCGGACATTCAATCAGTTTTAAGTTTGCAGTGATCGCTTTTCTACGGATCTCGCGGATTTCTTTTTCTTTATCCACACCGTAAACTTTTGTATCTGCTCCGAATTTCAAGTAAATATCATCGGATTCTTTTAATAATGTAACAGTCTCATCATATCCTAAAATCTCCGGAAGATTTCCACCTACGTCAGGGGATAAAGATAATTTTCCATCGGAGAATGCTCCTGCTCCGGCAAATCCGGTCGTGATGGAACATGGCTGACAGCCTACACATACTTTTGTCTTTCTCTTCGGACACTGTCTGTTCTCGATACGGCGTCCTTTTTCAATCATTAAAATCTTCAGGTCTTTGTTGGCATGGATCAGTTCATATGCACAGAAAATACCAGAAGGACCTGCCCCAATAATAATCACATCATAATTTTTCATGTAGTTTTCTCCTTGTTATAAAATGCTTTTTTACAGTTTTTTGCACTGTAAAATGGCTTACTCGTTCTGTTTGCTTTGCAAACTTTTTGAGTATAATAAACTATTTTTCGTTTGTCAATCCTATTTTCAAAAATTGTTGAAGTAATAAATTGTTGAAATACGTAACCATTCAGCCCCCATTCGTAAGTTTATGAAAGCTGCCTTGGTTTGAATCGTTACAAACCTAAGCTTCCACGATCAGATATCTGCCATCCGGGAGGGCAAAAACTTCGCTTGCCTCCTCCAGATCCCTGAGTGACATTCCCTCGATATCAGCCCCCTGATCTTCGAAATAAGCTTTTACCTCTTTCAGATTCATACAGACGACCGCCATGCAGTCCTCTAAAAATTCCTCTGCCTCTTCCATTGTCTCTGCCACCGGCTCCGGCAGAAGCTGTTCCTGATGTGCCAGAAAATATTCTAAACATGTCTCATCATATTGCATTTTATTTGCTCCTCTCCTCATATGTGTTGTTGATAATTTCTAAATTTTAATTTAGGATCTACGAGAATTTAGAAATCATCCAATCTACTATTTCATGCAGTTTACCATAGATAGGGATCGATTCCAAGCTTTTGCAGCTCCTTATAAATGCGTGCAACCGGAAGTCCGACCACATTATTGTAATCACCTTCGATCCCTTCAATATAAATGGCACATTTTCCCTGGATCCCATAGGCACCGGCTTTATCCATCGGCTCTCCGGTCGCCACATAACGGTCGATCTCAGGTTCCGACAACGGCTTCATGGTAACTTCTGTTTTCTCGTAAAAGGTATGTGCGCCCGCTCGTCCGTTTTTATCCAGAAACACAAACGTAACGCCTGTATACACGGCATGTTTTCTTCCCGACAGAAGTGTGAGCATCCGCTTTGCATCGGCTTCATCTTTCGGCTTTCCAAGGATGGTATCATCACATGCAACGACGGTGTCTGCCCCGATCACTAAGATATCCTGCGGTGTCATCAATTCCCCATGTCCGCTCTCATATGTTTTTACCATTGCTGCGACCTCTGTCGCTTTCTGCTCGGAAAGTTCCATCACAACCTTCTCCGGCGTGCTTTTCGAGATAACTTCCTCCCCTTTCGCCGGACAGATTTCAAATTCCAGTCCGATCTGTTCTAACAATTCTTTTCTTCTCGGCGATGCCGAGGCAAGTATGATCTGTCCCATAAATTTCCTCACTTAACCGTTTACTTTATCTTGACAAGACACCGTTTTTTGAAAAATGAAATGCCATAGCATAGAATCTCAATTCTCATGATTTCTATGATACCATGAATCACCTATGCACACAAGAAAATATCGTCTGATTGCTCTATACGTTCGCTCTATGCGAAAATCACCGGAATCATTAAGACTCCAGTGATCTTCGTGCATACATTTATTCAATTGAAATCAGCTTTTCTAACCGGAACGAGTAGATCAGAATCTCCTTCACCTTCAGTTTCCGGGTGGCAAAAACCCGCTCCAACGCATCCGCATAAAGCTTTAACTGTGTCGCATAACGGTCAATCAGCTCCTGCGCAGTATCCACACGATCTGTCTTATAATCCAGGACTGTGATTCCGTCATCCTCAATCCAGAAAACATCAATGATTCCCTGAATTAACGTTAAATCTTCCTCATGCATATGATTTTCCCGCGACACATTTTCTGACATGATTTCCTGTTGTGCATTTTCAGTCTGCGCTTCATTTTCTATCATCTGCGCACCTGCCCCAAAGCCATATCTTTCCAGTTCCTCTTCCGTAAATCCCATGACAAATGGTTTTTCACGGTAAAGCGCTCCCATGCGCTGTGCGAGAGCCATCCGCTTTCCTGTTTCCGAGGAAACAAAATCTGCCACAATCCGCTCTTTCACAAGTGTGCGCATATCCGCAGTGATCTTCTCCTCTTTTTCCATAGCGTCCATCTGTTCCTGTACGCTTTTTTCTGAAGTAAAATCGTAGCACTCCATGACACGGTGCACTGCGGTACCTCTGAGTGCGCCACGGTTTGCTGTATTTGATTCTATTTTCTGTTCTGCTTTACTTTCTGCTTCCTGCCCTGCATCCTGTGCCTTATTTTGTGCCTCCTGTTCCACGATTCCCTGTCTCTGGATAAAAAGAGGAATCGTTGGCGTCACAGGTTCTTCCAAAAATGCCGGAACTGTCTCCTCCTGCTCTGCTTCAAATTTTTCACGCATTGCACGGTGCTTTAATTCGGATACGGAATATTTGTTTTTCCGCAAAATATCTGTCTGATATGGATAACGCTGCGAAAAGCGCTGTTTTAACTGCCCGACCAGCTGTGTGTCCGCCGCTTTGATCTCCTCGATCCGCTCTGTCAGTCCTTCATTTTGCTCTAACTGGTTTTCCACTTCGTCTAAGACAAGCTCTGCCGCTTCCACGATCCGAACCGGGTATTTGTCCCCATAAGAAAGCACTGCCGGAAGCACCCAGTCGAGATACCCTGCGGCACTTTCCCTTGTCAGATACGGAATTGCTGTGGTGTCGCTGGAATGTGCATACAATGCTGCCTGCTGCCTGAAAAATTCCAGTTTTTCCGGGGCATCTTTTAAGGTTCCGGTGAGAATGAGCTTTTCTTTTGCACGGGTTAAGGCAACGTAAAGTACACGAAGTTCCTCGCCGAGATTTTCCAGATCGATCTGCTTTGCGATCGCTTTCTTTGCAATGGTCGGCGATTTGATACGCAATTTTCCGTCCATGTAGTCAAGACCAATACCAAGTTCCGGGTGAAGTACCATTTTGCTCCGCGTGTCCTGCTTATTGAAATTTTTACCCATACCGCTCACGATCACGATCGGGAACTCAAGACCTTTGCTCTTATGGATACTCATGATCCGGACAACGTCCTCGTTTTCCCCGACCATGTCTGCCTCACCGAAATCCACATCATATTTTTGCAGTTCATCGATATAGCGCACAAAATGAAACAGTCCTTTGTAACTCGTCTTTTCATAGGCTGCGGCTTTTTCCAAAAGCATATTTAAATTCGCTGTTCTTCTGTTTCCTGCCGGCATTGCCGCCACATAATGACCGTATCCGGTCTCGCACAGGATGATCTCGATCAGCTCATGGATCGGGGTGTCCGGGACGAGCTGTCGTAATTGCTTGTATTTTTTGTAAAATTTGAGCAATTTCCGGTGAGCGGTCGACTCTATATGATTTTCTGGTTTCTCATCCGCATTTTTTCCCTGCTTCTGATCTGCCTCCGGGTTTGAAATTTCTTTTTGCCCGTCCTCTTCATAAAGACCTTCTGCCAGTTCGAGCACCGCTTCATGAAAAGGCACACTGCCATCTTCAAGCCTTAACACTGCAAGCTCCTCATCGGTAAGCCCTGCCATCGGAGAGCGGAGCACTGCCGCCATCGGGATATCCTGCCTTGGGTTATCCAAAAGCCTCAGCATGGACAGCACCGTCTGCACTTCCACCGTGGAAAAATATCCGGTGGAAGAAACCGTGTGTGCCGGGATCCCATTCCCGTTCAGCACTTCCACAAGGGAATCCGCCCAGCCGGACAGGCTGCGGAGCAAAATTACAATATCGGAGTAACGTGCCATCCGAAGTTCTCCGGTCGCCTTATCGGTGACAGGCTGCGTTTTCATCAGATGTCTGATCTTCTCCGCGACCATTTTTGCTTCTAATGTCTTCTTATCGGAAAAATCTGTGTCCTCCAATAATTCATCATTGCTGTCCGCAAGTAAAATCTCAGGTGTAAATCCATTTATCTGTTTCCCGGAAACTTTTTCATCTTCTGCTGCTTTTTCTCCAGCAGGATTTTCCTGCACTGGCATTGCTGGATAGCTTGCCCCCGGATACAGTGCAGCCTCCGCATCATACTCCACATTTCCAAGACTCCGCGCCATGATTTTGTAAAAAATATCGTTTGTGCAGGTTAAAACTTCCTCTCTGCTCCGGAAGTTTTTGTGCAGATCGATACGCTGTGTGGTGCTCTCTTCCAGCGAATAGGAGTCGTATTTTTTCATGAAAAGCTCCGGTCTTGCGAGACGGAACCGGTAGATACTCTGCTTCACATCCCCGACCATGAAAATATTATTTTCCCCACGCTCCTCTCTGGAAATAGAGCGGAGCAGTGTCTCCTGCACTTCGTTGCTGTCCTGATACTCGTCGATCATGATTTCTTCAAAAGTATCCCGGAATTCTTCCGCAGTCTTTTTCGCTTTTTCTGTCTCCTCATCCACAAGGATCTGCAGTGCAAAGTGTTCCACGTCATGAAAATCCACCAGATTTTTCCGGCGTTTTGCGGCTGCGAACTCATCTGCAAACTGTTTTGTGAGGCGGACAACTTCTTCTAACATCGGCTCCGTGCGCTCTAACTGCTCTATCATCATCTCCGGCGAACAGAAAAAATATTGTTTACATAACTTCTTTACTACATCCTTCGCCTGCTCCCTGAGACTTTTTACCAGCTCTAATTTATCGGGATCTCCCTCAAAACCTCTGCTGCTCGCAAGTCTGTCGTATTTGATATCGGAAAGCGCCACGGACAGTTCACAGAAAGAGGTTAGTTTGGACAAACTTTCATATTTTTCCAGATCGCTGCGCACCGCTTTCTCATACATATCCGGTCCGTCATCCTGCTGTGTGACCGCAAGCGCCTGCTTTAGGAGCTGTTCGCAGTCTTTTAAGACAAAGCGGATGTTTTGCGTGAGCGGAGCAAGCCATTCTGCGCGGTCTAACTCCTCCCTGTTTTCGATGCGGTAGATTCCCACAAAGGAATCAAGCCATTTTTCCGGCCACGGATAACTTCTGGAAAACTCATATAACTGGAGGATCATCTCATTTAATGCTGCATCCGTCCGCCCTGATGCATAGCCCTCCACAAAATTGGAAAATGCTTCCGAAGGCTCTTCATAGTTTTGCTCTAAAACTTTGCCAAGAACATCCTCGCGCAGTAATTTTAACTCACCCTCATCCCCGATACGGAAATTCGGTTCCAGATCGATCTCATGAAAATGATTGCGCACCACATACAGACAGAAGCTGTCGATGGTCGTGATCTGTGCATTGTGAATCAAGGTCAGCTGCCTTAACAGATGCTCATCCCCCGGCTGTTCATCTAACGCTTTCTCAATCGCATTTCCGATTCGCTCCCGCATCTCTGCCGCTGCCGCATTGGTAAACGTCACAATCAGCAGATGGTCAATATCCACCGGATGATTTTTGTCTGTTATGATTTTCACGATCCGCTCTACTAAAACAGCGGTCTTTCCAGAACCTGCTGCCGCAGATACTAATATATTCCGATTTCTTAAGTCAATGACCTGCTGCTGCTCTGTGGTCCACGAAACTCCCATATTTCTCACTCCTGTTATTTACTGTTCCTGTTTTTCGTTTTCCATACGCTTTAACACCTCGTCCGCACTGTCAAATTTTTCCAGTTTGTGATAGGAATACCCCGGCATCCGGGCGTCAAAACCGCAGACGGTGTGGTATGGACAGTAATCGCAGCCGCTTTTTCCGTCCAGCGAGTATGGATGGATCGAAATATCCCCGGCAAAGATTTTTTTCCCGGTCTCTTTGATTTTCTCCTGTACATAATCAGACATCACAGAAAAATCGTAAGTACTGGCAACTTTGGAAGTTGCTTTTAAGCTTCCGTCCGTTTTTTTTCCGATTGGAATGACCGAAGAATTTCCGGCAAAATCCGAATCCATCGCCTCGTAGATTTCCGGATCATCATTCACCAGACCATTTAATTTCAACTGCTCCAAAACGCTGTTTTTTATCTCTGCCTCTGTCTCATTTCCAAGTCCGTCTACCATCGGATCCTGAATGTGATAGTAGAAGATACCCGCCGGTTCCGCTTTTTTGCCCGGATGGCGTTTTTCCTCTAATTCCAATGCCGCATTCATATAGACCACAAGCTGTAACTGCAGTCCATGATACAGATTGACAAGTGAAAAACTCGTATTTCCCGATTTATAATCAATGATCTTCACATAAACTTTATCCGACGTCTCGTAAGTGTCCACACGGTCAATCCTGCCGAGCAGGTTCATTTTTTCCTCATCACTCAGCTGAAAACGGATGGCGTCCAATTTATCTGCCCGCGAAAAGGACACCTCAAAATCACTCGGCACAAATTTTCCCTTCTGGATCTGGGTGGTAAGTGCCCACACCGTGCGCTTGATAGTCTGGCGCATCCGGCCGGTCAGATAACGGTTTCTCACGTTCTCAAACGCTCCGGCATTTTTGCACCCGGCAATCGCGTCATTCATGCTCTCCTCTATAAATGTCTCCTGCACATCCTCCGGGATGTTAAACCAGGTGTACTCTGATTTTTCCACTCGTCTGGAAAAATGCTCGAGCGCATCATGATAAATATTTCCCATGTCCACGCTTGCGAATTCCAAAAGCTGACGCTCCTTTAGGCGTAAACCGTAATTCAGATAATGTGCGTAGGCACACGCCGCAAAACGCTCCAGTCTTGTGACGCTGTTCTCCAACACGGTTCCATAAAGTGCCTGCGTCACTGCGTGGCTGATTGGCTCGTCGCTGTGTACCACATACGACGCTTTTAACAGGCGGACTGCTTCCTCTTTCCAGTTTTCATCTGAAAGATAAAACTTTGCAAGCGCATTCCATACCTCTTTTTTCGCTGGCTTTGATAACTTTTCCTCTGTCTGATCTTCCCCTGACGCAGTTTTTTCATTCTCCCCGGTCCATGCCTCATCCTGCAGTCCCTCCAGGAAAAATGCCATGCTGCTCTCCGGCGTCATGATACAGTCCGCAGAAGTCGTCTCCCCGATTTCCTCCACGTTTTTCTCCGGAAACATTTTCAAGAGTGTTCCGGCAAAATACGACCTTCTGAGTGCTTTTCCGTCCGCATTCACTTTCGAAAAGGTCACATATAAAAAGTCAGACGGCTTCGTCACATTCAGATACAGGTAAAACCGCTGGATGAAAACTTTTTCACGCGCACCCGGTGCAAGCTCCAGATGGCAGGCTGCCATTTTCTCACGCTCAAACTGTGAGATGATCCCTCCGGCATTGCCAGCTTTCGGCACAACACCGTCATTGACACCGATAAAAAACAAGATTTTGATATGGTTCAATCTGGTACGCTCGATATCACCGATCGTCACTTTATCATTCCCAGGCGGGATCACGCCGACTCTTGCCGCCTCGAACCCAGCGTCTAAAATATCCGCATACTCTCTGACCGGAAGTACCTCATCTCCCAAAAAGTCCACGACCTTATCAAAAAGATCCATGACGATCCTGTAAATCTGGGCGTACTCTTTCGCCTTGACCTGATTGCCCTGACGCTCGAATTCGAGTTCTTTTTGTTTCAGTTTTTGCTCTATTTCTAATTTTTCAATCAATTCATACAACGCAGTGGTTCCGTCCCGCACGGTCTTTCCCTGGGCAAACGCTTCCGACAGCGGTGCAAAGAAGCCATAAATCTTTTCCCGCACCTCATTCATTTCTGTGAGGTTCTCTTTTTCCGTGTCGTCGAACACAAATGTCCACTGTTTTTCCCATTTTTTTCTGCCACGTATCCCCTTGGCAAGCACGTAGTTTTCCAGCAGATCGATCTGCCGTTCTGTGATGCCGGTCAGTCCGCAGCGAAGGAAACGGAACACGCTCTCATAAGAGAAATCAAGTTCCACCACCTCAAGCACCGCACGGATAAACTCGATAAACGGATGAAATAAAATAGTTCTCGTCTGGTCGAGAAAGTATGGGATGTCATACGCCGTAAAGATCTCATCCACATAGTTGTCGTAAAGCCCCACATCCCCGGTCACCACTGCGATATCCTTATAACAGTAATGCTTTTCACGGACAAATTTCGTGATCTCGCGCGCCACAAAGTGTAGTTCTTCCCTTGGGTTTTTAAGGCTTACGATACGAAGTTCATCCTCCTTCTGCCGCCATTTATGATAATACGGACGGAACAGATTCTGCTCCATGAAATACAGGGAGGGCGCATTTTTATACCTGTGGTTTTTTCCATCGGATAACACAACCGGCTCCTCCACCGTGACATGAAGTTCCTCCGCCATTTTCATCAGGACCGACACCGTTTTTTTACTCATGGAAAAAAGTTCCTGTCCGCCCCTGCAATGGTAAAAATCCTCGCCTGCATCCATCGTCACGGAGACAATGATACGCTCTGATAACACTAAAAGTTTCCTGAGAAGCTGGTTCTGTATCGGTGTAAACCCGGTAAATTCGTCAAACACGATCACGCTGTCTTTTATGATACCAGAATCCTCTGCAACGTCACACAACAGCGATAACACTTCCTCAGCGGTGATATACTGCCCCTTGAGATATTCGGAAAAACTGTGGTACATGACCGAGATATCCTGCATTTTCAGGCGCAATGTCTCTCCGACATCCTCTGTCTCCAAAAATGTATCCAATTTTTCCGGTGACACATTGTACTGCGTCAGCTCAGAAATGAGGGATTTTACCTCACTGATGTATCCCATCCGGTTTAAGTTACCGCCCAGCACGCTTAAGTTTTTCTTCTGTTCCCCTGCAAGCTTGCGGAGTACCAGATTTTTTCCGGTCTCCTCCAGCACACGGAGGTTTTGTTTTCCAAGCTCGTCAAACACACGGTATGCAAGGCGCGCAAAACTCAACACATCCACATTCATGATGGCGTGTGACTTTTCAAGCCCCACAAGCTCGCGCTGTGTCTGCATGGTGAACTGCTCCGGCACAAGCACCAGATAATTTTTCTCCGGATGCTCTGCCGCCTCTTTTAGTATGTTCCTATATAAATAGGATGATTTTCCACTTCCTGAATTTCCGAAAATAAATTGCAGCGACATGTTTTTCCCTTACTTTTTTCAAATTCTAATTTTCGTTTTCTGTTCCTTTTCATAGTACATCATTCTGCCTTTTTTGACTAGTACGGCGTTTCGTTATTTGCAGGACGATGTACCAGTCAAAAAAAGCTGCCATACAATCCGGGAATTTCTCCTTTCAGTACGACAGCCGTAATCACTGATCTCTATTTCTGTGCTTTTGTTTTTTTCTTCCGGTAACCATTGATGTCATATTTTCTTTCATACTCATCAAAGTATGCCATGTAAGTGTCATTCTTTAACTCGCGGACACTCTTTAAATACTCATGGGTATCAAAGTCTGCTGCCTCAAGCTCGATCATGGCAACTGCGATGTTCGAGCAGTGTGCTGCGATTCGTTCCAGATTCGTCAGCAGATCATTAAACGCAAATCCCTGCTTCATCTCACATTTTCCAGTGCGGAGTCTTGCGATATGACGCAGTTTCAGTTCATCACAGAGGATACCGATCAGTTCGCGGAGTGGTTCTACTTTTGCCGCCATCTCAAGGTCGTCCGCACAGAATGCATCCACCGCAAGGCTGACACACTCTTTTACTGCATTCTCGAGCACATCCAGCTCATACTGTGCCTCGTCCGAAAATGCAATTTTCTTCTCGTTCAGCTCCGCCGCAACCTCGGAGATATTCACCGCATGGTCGCCCAGACGTTCGAAATCACTCACTGTATGCAAAAACTTGGATACCTGCTTCGCCTGGCTTCCATTCATCTCATGCGTGGACATCTGCATCAGATAGGTTCCCAGCTTGTCCTCATATTTATCGATCAGTGTTTCCTTCTCCTGTACCTTATTGAATTTGTCTGTCGAATACACAAGGAACAGGCTTAACGCACGCAAAATATTCTTTCTCGCCTTCTTTGCCATGCCGTTCATCGCCAGATGGCTCTGCGTGATCGCAAGATCCGGGTAAGCAAGAAAACGCTCCTCAAGCAGATCGAAGTCTGCCTGATCCTCCTCATCCTCCGGCGAATCTTTTACAACAAGATAAACAATTTTTTCAATCCATTTGATAAATGGTAGAAGTACTAAAATCGTTGCCGCACGGAAAACCGTGTTTAACATTGCGATCAGTACCGGGCTCATGGTGGCATTCATAAACGGGAAATGCACCACAGCATTGACAGAATAGAATACAATTGACCAGAACAGCATGCCGAACAGATCGTTAAACAGATAGATCAGGGCTGTTCTCTTACCATTTTTGTTCGTTCCGATCGAGGAGAGCAGAACCGGACAGGCTGCGCCGACACCAATACCCATGGTAATAGGAAGCGCCGCTGCAAAAGTGATCGTTCCACTCATGGACAACGCCTGAAGAATACCGACTGAGGCAGATGCACTCTGTAATACCGCCGTAAATAAAATACCTGCCAGTATACCTGCCGCCGGATTCTTAAACATTGTCAATACATTCACAAAATGCTCGTTATCTTTTAATGGTGCAACTGCCCCACTCATGGTCTGCATCCCCACCATCAGGATGGAGAACCCAAGCATAATGTCACCGACATTTTTAAAGCCGGATTTTTTTACAAACATTTTAAAGATAATACCAATGATCGCCACGATCGCTGAGATGGTCGCTGTGGACAGCAGCTGTGCAATTCCGTTTGAGCCGTCAATGTACGACAAACACAAAATCCAGCCTGTCACACTCGTTCCGATGTTGGCTCCCATGATGATACCGATCGCCTGCGCAACCTTCATCATTCCAGAGTTTACGAAGCCGACAACCATAACAGTCGTTGCGGAGGAGGACTGGATGATCGCTGTCACAGCAGTTCCAAGCAGCACTCCTTTCAACGGTGTGTTCGTCAGCTTATAAAGAACCAGCTCCAGCTTATTTCCCGCAACTTTTTTCAGTCCGTCTCCCATCAGGGACATACCAAAAAGGAACAGTGCCACTCCGCTGAGCAGCGATAAAATAATAGTAAATGTTGTCATTTGTACTCCTAACTACGTTATACATTCTAACGTATCCCTGTCTGCAATTTTATTTACAAACTTTTTACATGATTTTTACATTTAACCGACATTTCTTATTATACTGTACCTCATGGCAAAATCACAATCATTTTA
>ERZ1034865.783-NODE-783-length-16904-cov-4.938631_pt1 | contig 16904 bp, 12 predicted proteins | sample MGYA00520632_ERZ1034865 | MGnify/ENA primary metagenome ERZ1034865 (study PRJEB33766, sample SAMN09781738) | gut metagenome | biome: gut microbiome | host: Homo sapiens | place: Madagascar | study: EMG produced TPA metagenomics assembly of the PRJNA485056 data set...
CGTATACCGATATCGCGGGCGCCACGGGTGAGACCCTCGAGCTTACCGACGCTTTGGGCGGCAAGTACCTCAAGTGCAAGGTGTCCTCGAAGATCGGCTCTTCGAGCTTGACCAACTCGACGGGCGCCCTCGTTGCTGCTGCCGGTTCAATTAATGTCACAAGCGTGACTATGAGCCCGACTTCGGGCAAAGTCGAGGTTGGTTCCACGATTACGGCGACCGCCAAGGCAGGTTCCACCGACGCTACCACCGATTCGCATGTCACGTGGCAGTGGTATAAGGGCACCTCGAACTACGCGAGCTCGTGCAACACGCCTATCGAGGGTGAGACCGGTAACGCCCTGACGGTGACCGCCGCCCTTAAGGGCTACTACGTCGTGGCCAAGGCCAATGGCGGCTATGGCGAGCAGAAGCCGTACTATGCGGCGGGTCCTGTCTCCGTCGCTGGCCAAGTTGAGCTTTACGACGTGCAGTTCGAGGGCTCTCCTGCCACCAACGGCGTACATGTGGGTGATACGCTCAAGACTAAGGTCCGCAAAAAGGATGGTTCGAGCTACAGCTATATCGGTCGCACCGATAATGTGACCTACCAGTGGCAGTATGCAAACAGCAGCTCGAGCTACGACTCCGCCTATATCGATATCCCCGGTGCTACCGAGGCCGCCTATACCGTTGACGCCGCCTATGCTGGCAAGTACCTGCGCGTGAAGGTTGCGAGTGAAAACACCGTTTCCAGCACGCAGAAGAAGAGCTCCTACGGCGGCGTGCAGTCCGTTGCCCCGCTCGGCCCCGTGACGCTTAAGGGTCAGTACAAGCTGGCGGGCATTGAGCTTGCCGATAAGAACGTTACGCTCAGCGTGGGTTCAAAGATCACGCCGAGCGTGCAGGTTCCGGGCAGCTGGTCGGGCTCGACGAAGGACGTGCCCGACGATGCCGAGCTCACCATGGCGTGGTATGCCAAGGGCGAGGGCGATGCCGACTGGACCGAGCTCACCGACGGCATCGATAAGACCGACGGTAGCTTGACTATTACGGATGCGCTTGTTGGCAAGCGCATCAAAGTTACGGCGAGCGCCCTCGACAACACCGTTGAGTGGGTTTCGTCCGATAGCGTCACCACGGCGGGGGAGTACAACCTGCTGCGCGTGATCGCCAACCCGCAGATCAATAGCGATTCGGTCCATCTCGTTTCGGGTGACGGTGTCAAGGCGACAGTGCAGGCCAAGCGCGCTGACGGTTCGACCACCAACGGCATTGACGTGACCACTCAGGCGACTGTTGCCTGGTATGCGGCCGACAACGCGAAAGCTCCGGCGGCTGACTGGACGCTGCTGCCCGACATGTCGGGTGCCACGGCAACGGTCTCGGCCTCTGCTGCGGGCAAGTACCTTAAGGCTGTTGCCACGAGCGGGAGCTCGACGGTCGAGCTCGTCTCTGCCAATACCGTTATCGCCGCCGGTTCGCTCGAGGCTGCGGTCCAGAAACTCAACGACGCCAACAAGCAAATCGCAGTTGCTTACAGTGCCGATGGCGGCAACGTCAACGATGTCCTGAAAGCCCAACTCGCTGAGCTTGGTTTCGATGACGTTGACGTTAAGGTCTCCGAGGGCGGCGTGCTCTTTAAGGCCGAGGATGCCAAGGCGACGATCGGCATCTCCGACGCCCAGGACGAGACCAACGGCGATGTGACGTTCTTCTTCATCGACCCCAACGATTACACCGGCTATAACATCGACGGCCTGCGTAGCGCCGATGTGGGGTTTGATCTGTCGCGCGATGGCAATACCGTGTATTACGAGCCCCAAAAGTCGGTGCAGGTTGCTTGGGACGAGGCCCGCGTTCAGCAGATGCTCGACGATGCAGCCGAGCAAATTGCCATAGGCTACGCTTCGGGCGATTCGGCCGAGTCCGTCACGTCCAACCTCACGCTTCCGTACCGCGCAGGCTCAAAGAGCAAGTTCGAGGTTGAATGGAAGAGCTCCGACGGCGACGCCATTTGGCCTTCCGGCTATGGCTGGAGCGACTATACCGGCAAGGTGACGCGCGCATCGAGCGATCGCGAGGTTACGCTGACCGCGACGGTCTCGTTTGTAAGCGGCGGCCCGTCTGACATTGAGGGCACGCACGACTTCACCGTGACCGTCAAGGGCGACCCCGAGAAGGTTGCTGCCGACAAGAAGGCGCTGCAGGAGAAGGTCGACGCGGCGTTCACTTACGACAACATCAAGTACTCCGGTACCGATGCGGTTGCCAATAAGGACGGCCTGACCGATGACCTCCAGATGCCGCGCACGAGCACGCTCGGCGTCGACGGCAAATACTATAAGGTCGAGTACTCCGCGAGCACCGATGACGTGACCTTCAACGGCTACAAGGGCATGGTCTTCCGTCCCGAGGCCGGTAAGGGCGCCGTCTCCACGAAGCTCACCTGCACGGTTACGGATAAGAACAACCCCGATGTCACTGCCACAAAGACACTTGACTTCACGGTTGCGCCGCAGGATCAGGCCGACCTCGAAAACGAGCTTAAGCTCATGGAGGCCGCCAAGGCGGGCTACGCCGAGGCCATCCTCGACGGCCAGGACGCCGCCGGCGTGACCGCAAACATGCATGCCTTCCAGAAGGCGTATCTCGACGCCGACGGTAAGCTCGCGTGGAGCTACGACAAGGCGACTACCGACGCCGCGGGCTTGGGCATCGTCCCGGTTGAGCTCGAGGGCGCGAGCGAGTCCGCCGGATACCGCCTCTTCAAGTCGAGTCGCCCCGACCTCCTCAAGCACGAGAACCTGGTCCTCGGCGAGACGCCCGAGTACAACACCAAGGTTACCGTTACTTCTCGCCTTTCCAGTGAGAAGTACGCGCGTTACGCCGAGCGCTATCCGGATAACCCGACCTATGCCAAGCTTGCCAACCAGGACGTAAGCGCGACGGTTGCGATTAAGGGATCCACTGGTCTCGATGACCCCAACGAGGGCAAAGCTATCACCGTCACGGCGCAGGTCACGGGCCCTGACACAGAGGGCAACGACGCCGATTGGGTGCCGCAGACCGAGGTGACGATTCCGGCGGGCGAGACCATGACTGCCGCTGCTCTTACCAAACAGGTGCTCGAACAGCATGGTATGACCTGTGACGACGGCATGTATACGATTTCCGCCAAGGACGGCACCCTGCCTAATGGCCAGACGTCCCTCGGAAGCGCGCAGGACTCCCAAGGTAACTGGCACTGGTGGGTTCTGTACATCAACGGAAAACAGAGCAACCTGCTCGCGGTCAACTACTACGTCAAGGCTGGCGACAAGATCGAGTGGGTCTTCGGCGACGGCTCCGTCAGTGCGTTGCCGCATACGGTTACGTTCAATACCGGGGAAGGCTCCGCGGTCGACTCCCAGGTTGTTGCTGATGGCGCGAAGGCGACAAAGCCCGCCGACCCCACGCGGGACGGCTACGTGTTCGCCGGCTGGTATGCGGACGCCGATCTGAAGAGTCCCTATGATTTCTCGGCATCTGTGACGAAGGACCTCACCCTCTATGCCAAGTGGGTTAAAGGCAGCTACGTTGTCGACGGTGTTATCGTCGACCCCAGCGCGGAGGGTCCCAACTGGGATAGCGACTGGTCCGGATTCACGAGTGCCGACAAGGTGACGGAGGCTCCCGTTCCCACCGAGGACGCCGAGGCCAAGTGGATCACGGACCTCAAGGACCCCAGCGACTACAGCACCTATGTGTCCGATCCTCTGCTCGTTGGCGATTACGTGTACATCGCCGTGGGTTCCAAGCTCTACAAGAAGAACGTTGAGACGGGCGAGACGGTCGAGGCCGGCGAGGCTGCTCTTGCCGCGGCGATCGACTCGACCTCGCGAATGGTCTATGTCAACGGCCTGATCCTGGTGCCGCTGAGCTCCGGCCGCCTCCAGGCTCTTACGGTCGACACGCTTACCACCAAGTGGGTGACCGATGCGTTGCCTGATGGAACCAAGGGCAGCCAGCAGTCCCTCTCGTCCGTCACGGTGCGTGACGGCTACGCCTACTTTGGGTCGGCAGACGCTGATTGGTCGAACAGTTACGGCGGCTACCTGCTGTGTGTCCGCCTGTCCGATGGCAAGGTCATGTGGAACAAGGCCAACCAGAACTCCGTCGGTTACTACTGGTCCGGCATGGCGTTCGCCGGCGGCTACGGCGTCATCGCCGATGATTCCGGCACGGTGAGTGTCGTCGACCCGGCGACGGGAGACGTCGTCTCGACCCTCAAGGTTGCCGACCGCGTGCGTACCACGGTTTTGGCGGACGGCTCCACGCTCTATGTAGCGAGCAACGACGGCGTTCTCCACAAGCTTTCCGTGGCCGCAGACGGTACCCTCTCGGAGGCCTCAAGCGTCAAGTTCGGCGCGAGCTCCACGTCAACGCCGGTGCTCGCCAACGGAAAGATTATCGTGGGCGGCGCGTCTGTGGACGGCTTTACGGGTGGCTGGCAAGGCAATACCGAGTATCACTACGGCCAGATCGCCGTCATCGACGCCGCTTCCATGAAGCTCGAGCACGCTGTGTCCAAGGCCGACGGCAACTACATCCGCCAGTACGGCACCGATGGCGGCGGTGACGTCAAGTCCCAGCCCGTCGTCTCGGTCCAGGACGGACAGACCTACGTCTACTTCACTTCCAACAACAACCCCGGTGGCATCTATCGTTACCGCGTTGGCGACGAGGAGGCGGAGCTTCTCTACACGCCCGGCACCGCGAACCAGAACTACTGCATGTCGTCCATCTCGGTGGGATCTGACGGCTCCCTTTACTACACCAACGACTCCGGAAAGCTTTTTGCCATCAAGGGCAACGGCGAGCGTCTCAAGCGCTTCACGGTGACCTTCGACGCCAACGGCAAGGACGCTGAGCTTCCCGCGTCCCAGCGCGTCAAGCAGGGCCATCCTGCCATTGAGCCCTCGGCCAAGCCCAGGTGCGCCGGCTTCACCTTCGTCGGCTGGTACAAGGACGCCGCGTGCACGCAAGCCTGGGACTTCGCCAAGGACGTCGTGACTGCCGATATGACGCTCTACGCCAAGTGGAGCGCCGTGGGCGGCGCCTCTACCGGTGATACCAACAAGGCCGACGACGCAAAGAAGGACAACGCCTCCGGCGGCCAGATCTTGCTGTCCGGCAACGGCGGCAAGAAGACCACGCTCGCCATCGCCCTCAGGTCGAACGTCTCGGCCGAGTCCGGCGAGTCCGAGGAGAAGGCCTCCCTTCTTTCCGGCTTCACGTCCGGCGAGGCCACGGGCGCTGCTCCGACCGCTGCCGCTGAGGGTGCGGCCGACCTCGGCGCCGATGCGGGCTTCGGCTCCTCCGAATCCAGCCGCACGCTTCCTATCTGGCCCTTCATCGGCATGGCCGTGGCTGCCGCGGCGCTCATCGTCGTCCTTGCGGTCAAGCGTAGGAAGGGGGATGAGGAGTAATGGCCGAGCCTGACTCCAACCTCCCCGGTGATGGGGGAAAGAAGGGCGCCCGCGTCTGGCGCCCGGTCGTCGCCGTCCTCGCGGCTGTAACCATCGCCTTCTGCGCCTGGTCCGCATGGCAGTACGCGCAGGGCAACGACCCGCTCGCGTTTCTCTCCGGCGACGCGCTCCAGACCGTGAGCGAGCCTGCCTCCGCCGACGGCCAGGCCGTCGCGACGCCGCAGATCGCCATGACCGCGAACACGGTGACCGCCGACGACGTGGCCGCCGCCTGCTCGGGGCTCAGCTTCGACGGCTCCGACGTCTCGGTCGCGGCCGACGACGTCAAGGCCGTCCTAACGGCCAACGGTGTTTGGGTCGAGCAGGCCACGGCCGACGACGCGCCCGCCATGGTGGATGCAACCGCCCGCCGTGCGGCCGCGCTCGCCAAGTGGGCTGCCGAGCAGAACGTGGACCTGTCCGACGTGACCTGGATCTCGGAGGACGCCAACGGCGCGGTGCGCCTCGTCGTGCGCTACGGCTGTGACGGTGCCCCGACCTCCGGCGACACCTCCGCCCTTCTTTCCGCGGCCGAGGGTTATGCCATCAGCGGCGACGCCTACGCGCAGCTGGGCGACGCCCCCGCCTTCGCCCAGCAGGGCGGCGAGGCCCCGACGCTTCCCGACGACTCTGCCATCGTCGTCGTTCAAAAGAAGACCGTCGACGGCGAGGCCCTGACCAAGACGAAGACCACCTACCGCGTGGTCGACCAGAACGGAAAGAACGTCTCGTCAAAGAACGGCTCGGTGGACGGCTCGGCTTCGGATGCTTCTTCCCAGCAGGGCGCGACCGTCACGGTGAGCATCACCGTCGACGGCTCGTCCGCCGGAGCGGGCAGCTCCTCGGCCACGCTCACGCTTCCCGCGGGCGCGACCGTCTACGACGCCCTGGCGAGCTGTGGCGTCTCGTTCAATGCCAAGGCCACCGGCTACGGCATGTACGTAAGCTCGATCGCCGGCCTCGCCGAGAAAGAGCACGGCGGCATGAGCGGGTGGATGTATTCCGTCAACGGCTCCACCGCCAACATCGCGTGTTCCAGCTACGTTCTCTCTGGCGGCGAGTCCATCTACTGGTGGTACGCCAACGTCGAGTACTAGATTGTTTGGCGTCATACGCCATTCGCGCGCGGGCGCCGGCAACCTCGTCGGCGCCCGCGCTTCTATACAATGAACGCCACTAGATTTGAGCAGGGGAGGCGCTATGGCTAAGGACGGTAGCCGACAGTCGATGGACTTTGATCACGAAAATGGGGATGCTGTTGCGTCTAAAACTGCGAAGAGTATAGTAAAAAGCAATAGTAGCCAGCGCGCCTCTCTCGGAAACGATGATGCGAACCAAGCTGGCTCCTTTTTTGTAGAAATGAAGCCTTTTCTTTCGGTTGATCAGCAGGTGCGTCATCTTGTCGAGACGGGCATCGAATGCCCAGATTTGAACGAAGCAAAAGAACTGCTTGAAGACGTCAATTACTATCGCCTTCGCGCTTATTGGATGACTTTCGAACACAATGGCCAAATCGCAAAGGCAACAGAGCTGTCTTCGATCGTTGATATCTATCGATTGGATGCTGCGCTGCGTCAATGGTTATGGGCTGCTATACAACCTATAGAAATCAAAATTCGGACCAGTTTTGCTTACTTCCTGTCACGCGACTATGGCCCGCTTGCGTATCGGGATTCGCTGCTATTTGCCGACAGCTCTCGCCACGGAGGGTTACTCTTGTCGATTGATCAAGAGATAGCAAGGGCGAAAAAGAATCAAGAGCCGTGCGTTTGTCATAACTTGGAGAAATACGGCGACCTCCCGTGTTGGGCGGTTGTCGAGGTCATGACAATGGGACAGGTTTCCTCATTAATTGGCCTGCTGCGAGATGGCTCTAGGACGGCGCCGACCGCGAAAGCGATTGCCGATGCATTTGGCCAAAGGCCTCCAATCCTAAAAAGCTGGCTGATGCACTTGTGCGCAGTGCGTAATCTCTGCGCACATCAGGGACGCTTTTATAATCGTGTAATGCGAATACGTCCAAAAATGCTGCGCAAGGACATCTGCTGGGCGTCAAATAAGGAATTCCCAACATTTATTGTGATAAAGCGGCTCTTTGAACAAACGTGGCCAGATCGTTGGAATGACATGGCGATTGAACTTGGTCACATTATCGATGCATATCCAAACGTTTCGCTTGCACCTATGGGTTTTCCGGACTCTTGGCGAGAAGTGCTTGGCGTGCCGAAGGCTGAAAACGGAAGCGAGGCGGACGCGTGGGCCGAACTATAAGGCACATAGCCTTCGATGCGTGCCACGCGTGCGTGCCGGCGGCGCTCTTTGCGTCGATTCTGCTGCTCACGATGTTCTCCGTGCAGCCGGTGCTCGTGGCGCTCTCGCTTACGGGCGCGCTCGCTTTCTCGGCGCTCGCCCGCGGGCCGCGCGCGACGCTTCTGGGTTTGCGCTGGCAGCTGCCCATGCTCGCGCTCGTGTGCCTCGCCAACCCGCTCTTCTCCGCGTCCGGCTCGACGCTCCTTGTGCGTCTCGGCCCTGTGTGCGTGTACGCCGAGAGCCTCGCGTACGGAGCCGTCATGGGCGCCCTCATGGTGTCCGTCGTCGTGTGGTTTGAGGACGCGGCGGCCGTGCTCACGCAGGATCGGCTGCTATCGCTCGGGCGCGGGGGCTCGTCCTCGGTCGCGTTCGTGGTATCGATGGCCTCGCAGCTCACGCCCCAGCTGCTGCGCCGAAGCCGCGGCGTCGAGGCGTCGCTTTCCGCGTGCAGCGCCGCCGGCCCGCGGCCCGGCCTGCGCGAGCGCCTGACCCGGGAATCCGGCCAGCTGATGACTTGGGCACTCGAGGACTCGCTTGAGCGCGCGGACGCCATGCGCGCCCGCGGCTGGGAGTCGGGCGCGCGCCGCACGAGCTATCGGGCCGACATCCTGCGCGAATCCGATGCGGCGAAGACCTGCGTCGTCGTGGTCCTCGCGCTTCTTTGCGCGTTTCTCGCCGCCGTCGCGTGCGGGCAGTGGAGCTTCTACCCGGTGATGCCCGCGCTCGTGTGCTGGTGGGGCTATGCGCCCTACGCCGCGCTTATGCTGCTGCCGGCCGTTGCGGCCATCGCCGAGCGCATCCGTTGGAGGGGACTGGAATGACGCTACCTGGAAAGAAGCCCGCGCGGGGATCCACCGCCATGCCCGCGCTTGAGATTCGCGACCTCACGTTCACCTACCCCGGAGGCGTGGCCCCTGTGCTCGACCGTGCGTCGCTCGTCGTTCCGGACGGCGCGTTCGCGCTGCTCACAGGCCCCACAGGCTCGGGCAAATCGACCCTGCTGCGTCTTGCCAAGCCCGAGATCGCGCCGGCGGGCGAGCGCACGGGCGAGGTCCTCGCCTTCGGTGCCGACGTCCGCTCCTTCCTGCCGGCGGAGTCTGCCGCTGCGGTGGGCTACGTGTTCCAAAGCCCCGATAACCAGATCGTGTGCGACACCGTCTGGCACGAGATGGCCTTCGGCCTCGAGAACCTCGGCATCCCCGTCGACGAGATGCGCCGCCGTGTGGCCGAGACGTGCAATTTCTTCGGCATGGGGCCGTGGTTCCGCGCGCAGACCTCCGAGCTTTCCGGTGGCCAGCGGCAGACGCTCGCCCTCGCGGCGACGCTCGCCATGCGCCCGCGGCTGCTTTTGCTTGACGAGCCGACGAGCATGCTCGACCCCATAGCCGAGAAGGCCTTCCTCGGGCTGCTCTTCCGCGCGAACCGCGAGCTCGGCATCACCGTCGTGGTGGCCACGCACGCGCCGCAGGCGATGGCCGAGTACGCCACTTGCGCGTTCGCGGTGGGGGAGGGGCGTGTGCGCGAGGTGGAGCTGTCCGCGCTCGCAAAGCCGCGGCCGCTCGCCGCGCTGCCCGCGCGCCCGGCGCCCGCAGGTGCCGCCGCCGTCGACGTGCGGGAGGCGTGGCTTCGCTACGACCGCGACGGCGACTGGGTGCTCCGCGGCCTTGACCTGCGGCTGATTCGGGGAGAAGTGCGCGCGCTCGTGGGCGGCAACGGCTCCGGCAAGTCGACGCTGCTCTCGCTCGCGGCGGGCGTCGCCCGCGCCCAGAAGGGCCATGTGAAGAACACCCTCGCGCGCTCGCAGGCGCTTCTGCCGCAGTCGCCCAAGGCGGTCCTCGCGTGCGAGACCGTGCGCGACGAGCTCTCGGAGTGGGCGGCCGGCGCGGGGTACGGTGCCGCGGAGGTCGACGCCGCGCTCGAGGAGCTCGGGCTTGCAGGGGCCGCCGACCGCCATCCGTACGACCTTTCCGGCGGCCAGCAGCAGATGCTCGCGCTGCAGAAGCTGCTGCTTTGCAAGCCGGAGCTTTTGCTCCTCGATGAGCCGACCAAGGGGCTCGACGACGCTGCCCGCGCATGGGTCGTCCATACCGTCGGCGCCGCCCGCGACGCCGGCGCGACGGTCCTTCTTGCCACGCACGACATGGCGTTCGTCGAGGCCGTCGCCGACCGCGTCTCGCTTCTGTTCGACGGCTGTCTGACCTCGACCGAGACCACGGCGGAGTTTTTCGCGGCATCGTGGCTCTATGGAAGGGGCTCGCGATGAGGCGCGCGCTCGCCCAGGCGGCGCCGCGCCTGCTCCGCGCGCTTGAGCTGCCTGCGCTTCTTGCCGTGCCTGTGGTCATGGTCGCGACCGCCGCGGCGGGGCTCAACGTGACGGCCGGCCTCACGCTCGCGGTGGCCGTGCTCGCGGTCGGCCTCCTCTTTGCGAGCTTCGAGGCGTCGCGGCCGCCGTTGCGGCAGCTCATGCCCACCGCCGTTCTCGCGGCGACGGCCGCCGCCGGGCGCGTGCTCTTCGCGCCGATCCCCGACGTCAAGCCCGTGAGCGCCATCGCCATCGTGGCGGGCGCCGCCCTCGGGCGCCGCTCGGGGTTCGTGGTCGGCGCGGTGGCCGCCCTCGTGTCGAACTTCTTCTTTGGGCAGGGGTCGTGGACGCCCTGGCAGATGTACGCGTGGGGGCTTGTCGGATACCTCGGCGGCGTCTTTTACGATCGCGGCGCGCTTGAGCGCGGGTGGGCGCTGTACGCTTGGGGATTTATAAGCGCCCTTATGTACGGCGCGATTCTCAACGGGTACTACGTGCTCGGCTTTGTTCGGCCGCTCACCTGGCCTGCCGTGGTCGCCGCCTACGTCGCGGGCGCCCCGCTCGACATCGTCCACGGCATCGCGACGGCCGGGTTTCTTGCTGTGATCTGGCTTCCGTGGGGCCGTGCCATCCGTCGCGTCGTCGCCAAGTACGACCTCACGGCCCGCTGACGGGAGCTTGCCCGCCCCTCTTCCGGTCTACCGGCGCCGATGCCTGCGGCGAAGCTCCGCCCTTCTTGCCAAGAAGTCCGCGGAACTCAGCTGCACGCCCTCCTCGTGGAGGTGGCGGCGCTCCTCGCGCAGCTCCTCGGCGACCTCGTGCGCGTGAACGTGGTGCTCGTGGACGATCTCGCGTAGGTCGCGGGGGTGCTCCATGACCTCGTGGACGGCGTCGACGGGGTGCGCCGCGACGGCGCGGACGGAAAGGCTCGTAATTATGGGAATCACGAGCACGGTGAGGGCGCCCGCGCACACGAGCACGCTCGCCATCTGCTCATCCATGGCGCCGCAGGCGGCGGCCGCCTCGGTGAGGGCCACGATGAGCGGAAGCGCCATCGTGCAGTACAGCGACGCCGAGATCTTCTCGCCGAGCGGCATGGTGCGCGTCTCGGGAGCGAGGGCGAGCGAAGCCAGCAGCGGCAACGCGCGGATGAGCAGCAGAAGCGCCACGAACCCCACGAGCAGGCCGGGCTGCTCGCCGACGGCCGAAAGCTCGATGCCGATGCCGGAGTACACGAAGAACACCGGGACAAACAGGCCGTTGCCGAGCGCCTCGACCTTGTCCATGAGGCGGTGGCCGTGCTCGTCGGGCGTCACGTGGCGAAGGATGAAGCCCGCGGCGAACGCGGCGAGCACGGCGTCGAGGTCGAGCACCGCTGCGATCGCGAGCAGCGCGCAAAGAAGGGCGACGACGGCGCGCAGCGTGGGCTGCGAGCTGCTCTCGGCGTTCTCGTGCAGGAAGCGCGAGAGGCGCGAGCCCATCTCGGCCGCCCAGCGGCCGCGCGAGGCGACGAAGACGCAGAACGCGACGAAGCCGACGAGCACGGCGACGTTCGCGCCGAGGCTGCGGCTGGGGGAGAGGAGCAAAGACATCGCCACGACGGGCAGGATCTCGCCCATGGCGCCGTAGGACTCGATGACCTCCCCGACGCTCGTGCCGCCCAGCTCGCGGTCGCGCATGATGGGCACGAGGGTGCCGTAGGCCGTGGTGGTCAGCGCGATGGAGAACGCGGCCACGCCCGTCTGGTCGAGGCCGAGCCCGAGCGCGGGCGTAAGCAGCAGCGCCGCGCCGAACGAGACCGCCCAGCACAGCGCGGCGTGGCGGCCCATGGAGCCCGTGAGCTCGCGAAGGTCGAGCTCGTAGCCGGCCATGAGGAAGAGCAGGCCCATGCCGAGGCGACCCACCAGGTCAAGGCCAGGGGTGGCGTTGACGACGCCCAGGCAGCCCGGGCCGAGAACGACGCCGGCCACGACGAAAAAGACGACCTCGGGAACGGGGCGGCCCGGAATCAAGCTCGCGACGAACGAGCAGAGCACGACGGCAGCCGTCATGGCGGCGAGCATACAGAGGTTGGCGACCAAAAAAGACCTCCCGGCACTAGGGTGCGGACCGTGTACACATACCCCAAAGGCGTGTCCTCGGCGTCAGTGATTCTCAATTTGCAGGTATTGTCACGACTTCAACAGACGCTTTACACGCAGGCTTACTTTCCTATAGCATGTGAACGTTTCATGCCGTGCGCGGCACCGCAGCCGCAAACCAAAGGAGATGTGCATGTCCGGACACTCTAAGTGGGCTACCACTAAGCACAAGAAGGCCGCGATCGACGCTAAGCGCTCGGCGCTCTTCTCCAAGCTTTCCCGTAACATCACCGTTGCCGCCAAGCTCGGCGGCGACCCCAACCCCGACAACAACGCCTCCCTGGCTGCCGCCGTGGCCCGTGCCCGCATGGTCTCCATGCCCAACGCCAAGATCAAGGCCGCCATCGACAAGGCCTTTGGCGCCGGCGCCGACGCCGCCGTCTACACCGAGATCACCTACGAGGGCTACGGCCCCGCGGGCGTCGCGGTCTACGTCGACTGCCTGACCGACAACAAGAACCGCACCGCCGCTGACGTGCGCTCTGCCTTCACCCACGCGGGCGGCTCCCTGGGCACCGCCGGCTCCGTTGCCTTCCAGTTCGAGCGCAAGGGCTCCATCGCCGTCGACAAGATCATCAAGTCCGACGAGAAGAAGGTCGCCGACCGCGAGAACGCCGTGGACGAGGACGAGTTCATGATGGCCGTGGCCGAGGCTGGCGGCGAGGACTACGAGGACGCCGGCGAGCAGTGGATCGTCTGGACCGCCTACGACAAGATGCAGGACGTCCAGAAGGGCCTGGAGGCCCAGGGCATCGAGGTCAAGGGCTCCGAGCTCACCATGGTCCCCACCACCCCGACCGACGTCTCCGTCGTGGACGCCAAGAAGGTCCAGCGCCTTGTCGACCGCCTCGACGAGCTTGAGGACGTCCAGAACGTCTACCACACCATGAACATCACCGACGAGATTGCCGCCGCCCTGGAGGAGGACGAGTAGTTCTCGCCGAGCTTTGCGCAGATTGCCTGCAAGGAGGGGCCGCCATCCATGCGATGGCGGCCCCTTTTCTGTCTGCGGTCGCGTTGGCGTGAGGGTGCGAGGCCGCCACTTGGGGCTGCTGTAGCGCAAATGCATGAAAATGGGGGGGGCTTAACTCAAACTGTGTAGTAGCACGCCATTTTCGCAGGGTTCGTGAAAAACGGCTTTCCGTCGCCGGATAAATGCCTCTCCGGCCTACTCCACCGTGCCGTAGACGCCTCCCCAGCCGTGGCCGGAGAGGATGGAGTTCATCTGGTCGCACAGCTGCGTGCGCGTGAAGGTGGCGGAGGGCAACAGGTCAATGACCTCGGTGAGGTCTGTGCAGAGGTCGAAGGCCTCGGCGCGCATGAGCACGTCCAGCTTGGTGACGGTGGCGTAGCGCGAGACGCCGGGCGCAAACAGGGCGTCCACCAGGTGCTGGAGCTCGCCGTAGTCCTCCGAGCGAAAGTCAAACGAGATGCCCATGGTCTCTCCTGCCTGCGATCTGCCTGTTAGCAATTGTTGTCGGGACGTCTCATGGTAGCAGCTCCCACGCGGCCACGGCCTTATACTCGCACTCAGCCACCGACCTAGGAGGAACCATGCCCAACGCATACGAGGCAATGAACGACGCAGAGCTCAAGGCCGCCATCGCAGACCTTGAGAAGCAGGCGGACGACCTTAGGGCCCTCGACCTCAAGCTCGACATGGCCCGAGGCAAGCCAAGTCCCCAGCAGACGGCGCTCTCCCGCCCCATGCTGGACCTGCTTGGCTCCGAGTCCGACCTCTCCGACGAGGGCGTGGCCGCCGACAACTACGGCTGCCCCGAGGGCCTTCCCTCCGCACGCCGCCTCGCCGCGGAGCTGCTTGGCGTCGACGAGAAGAACGTCATCGTCAACGGCTCCTCCAGCCTGAACCTCATGCATGACGTGGTCTGCAACGCCTACACGCACGGTATCGGCGGCAACAAGCCCTGGAGCCAGCAGGGCAAGGTCAAGTTCCTGTGCCCCGCTCCGGGCTATGACCGCCACTTCACCGTGACCGCCCGCTACGGCATCGAGAACGTCCCCGTTCCCATGACGGCCGAGGGCCCCGACATGGACATCGTCCGCCGCTACGTGGAGGAGGACCCCTCCGTCAAGGGCATCTGGTGCGTCCCCATGTATGCCAACCCCACCGGCATCACCTACTCCGACGAGGTCGTGCGCGCCTTCGCCCACCTGAAGCCCGCCGCCCCCGATTTTCGCATCTTCTGGGACAACGCCTACTGCGTCCACACCTTCAAGGGCGAGGGCGACCGCCTGCTCAACATCTTCGATGCCCTGGAGGAGGCCGGCGCCGCCGACCTCGTCTACGAGTTCGGCTCCACCGCCAAGGTGACCTTCCCCAGCTCCGGCATGGCCTACATGACGGCCAGCCCCGCCGACATGGCCGAGGTCCGCGCCGCCTTCGCGAGCATGCGCGTCTCTCCCGAGAAGATCTCGCAGCTCGCCCACGTGCGCTTCCTCAAGGACGCTGCCGGCGTGCGCGCCCACATGGAGAAGCACGCGGCCATCGTCGCACCGCGCTTCGCCCTTGTGGAGGAGAAGCTCACCGCGGGCCTGGCCGACCTGGGCGTGGCAACCTGGACGCACCCCTGCGGCGGCTACTTCGTCTCCTTCGACGGTCCCGAGGGCTCTGCCAAGGCCATCGTGAGCCTCGCCGCAGAGCTGGGCGTCAAGCTCACCCCGGCCGGCGCCACCTGGCCCTACGGCAAGGACCCCAAGGACACCAACATCCGCATCGCGCCGACCTTCCCCACCCTCGAGGAGCTGGGCCAGGCGCTCGACGTCTTCGTCGTGGCGGTCAAGCTCGTCTCCGCACGCCTGGCTGCCGAGGCCAGGTAGCCTCCGGGGCCTTCGGGTTTCTCGCCCGAAGGCCCCTTTTCTGTGTTTGTTGCCGCCGACCGGGCAAGACTGGCGCGCTCGGGGCAAAGTGACGTACTCTAGATAGTTACGGGTACCGCCGCAAGGCGGCAAAAGCAACGAAAGGCACGTCTTACATGTCCAAGAAGACCAACAAGAAGCAGGTCAGCGCCAAGGCAAAGCGGGCCAAGGGCGCCGCCGAGGCGCAGGCCAAGTCGGCCAAGCCCAAGGACGGCATGTCCCTTGGCGCCAAGGTCGCGCTCACGGTCTTCGCCGTTCTCATGGCCCTCTCCATGATGCTGCCCTCCATCGCCGCCATCGTCGGCACGTCGAGCTCGCAGGACTCCTCCTCGCAGAGCCAGTCGGCAGACTCCGGCTCAAGTGCGGACTCCTCCGACTCCGGCAGTTCCTCTGACTCCTCCGATGGCACCACCGACGCCGTCGCCCAGGCAGACGAGAAGTACCAGCCCCTGGTGGACGCGCTGGAGACCAAGCTCTCCTCGGACTCCCAGAACCTCGCCACCCTGCTCAACCTGGGCAAGGACTACATGGCCTGGGGCGTGACCGTGCGCTACTCCGGCTCCACCGACGCCTCCACCTCCCATGCCAACGAGCTTCTTGAGAAAGCCATCTCGTACTACGACCAGTACCTGGCCCTCAAGGACTCCAGCGCCGTCCGCGTGGACCGCGCCCTCTGCCAGTACTACGAGGAAGAGACCTCCGAGGCCACGGCGGCCCTGGAGCAGCTCACCCAGGACATGCCCGACTACGGTCCCGCCTGGGCAAACCTCGGCATGCTCTACGAGTCCGCGGGTAACTCCGACCAAGCGCGCGAGGCCTACCAGAAGGCGCAGGAGGCAGACGCCGACGACGAGTACGGCGCAAAGACCTACGCCACCCAGCGCATCTCCGCGATGGACTCGGCCGCGTCGAGCAGTGCCGGCACCACCGACTCCACCAGCGCCACCACGTCCGGCAGCTCCACCACCGGCTCCACCGGCGTGAAGGGCCTCTCGGACACCCTGGCCAACCTTTCCGGCACCAGCCTCTAGCGTCACAAGGAGGAACACCATGGCACTCAACATCGCGATTTCCCAGGAAGCAGACGCCGTTCTCGTCAAGGTGGCGGGGGAGGTGGACGTTTCCAACGCCTCCGAGCTGAGGGACGCCATCGACGCCAAGCTGCCCGAGACCACCGGCGAGCTCGTCGTTGACCTGGCGGACGTCCCCTACATTGACTCCACGGGCATCGGCGTCCTGGTGGGCGCCGCCCACCGCGCGCAGGAGCAGGGCGCCACGCTGGTGGTGGCCCGTCCGCAGAGAAACGTCGCCCGCGTCCTCGGCATGCTCGGCGTGGAGAAGGACCTCAACATCCGCGAGGCGTAAGGCCTCGTCTGGGCGCACCGGCCCAAAGCAAGGGTCCCTCGGGGCCAAAGCCGTACGTTAGACGGAGGATTCACCAGTGTTTGGAATCGGAGAGACAGAGCTTGCGCTCATCCTGATCTTCGCGTTCATGATCTTCGGGCCCGACAAGCTTCCGGGAATGGGCAAGACCCTCGGCCGCGCCCTGCGCCAGTTCAGGAACGCCCAGGAGGGCTTCACCCAGGTCGTCCAGACCGAGATCGTCGACCCGGCCGCAGAGGCCATGGGCGACAAGAAGCCCAACCGCAAGCGCTCTGAGGAGTTCGAGGAGGACGCCGACATTGAGGGCGGCGAGGGCAAGCCTGCCGCCAAGCGCTCCGAGACCTTTGCCGAGCGCAAGGCCCGTCTTGAGGCCGAGCGTCGCGCCGCCGAGGAGGCCAAGGC
>ERZ1034865.786-NODE-786-length-16822-cov-5.350271_pt1 | contig 16822 bp, 9 predicted proteins | sample MGYA00520632_ERZ1034865 | MGnify/ENA primary metagenome ERZ1034865 (study PRJEB33766, sample SAMN09781738) | gut metagenome | biome: gut microbiome | host: Homo sapiens | place: Madagascar | study: EMG produced TPA metagenomics assembly of the PRJNA485056 data set...
TCTTTGTTCCATATTTATCAAAAATTGAAAAGGCTTTCGAATTTTTCCCAATTCCAGTAACATTTTTCAGAGCTTTTATTGAACCACCAAAGCTCTTATCTGACTCTGTATAAAAATCATATAATCCATCAACATTCTTTAAGAAATTCATTGTGTTATCTGTCGTTTTCGTAACATTAAAGAACTTCACCAGCTTTTCAGGAATACTATAGGTCTCCCTACTAAAACAGGAATACTATAGGTCTCCCTACTAAAATTGAATGTAACACGTTAAAATATGTTCCGGATAAGGACAGAAAAGCGTTCGCTTCCGACCTAAAAACGATTTACCATGCTTCCGATGAAGAGAAAGCTAGACTGGCTCTGGATCGAGTTACTGAAAAATGGACCACAAAATACCCGAATTCTATGAAACGCTGGTATGATAACTATGATGCAATAACACCGATTTTTAAGTTCTCACCAGATGTCAGAAAGGTTATTTACACGACAAATGCTATCGAAAGTCTGAATTCTACCTACCGTAAGCTCAACCGTCAGAGAAGCGTATTTCCAAGTGATACAGCGCTCTTGAAAGCCCTGTATCTGGCAACTTTCGAAGCTACTAAAAAATGGACTATGAGCATTAGAAACTGGGGACGGGTCTACGGTGAACTCAGCATTATGTATGAGGGACGACTCCCAGAATAACAGAATCTATATGCATGATGAGAAGGACGTTTTTGACGTCTGCTCTTGACATGCCCGAAATCATGTCGTATATATAGTAAGAGCTGGAAGCTCCAATTTAGCGCTTCCAGCTCAATCATTATCATAGAAGATTATTATTTACAGACTTTTCTTCATAGTCTTTAAATTTTAGTTGTGCACATTTTAATGCGCGAAGTTTGAGTCAATAATTTACAAAGGAAGGGGAAACGATCATGGAAAAGATCAAAAAGCGTATAGCTAACTTAAAGGTTGAAGGAAAATTAAAAGTATATCAAATGACAGTGCTTGTTATGACATTATTTTTAGTGTTGGTGGCACTGATCTCGACAGTAGTGATCCGTTCAAATATAGAGAAGATCACGAAGGTCTGGTCTCCGTCATTGGAATATCTGCAGGATTTAGAGACAATGACTGCGAAATACAGAATCAAACAGTATCAGCATCTGGTAGAATCAGATGCAGCAGTCATGAACTCCTGCGAAGAAGAAATCAAGAAGCTGGAGAGTCAGATCCAGGATACCGATGCGAAGCTGGAGGCAATCATGTCTGCAAACAGCAAAGCTCAAAAAGGACAGGACGATTACGAAGTAGCAAACGCTGCATGGGAAAAATACAGGGGTGCTTCAGATGAAATCCTGCAGTTGAGCCGTGAGGGTAAACAGCAGGAAGCATCGAAACTGATGACCGGAGAGGTGTATGAAGACTATAAGTCATTTTCTAAGAAATTAACTATATTATGTGACAAGTTCCAGGTAGAATTAGATCAGGCAAAGACCATGGCTAATGTATGCACTGTAATCATATTTATTGTGATCGTGGCAGCGGGTCTTGCGATTGCTGTAGTGACGACACTGATCGGAAAGATCATTACCAATTCCATTACCGAGCCGGTAAAACAGATAGATGCAGCAGTTGCCAGCCTGCGTAAGGGCGAACTGTCTAATGTAGAAATGCTTACCTATGAGTCTGAGGATGAGTTTGGCGATACCATCAGGAATCTGAAAGAAGCCATGGGTATTCTGGCAGATTATGTCAGCGAGATCTCTGTGGAGGTAAAGGCAATAGCGCAGGGTGACCTGACCAGAAATGGTGATGATATTACAGATTTCCTGGGCGATTTCTCGGAATTGAAGACATCACTGCTGTATATTCTGAAACGGTTTAACAGTACCCTGACCGAGATCAGCAATCTGGCAGAACAGGTATCATCGAATTCATCCGAGGTGGAAAATGCATCAAAATCCCTGGCGGACGGTGCAACAGAGCAGGCAGGAGTCATCGAGGAACTGAATGCCACCATTGACACGGTTGTGGATATGGCTGAAGATACAGCGAAAGAAACGCAGAACGCATCGGCACGTGTAAAAGCCTCTGCAAACAAAGCGAACGAAGAAAAAGAAAAGATGAACGAGCTGCTCACGGAAATGGAGCACATTACAGAAATCTCCAAGGAGATCGGTAATATTATCACAGATATCGAGGATATTGCTTCCCAGACCAACCTGTTATCCCTGAATGCTTCCATTGAAGCTGCCAGAGCAGGAGAAGCAGGAAAAGGCTTTGCGGTGGTTGCAGATCAGATCGGCAAGCTGGCAGCAGATAGTGCAAAATCTGCTGTAAATACAAGAGATCTGATCGATAAGACCTTAGTGGAAATCGAAAAGGGCAATACGATTACAAGAACAACAGCAGACGCATTCAATCAGATCATTACAGATATGGAGTCCTTTGCAGAGCTTGCAGAGAACACCATGGAGAAAGCCAACTCCCAGGCAGAGTCCTTGGAGCAGATCGGCCAGGGAATTGAACAGCTGTCCGGCGTGGTACAGGGCAATGCCGCATCCTCAGAAGAGAATACTGCGATCAGTATTAATCTGGCAGAGGGAGCAGCCAAGATGCATGACCGCGTGAATATCTTTAAGCTATTCTAGAAAATGGCAGGAATAGAGTGAAGCTGTCGGAAGGAAGGTTCTTGTTGTGATTGATGATATATTTAAAGTGTTTGGAGAGCAGACAGGAGAAATCTTATTTGAGATCATTAAAGATTGTATGGATGATTACCTGTATATATTTGATCTGCAGAATGATACCTTTGAGATTTCACAGTCAGCTGTGGAACGGTTTAATATGTCGAAAAATGTTCTGACAGATGCTGCAAATGAAGTTATGAAGGTAGTATATGAGGAAGACCGCAGGATGCTTGCAAAGCATCTTGCGGATATATGCGAAGGAAGAGAAAATGTACATAATCTTCATTACAGGTGGCTTGATAAAGAAGGTATGCCGGTCTGGATTAACAGCCGTGGTATCGTGATCATTGATCAGCAGGGAAAGGCAGAGTATCTGCAGGGATATTATTTTGGAAGACCATGCGGAAAAGAACAGTTTCTGCAGCAATATGCCAGTGGCATCAACGTTAAATAAAGAGAGTAAGGCAGACTCAGCTATGTGGGGCTGCTTTATTTTATGGTCTTATCAGAAGGATGGATCCATAACGGCTTCTTTCAGTTTTTCCAGGTCATTGGCATCAGATGTATGCCTTTGCGATGGTGAACAGGTAGAAGAAGTATATTTATAATGAGAAACAACAAATGAAATACAGAAGCATACATATACTATGGAAGGATTATATTCATGAAAGAAGAACTAAGAATAGATATTGTCGGACTTGCAGGAGCCTGTTCCTATGCTTTGGACTGTATAGAAGCAGAGTTGGTAAAAATCAAAAACAAGCATGGAAAAAGAGTGGCTTATATAAGTGTATGCATGGCTGAATATCTGGCAATTCAAGGTGATGCGTTACAAGATTTAGCTATGTGTGCCTTACTGCATGATAATGCTTTGACACAATATATTACGGAAGAGCTGGAAAGGAATTATGTTATTGACATCAAAAAAGATTTGTCCGTAAGAAAAACGAATCTTCATTGTATTTATGGTGAAAAAAATATTACTAAACTTCCTTTTAAAACAGATGTCTCAAATGTGATTTTGTATCATCATGAACATGCCGATGGAACTGGTCCTTTTCAAAAAAAGTGGAATGAAATCCCATTGCCTGCAAGAATTATTCATCTTGCAGATACCGTTGATATCATAGGAAATAGTATTAAATCTGATGATAATAGATGGGATTTTATATGTCAGTATCTTTCCCAAAAAAAGGATAGTCTATTTGATTCAGAATGTGTTAATGCTTTTCTTCATGTATTCACAAAAGAATCCTATATGTGTTTAAGTGATGATTCTTTTGAAACGAAGCTGTGGGAAATTATTCCAAGAGAAAAAATGGTTTTTGATTGGGAAATGTGTAAAAATGTTGCGGATTTCTTTGCAAAGATTGTAGATTATAAATCTTCTTTTACAAGCAGGCATTCTATAGGAGTAGCTGAAAAAGCCTCCCTGCTTGCAAAATATATGGGATATGATTCAATCACGGTACAGAAAATGTATTTGGCTGGTGCACTGCATGATATAGGAAAAATGGCGGTAGGCAATGAAATTCTGGAAAAACCGGATAAGCTTACGGATGATGAATTTTCTACAATGAAAAATCATGCTGGTTATACATACCTTATATTATCGGAGGTTAATGATTTTGAAGAAATACGAGACTGGGCGGCTTTCCATCATGAGAAATTAAATGGAAAAGGGTATCCTTTTGGAAAAACCGCTGATGAATTAAATGAGCAGGAACGTATGATGGCATGTGTTGATATTTATCAGGCTCTTACGGAAGACAGACCTTATAAAAAGGGATTATCCCATGAAAAAACATGTGATATTCTTGATGACATGGCACATAAAGATTTTATTGATTCAGATATTTCAAAGACAATTAGAGAATGTTTTGGAAGAACCTGATGCCATATATGAAAACAGAGGGTGTTTCAGACAATAGTATTTTCAGTTATGTACTAGTATGACTCTTACGAGGGAACCACCGGCACGACATTCCAGATTACATCATGTTCGATCGGAGAGGTAACTGTAGAAAAAATTGGTAAAAAGGGCTGAATTTTTCGGGGGGGGGGAGGGGTACAGCATTTTATGTGAAAAATAGAAAAATAAAATTGTTCCTGAAATTTATTGACTTTGAGAAAAAAATTTGATATATAAGAGTCGAATAAACGAGAAAGGAAATAGCAAACTATGCCGTCGAAGAAAAATATGATGAAAAAGAACTTGGAAAATATGCATCTGCAGGAAAGGATAAACTATGGCTACAGAAAAGTCATTATTATGATGTTGGTCTCAGGTCTGTTTTCTATTGTGGTTATAGGTATATTATTTGCTAATATGATACATTATATTGGGAATGTTACTGCCGCAGACCAGGCAGTGAAAATCTGCAGGATAAATGTTAACGCAGCAGCGAGAAATATCAGGGAAATGGCATTAGAAAATGATGCATCCTCTTATGACGATTATGAGAAGACGGTAGAAAGACTGCTTGCAGAAGTTGATACCGAACTGAAAAATTTAAAGAAATCCGGAGTTGTTCCGGATGCGGATTGTGAAGAATACGCATCTGCCCTTTCCGACTGGGGAAACATTGGTTATTCCATCATGGAAGAAATCAAAAGCGGGGACAAAGATAAGGCAGTGGATTCCATTCTGAATGATTGTACCCCGGCATTAAATAAAGCCGTAAAAATTGCAATAAGATTAGGTGAAATGACCGATGAGGCAAGCAGCCGGTCCGCCAGGGTTACGCTTATTTTTGCAGTGGCAGGCATAGCGTGTATTATTATTTGTCTGGTTTTGGCATGGAAACTGGCAATAAAAACAAGCAAAAAAGTACTTGAGACAATTTTAGTGCCATTACATGAAGTGGAAGCCATTGCACAGGAATTAACAGATGGAAACCTGCACAGCACACTGGAATACCATTCGGATGATGAGATTGGAAGACTGGCACACAGTATGCGGAAATCCATCCGCATTCTGGGAAGCTATGTAGATGATATTGGACGTTCAATGAAGATGTTTGCAGAAGGAAATTTTGATGTGCAGCCGGAAGTAGAGTGGAAAGGGGATTTCGTTGGAATTTTAAACTCCTTTATGTTGTTTGAAGAAAGCATGGCAGAGACCATAAAGGGAATCCAGCATGTTTCAGATGAAGTTTCAGGTGCCGCAGATCAGGTAGCATCAAGTTCCAATGAACTTGCGGATGGAGCAACAAATCAGGCAGCAGTTGTAGAAGAACTGACCGCAACAGTCGCAGGTGTTTCTGAACAGGTAGGAAAAAATTCACAATCCGCAAAAGAAATCAGTGGAAGAGTAGACGAACTTGGAAATGCCATTCTGGAAAGCAATGGTAAAATGAGGGATATGGTTGATTCCATGAATGAGATCAATGGGGCATCAAAAGAGATTGACAAGATCATTGCAACAATCAATGAAATTGCGTCCCAGACGAATCTGCTTGCATTGAATGCTTCCATTGAGGCTGCAAGAGCAGGGGAGGCAGGAAAGGGATTTGCGGTTGTAGCGAATCAGGTAAATGTGCTGGCAGACCAGAGTGCCCAGGCAGCAAAGGAATCAGCAACATTGATTGAAACCTCTGTGAAAGCCGTGGAAAAAGGTATGGTGATTGCAGGGCAGACGGCATCACAATTGCAGGAGGTCGCTGAGAATTCCCAGATCATTACAAAAGAAGTCACAAATATTGCAGAAACGTTAGAGACACAGACAACAGAAATCCAACAAATTAATGATGGAATTGAACAGATCAATGATGTCGTACAGACGAATTCGGCAACATCTGAAGAATGTGCAGCAGCCAGTCAGGAGATGAGCAGTGAAGCGGAAAATCTGCGTGAAATGATCCGGAAATTTAAAGTTGCAGAAAATAAAAATTAAAAACGGTGCAAAAAATTATTGATGATGAATTTACATATAAATTTGTCGCAGGCAGGAACTATAATTTGACTCGTGACATATATAAATGCGGGAAAAGGATGCAATGAGGAAATGTGCGTTATTGGTTTTAAACTGATAATGCACATTTTAAATTATATGAATAGTAATATCATCGCAAAAAAGCATAAAAGTAGAAAAAGTTAAAAATATCGTGGATATAGTGATAGAATTGTTGAAAAAAGTAAGTTAAAATACAGGAAAACAACAAGTGTAAAGGGGAAATTTTATGGAATATTCAGCAATTTTTCATGATATGGATAAGAGGTTTAGCTATGCGGTTGATAAGGATTTATTTGTGATACGCGTGCAGGTAAAAAAGGATGATATGAAAGAGGTAATCCTTCACTATGAGGACAAGTATATACCTATGGAGCGTAAGGATACCAGAAAGACAGTTCCGATGAAGAAGGTTGCTGTCTCACAGTTTCATGATTATTATGAAGCACAGATAAAGATGCATTTGATCTGTCTGCGTTACTTTTTCGAATTTACGGACACGCAGGGAGAAAAGGTATATTATGGAAATTATGAGTTTGATAAGGAATGCATTACAAACAGGGACAGAATGTTTGACTGTCCGCAGAACCTCCGGGAGGAAGAGCTGTTTGAAGTGCCGGAATGGGCAGCAAACAAGGTCGTGTATCAGATTTTCCCATCCCGTTTTGCAGCAACAGAGTCGGTAGACAAAGAACTGTGGTATAAAGCACCGATTACTCCTATGGATGATCTGCATGGAAATCTCAGGGGAATCATTGAACATATGGATGATATTCAGAATCTGGGAATCGATGTGTTGTATATGACACCTATCTTTCAATCAAATTCGTGCCATAAGTATGATACCACGGATTACTACAAGATAGACCCGTCTTTTGGAACAACAGAGGATCTCAAAGAGCTGGTACAAAAAGCGCATGAGCGTGGTCTGAAAGTAGTCCTGGATGCGGTATACAATCATACGGGAAGGGAATTTTTTGCATTTGCGGATATTCTGGAAAATGGCGAAAAATCCAAATATCGGGACTGGTATTTTATTGATGGATTCCCACTTAAAAGCGAATGGGGAGAGATCCCAAACTTCAAATGTTTTGGTTATTATGGCGGAATGCCAAAGTTAAACCTGAAAAATCCTGAAGTTGAAAAATACATTACGGATGTTGCATGCTACTGGATTAAGGAATGCGATATTGACGGATGGAGACTGGATGTAGGGGACGAAATCAGCCATTTCTTCTGGAAGAATTTCAGAAAGGCAGTCAAGGCTGTGAAGAAAGATCTGCTGATCATTGGGGAAATCTGGCATTATGCAGGAGATTTCCTTGAGGGGGATGAATGGGATACAGTCATGAATTATCCATTTTACCTGAACCTGATCGATCTGCTTGCAGACGAAAAGATTACGGTCAGCCAGTTCGTACAAAATCTTGGATATTTGAAGGGACGCTTACACAAAAACTGCTATCCCCTTATGTGGAATCTGATCGACAGCCATGATACCGCAAGATTTTTACATCTGTGTAACGACAATAAGAAAAAGCAGCATCTGGCAGCCGCTTTTCAGTTGTTACTGCCGGGAATGCCGATGATTTATTATGGAGATGAGTATGCGATGCCGGGAGCAAACGATCCGGACTGCAGACGGGGCATGTACTGGGAGGAAGAATACCAGGACAAAGAGATGTATGAATGGTACAAGCGGCTGATTCAGGTCCGGAAAAGCCATGCATGCATTGTAGAAGGCGAACTGGCTGGGATCGTCACGGAAGATGAGGAAGGGACAGTTGTCCTGATCAGAAAAAATGGCGAAGAGACCATTGCCATGATTTTTAACTGCAGCAGCAGTGCAAAAAAATTTAATGAGTACACCGAGAAGTACAATCTGCTTACCGAAAACACCTTTGATGGAAAGGTAGAGGGGTTTGATGCTGCGGTAATCGTGCTTTAAGAAGCCTTACGGCAGATGGTTTCCCGGGAGTTTGTCTGTGGGAAGAAGAGGGAAAGCACCAGTATTTCCGGTCATGTAAAGTACGGAGGATGATATGATGAATGTAAAAAAGAAGGATGGAAAACGGTTTGGGGCAATCGTACTTAGCCTGATGTTATTGCTCTCCCTGGTGTTTCCATATCCTGTGATGGCAGACCAGACGGCGGCAGACCAGACGGCGGCAGCTTCCGTTTATACCATTCACAAGACAGGTGATGATAAGGAAAATTTTGTGATTGTTATCATGGGTGAGGGCTATACCCAGGAACAACAGGAACAATTTTTAAAGGATGCAACGGCAAAAGCACAGGGGCTGCTAAAGTGGTCCCCTTATAAAGAGTATTCCGACAGGATCAATATTTATGCAGTACAGACGGTATCCAATGAAACTGGTGTGGGCGTGATGTATGGGGAGTCGAACCCGGACACATATTTTCATGTGCAGGCATTCGGAAAATCCTGCTATTTTACAAAGGACGGGGAAGATAAAGCCAAGGCACTGAGAGCAGAACTGGAGAGCAGATACCTGGATGCCGGTGCAGCCGTTGGAACCATCCATATCATTTGTAATACGACTGCGAATATTGGTTCTTCTTCCAATGCACTCTTTTCCTTTTCGGCAAATTCGGGTGAGAATGCGCAGGGGGATGTCATGACCCATGAAATTTCCCACAGCATCGGAAGATTAGGCGATGAATATGATAAAAAGATGCAGGGAGAAAATATTTCCGACACCTCGGATCCGGATAAGATTAAATGGCATAAGATGCTTGGGTTCCGTGGAATCGGAATAACGGCAGCAGGAACAGAAACGGTATTTGCACCGAGCCGCGTCTGCATGATGAGGGATCTTGGGAATCCGTTCTGTGAAGTGTGTAAAATGGAACTGGCGCGGAGATTAAATAACCGTGATTATGTCAGCAGGCAGGCATCTGTTTATGTGTGCGATCCTGAAATTACAATTCCACATACCAGGACAGGAACACTTGACAGGGATAGTGACCAATACCGGGTCGATGAGACAAATATCACAAAAGCAAATGGAAAGGATCTGGAATTCCGTACAGTCGTACAAAATATGGTGGATGCCAAACAGCATTTGAAGATTACTTTCCGCATTATTGGAGCAGACAATACAGTCAAATATGAAAAAGAAGAAACATATACCGTTCCGCCACTCAGTAACTGGTATGATCCGGATGCTGCCAGAGAGTCCCTTTCTGTCACACTTCCTGCGGTAACTGGTCTGGTTTCCGGGGACAGACTGGAAGGAAAGATCATAGATGAGGACACTGGGAAAATTCTGGCTGACAATCAGACGGCAGGACAGGCGTGGAGTACCGTAACCATTCGTTATATGCTGCAAAACGCAGACGGGACCGAAACAACAGTGCCTGATACGGCACCCGCGACAGTATATGTACCAAAGAATTCTGCGTATACGTTAAGAAGTCCGGATTTATATGGATATACATGTGTAGGAAACAGTGCAAATCAGGGAGAAATAAACATCACAGAGGATCATCAGGAGATCACTTATTATTACCGGAAAAACAGTGGGATGCCGGAAATACAAACCGTACCTGTCCGTGTAACTTATGATGGAAAACCCCATACATTTGATATCAAACAGGAAGATGGTGTACAAATCAGTTACAGTTTGACAGAAAACGGATCGTATACACAAACGGAGATGCCGTTTTACACAGAAGCAGGCCAGTATAAGATTTATTTTAAAGCAGAAAAGGCATCTTTTATTCCAACATACGGGGAGGCTGTCCTGGAAATCGAAAAGGCTTCCACCAGCATGCAGCTGACTACAAAAAACGATACGGTCAAAGGTGCGGGGACAGTAGAATTACAGCTTTGCAGACAGGGGATTCCGGAAGATGCCGGGATAAAAGTAACCTGTGATGTTTCCGGGATCACATTAGAAGAAAAGGGAACGGATCACTGGATGGCAACGCTTCCGAATGAAACGAAAACATATACGTTCACCGCATGTTATAATGGGAATGGCAACTATACAGGAAGTAAGGCAGATTGCAAGGTCCGTGTAACGGCGGATCATTCCCAGACCGGGGGCGGTTCTGGTGGAAGTTCCGGAGGCAGTTCCGGCGGATCATCTGGCAATGTTTCACCGGATTCCGGCACATTACCGGCACCGGATCATGCAAAAGAAGAACCGGGGAATGTGACACCGCCATCCGCAGAAGACACGCCCGTTTCTGTTAAGAATCTTAATGTCAAAGTAAAATCTGCAGTTAAAAATAATACTGTCAAAGTGAAGAATATTGCAGCAGTTTTGAAAAAAGAAATTACAAAGGCAGAAAAAGAACAGGGTGGCAGGATAAAAGATCTGTCTGTTGAAATAACTTTTGATACGGGAAAAGCCAAAAATTGGAAGAATCTGCATCTTGAAATGGATAAGCAGGCGGTAAATTTACTTGTCAAAAAGAATGTAAAAGAATGGAAGGTCAATGGTGGCAATGTAAATCTTACCTTTGATTCGAAGGCATTAAAAGAATTAAAGAAAGAAATGAATACAGCTGCGGTTATCAAAATAAAACAGGCTGACAAGAAAAATCTTTCTGCCAGGGCAGGGAAAATTATTGGAAAACGTCCGGTTTATGATTTTTCCGTCACAGGAATCAAGAAAAAGCAGTCGTCTGTCCTGAAAAAGGGACGGATCAGGGTCGCTGTTTCCTATAATGCTTCGAAAAAGGAAAAAGACAAAAAGATTTTTGCATATAAAATTGATAAATACGGTGCAGCAGTTAAGATACCGGGATCTTATTATGATTCCGATACAAAGACCGTTAACTTTGTAAGCCGTGGGTTTTTCATAGTTGCAGTAGGCTGTGAAAAGTGATGAAACATAAAAAATCATCGTTCACGTTAAAAAAACTGTAATTCATGTCGAAAAATACAAAAACCGGTTTTGATTTGGTATAATAATAGAACTCATTTTAGTAAAAATGAGTTCATACCGTGAATGATGGAGGGGATAACAATCATCGTTTTAGAAGAAATATTAATGGCAAACGGATTGACCGTGTTAATGATGTGGTTCCTTTTGTTTTGCAGACGAAAGAACAGAGAGAGCCTTCATGTGGGAGATAAAATATATGATGGAATAGCAATCGTAAATTTAGTGGGTGCATTGTCTGAAACCATTGCTTTTCTCGTAGATGGAAAACAGTTTACTGGCAGCTGGCAGATTAATTATATCTCTAACAGCATATGCTTTATAGGGACAGTCAGTATGGGTATGCTTTGGTGTATGTACGTGGAATTGCGTATCTATCGAAATTATAAAAGAATGGTTCAAAAAGCAGGAGTGGAGATATTTCCCTGGCTGGTAGAAGTAATTATGGTTTTATGTAATCTGTTTGGAACAGGGATTATGTTTAAAATATCCGGGGAGAATGTATACCAGAGAACTGCCGGTGTGCTGGTGGGATATATTTCTCTTGTCATATATTTTGCTTACAGTATCTATCTGGTGTATCATTCCAAAAAACAAGGGGTTAACCTGAATTTTTTCCCGGTGATCTATTTCGTTGGACCTTGTTTTGCAGGTGTAGTTATCCAGTTCCTTTTTTATGGAATTACATCATCATGGGTGCTGGTTGCGGTCGCATTGATATTTGTGCAGATGCAGTCATACGCAGAGAGTTTGTATATGGATGAGCTTTCCGGATTATACAACCGGAGATATTTTAATGCGGTGCTTGCGGAAAAGAAAATTGCAAGCCAGAAATCCTTATATGGAATCATGATGGATGTAAACGATTTCAAGTGTATTAATGACAATTTAGGTCATAGTACGGGTGATAAGGCTATTTGTACGTTGGGAAATATACTCATCAGATCCATACCGGATGCTGGTATGGCAATCCGGTATGCGGGAGATGAGTTTATTGTGCTGCTGTCAGGTGTTGATACGGAGCGTGTCTTAGCGACAATGGAGGAGATTAACCATAATCTGTCCCGGTTTAATGAATCCGGGATAGAACCGTTTCGTTTAAGTGTTTCCATGGGATACACGGAATTTGGGACAGAAGATGATGCAGAAACTTTTTTAATGCATATGGATGAGAAAATGTATGAGGAAAAACGGAAATATCATATGCGAAAGAAATCAGCCGGTTTGGAAAATAAAGTATAGCATTACGTTCCTGCCATTTGTCAGATAACTGGTTGCAATGGCACAAGAAAAGAAAATATTATAATCATCAAACGAGTAGCAGACTGGTGTAAATCCGGTTTTGCTGCTCGTTTTTATATTTATGGTTATAGGCAGGGATGCTCCAAGTTTCCGTACAGCAAATAACCGTGTTATGGTAAAAAATAACGGTTTTTCTCAAAAATATACAATTTAGACTTGAAAAATATAAAAATATATGCTAATTTATACAAAAAGAAATTTCGTAAAATTTCGTAATGAAGGGAGAAACGAAAATGACAAAAAAACGTATAAGCGCATTGGGGATGGCAATTCTTATGCTTATCATGACAATCAGTACGGTAATACTGGATACCGTACCGGTCAAAGCGGATGGAGGACCTGTGATAGAATTTCATTATCACAGGGCAGATGGTGATTATGATCCATGGTCTGTATGGATGTGGGCCGAGGGACAGGAAGGAAATGACTATCCTTTAGAGGCTAAGGATGGTGATGCAGTTGCCAGAATTGAAATTTCAGCCGGTGTGACTTCTGTAGGATTTGTTGTAAGAACACAGGATTGGGCGAAGGATTATGAAGAGGATCAGTTCATTGATATATCAGAAATGATATCAGGAACCGTGATCGTTAAAGTCGAATCAGGTGTTGAGGGTTATACAAAGGAATACGGCGATGATGCAGTAAGGGGAATAAAGCTTAATACTGCAAAGTACAATGGGGATAAGACGATCACAGCCACAATGACTGGTGATATTGAAGGAGAACTTAAAAATGCCTTTAAGGTAGAAGGTAAAGATGGGGAAATTCAGATAGCAGATGTAAAAGAGGGAGATGATTCTACCTATACACTTACTCTGAAAGAGGAACTGGACAGTTCAAAGAGTTACCAGATTACATATGATGGTACCGTAAGTGATATCAGAATGCCAATCATATATTCAACAAAAGAATTTGAAGATGAGTATACATATGATGGAGATGATCTTGGTGCTACATGGAGTAAGGACAGCACAACATTTAGGGTGTGGGCACCTACTTCTGAAAAAGTTGTGCTTAATTTATACGAGACAGGAGATCCGGACGATAAAGAGCCGAAAGAAAGCATTGAGATGAATGCCGATAAGAATGGAACATGGGTTGCAAAAGTGGATGGGGACTTAAATGGAACCTACTACACATACAGTTCAACAATCGACGGTTCAACAAAAGAAGCCTGTGATCCATATGCCAGAACGACTGGTGTAAATGGACAGCGTGCCATGGTAATCAATCTTGAAGAGACAAATCCTGACGGTTGGGATAAGGATACCAATCCACATGCAGGAGAGAGCATTAATGATGCGATCATCTACGAATTACAGATGCGTGATTTATCAGCAGACAAAAGTTCCGGCATAAAAAATGTTGGTAAATTCCTTGAAATGACAGAGACAGGAACAAAGACCAAAGATGGTATTTCAACTGGAATCGATCATATTAAGGAACTTGGTGTTACTCACGTGCATTTACTTCCAATCTATGATTTTGGTTCCGTAGATGAAGGAAACGATCAGTCGAATTCATATAACTGGGGATATGATCCGGTTAACTACAATGTACCGGAGGGTTCCTATTCTACAGATCCACACAATGGGGATGTGCGTGTAAAAGAGGCAAAACAGATGATTAAGTCTATGCATGATAACGGACTTAGCGTTGTAATGGATGTGGTATACAATCATGTTATGAGTGCAGATGATTTCTGTATCAATAAACTTGTTCCGGGTTATTTTTCCCGTATCAATGAAGACGGTTCGTATTCAAACGGCTCAGGATGTGGAAATGATACAGCATCCGAGAGAAACATGGTACGGAAATATATTGTGGATTCCGTATGCTACTGGGCAGATGAATATCATATGGATGGTTTTAGATTTGACCTGGTTGGACTTTTAGATACCGATACAATTAATGAGATTGTAGAGGAAGTACACAAGACACATCCGGATGTCATTTTCTATGGGGAAGGATGGACAATGGAGACCGGTGTCACAAAAGATAATGTGACATTGGCTACACAGAGAAATTCCGCTTCCACTCCGGATTTCGCATTTTTCAACGACAATATGCGTGATGGATTAAAAGGAAGCGTATTTGATACTGCAACATTCGGATTCGTATCAGGAGCAACGAATGCAGAGAAGAAAATGGCAGATTCATTCATGGCAAACGAGTCATGGTGCAAAGAGCCAAGCCAGATTATCAACTATGCATCATGCCATGACAATAACACACTTTTTGACAGAATTGCAGGTTCTAAAACAACTTCAAGTGAAGAGGACATCATAAAGATGAATAATCTTGCAGCAGCATTTTATATGACTGCAGAAGGTGTGCCATTTTTGCAGGCAGGAGAGGAAATGCTTCGCACAAAGGTCAATGATGATGGAACATTCAATTCAAACTCATACAATGCAGGAGACGAAGTAAACAGCATTAAGTGGGATACATTATCCGACAAGAAATACGCAGATGTATTTGAATACTATAAGGGACTTATTAAGTTCAGAAAGGCACATCCGGCACTTCGGTTATCTACATCACAGGATGTGAAAAAATATGTAAAATCCGTAGAAGGACTTGGGGATAATATTGTAGGAATTAATATAAAGGGCGGTCAGAAAGACGAAAGTGCAAAAGAGATGTATCTTCTTTTTAATGCAAACACTGACAAGGCAAAAGTTACAATTCCGGAAGGAAAATGGAAAGTCTGCATAAACGGACAGAAAGCTGGCGTTGAGACCATCGAGACAATCAAGGGTGGCGAGTATACGATGGATGGTATCAGTGCACTTGTACTTGTAAAACAGGATGGTGCGGTCATGACGATTGTTATTGTTCTGATTGCAGCAGCGGTAGTTGTTGCGGCAGGAGTTGTTATTGTTGTAATGAAAAAGAAAAAAGCAAATAGATAATGAAGTTTATAATTAGTGTCTGCTTACTCAGCAGGCACTAATTATTTTGTATGGAATATCTGCATGGCCCCATACTGTAGAGATTCCGAGAGACTATTTATGTAATAGGGGATAAAAGGGAAAGAGTCAGGAAACAGGCTCTCTTTTGAGTTATGGTTGATGGAGAGGCAGTTTTTGTTTTATGAGAAAACCAGTTACCCATATAGATAACTGGTTTTTAAGGGATAATGTTAATGAGTATGTGCGATAGTGGAGTTATCAAGAAGTGTTCGTAAGGCATCCTGAAGGACTTGTGAGCAGTTGATTCCGCGCTTGTCAGCAAGACGGACCATCCAACTTGGAAGAGAAACATTTTTTCGAACGGCGCGAGTATCTGTCTGGGCACGATATTCAATGGTATCTGCGGAAATCAGGGAACAGATTGTGCCGGCATCAACACTTAATTTTTCCTGTGGTGATGGAGGAGTAATCGGTTCGCCTTCATCCTCTGCAACAACAAGCCATGCGCTCATTGCATCGGTAATTTGGTCAATTGCATCAGAAAGACTATTGCCAGTAGTGATGCATCCAGGAAGATCAGGGACTTTTGCGTAGTATCCGGATCCGTCCTCGATAGGTGTAAACAAAGCTGTATAAATATATTTCATAGTAACCCTCCTATTTGGAAGCAGGAAACTATTTAATGCATCCTGCTAATATTGGCTTCCTTGAAGATGTACTTCATGTCGTTTTCATTGAAATCGTGTCGTTTGACAGGTACGGTGCTGTGTGTCTGCGGATTGTAGTAAATGTCGTGATTAGCACCGTGGCGTTTCAATTCATAACCGGAAGCACTGAGTTGTTTAATCGTTTGTTGCCTTGGATTCATTATGTACCTCCTTTAATTATATCATACACAATATTACACAAAAGTCAACTAAAATACACAAAAATACACAAGAAATAAAGTGAATGTGCACCACGGAATTTTCCAAATCAGCCGGAATTGTTTTTACCGGAGGCGGCGGATTGTGCAGAGAGTCATGAAGCAGAGGTCGGGGCGGATTGTGGAGGAGC
>ERZ1034865.791-NODE-791-length-16791-cov-5.008724_pt1 | contig 16791 bp, 14 predicted proteins | sample MGYA00520632_ERZ1034865 | MGnify/ENA primary metagenome ERZ1034865 (study PRJEB33766, sample SAMN09781738) | gut metagenome | biome: gut microbiome | host: Homo sapiens | place: Madagascar | study: EMG produced TPA metagenomics assembly of the PRJNA485056 data set...
GCGCTCGCTGGGCTGGATGAGCCCGAACGAGTACCGCCGGAGCCTGGGGTACGCGGCCTAGGCCCGGTCCAAGAAAATGTCCGCACCCCAATTTGGGTTCGGGGCTTGAACTTCCGGCTAACATACGCCCAGGATTGCGCTGGACACGCGCGATTTCCCGAACCCAAAACGCGCGGAGCAAAGCTCTCAGACCCGCCTTCCCGCACGTTTTGGGTTCGCTAATTATTAATGTGGTGGTGTACCACGACGGTCGAGCGGTCGATGGCCTTGCAGACGAAGCCCTGGGACTGGTAGTACTCGATGATCTGCGGCAAGGCCTCCACGGTGGTGGTCTTTGCGCCGGAGTCGTGGCAGAGCAAGATCACGTTGGTGAAGCTGCCATAGGCGCAGGAGGACTGCACGATGGTGTCGACGGGCACGTGGTTGCCCGAGGCGTCGCTCGAGCTCACGTTCCAGTCGTAGTACTGGTACCCCTTGGCCTGCAGGTCGGAGGCAAGCGCCGTCATGATGCCCGGGCAGTAGGACTCGGACACCGTGTTGGAGACGCCGCCGGGGAAGCGCGTGAGGTACGGCACGTAGCCGATCTGCTCCTTGACCACGTCCGCCACCTGGGAGAGGTCAGCGAAGAAGGCATCCTCGGACTGGTAGATCGTGGCGTAGTCATGCGTGTAGGAGTGCATGCCGATGGTGTTGCCGCGGCGATACGCCTCCGCGATCATCGGGCGATACTCCGGCTCGTGCCCCGTCACAAAGAACGTCGCCTTGGCGCCGTACTTGTCAAGTATGTCCAGGACCTTCTCGGTGTTGGCGGAGGGGCCGTCGTCAAACGTGAGGTAGAGGGTCTTCTCGCCGTTGCTGTGGTCGAGCCAGTCGGTCTGGCGGTTGGGGTCAAGGGCGAGGTCGGCAGCGCGGTCATCGTCGGAGGGAAGCTGCTGATCGCCGGAGCTGTCATCGGCGGCGGGAGCCTCCGGCTCCTCGGGCTGCGCCTTGTCGCTCACCACTTCCCTGCCGTCTCCGTTGCCCGACGCCGGAGGCGCAGCCGAGAAGGACGCGGACACGGCAACGGCCACGCCGGCGCACACCCCCAGCACCAGAACGGCGACAAGCGCCGCAGCGGCGACGCGCGCCACATGCCCGTCCCTTCCGCGCGGCGTGCCACGGCGGTCGGCTCTTCTCTCTGACATTTCCCTTGCTCCAGTTCTTGCGTCGATTGCGGGAAGGCGGCCCGGGCCTTTCAGGAAACCTCAAGCCTTCTGCCACCGTAAATGGTCCAGGGGCCGTGTGCAAGCGGCCGGCGAAATAAGGCACGCGCGTTGCGGCAAACGGCCCGAGCCACCAGCAGGAGCCCGGGCCGCCCGAGTCGTGCGAACCTTTTGGAAGGGCTACGAGAGCGCCACGCCGCCCAGCCAGCCGCAGCGCACGGTGGACGTGACGCTGTACTCGCTCACCCAGGCAGAGAGACTACTCGTGCGCAAACGGCCGCTCGCATTGTCACGCACCGTGTTATTGCCCAGGTAGATGCCCACGTGACCGTAGATCATGGCGGCGGAGCTGTAGGGGGCGGAGGGGCACGCAACAATCATGCCCGGCTGGATGTTGGAGACGGAGGTGTAGCAGTACCAGTTATACATGTCGCACGCGTTGCCGCCGCCGACGTTCAGGCCCGCCGCGGCAAACACGCGCGTGACCCATGCGGCGCACAGGCCGGAGCCCGGGGACGGCACGGAGTAGGCGGCCGACTGCACGGCGGCAAGGCTGCCGTTGCCCGTGATGGTCTGGCTGCCGCCCGAGCTGGAGCCGCCCGAGCTGGAGCCGCCGGAGCTTCCGTTGTTCTTGTTCGCGGCGGCAGCAGCGGCCTTCCTGCGCTCCTCCTCCTGGCGGGCGGCCTCCTCGGCGGCCTTTTGGGCGGCCAGGAGCTCGGCGTCTCGCTGGGCCATGAGCTCCTTGACCTCGGAGCTGAGGTTGCTCACCAGGTCCTGGGCCTCGGCCTGCTTGGCCTGGGCCTCCTCGAGCTGCTGCTCCTGCTGGGCCTGCAGGGTCTCCAGCTCGCTCTTCTGGCTCTCGAGCTCGGCCTTCTCGGTCTCAAGCGAGCTCTTCTGGCTCTCGAGCTCTGCCTTCAGGTCCTTGACCTCGGAAATCATGGCCTGGTCGGCGGCACTTATCTTGTCGAGGTAGTAGATGTTGCTCGTGAGCTCCTCAAAGGTCGCGGAGGAGAGCAGGATGTCCAGCACGGAGGAGCCGCCGGACTTGTAGGCGGAGCACATGCGCTCGCCCAGCTGCTGCTGCTTTGCCTCGACCTCGGCCTGCTTGGCGTCAATCTCGGTCTGCTTCTGCTCGATCTCGGCCTGCTTGGCGTCAATCTGCGAGGAGAGGTCTCCCACCTGGGCCTGGGTCTGGCTCAGCTGGTCCGCGATGGCCGAGTACTCCTGGCCAATCTGGTCAAGCTTTGACTGGGCCTCGTCGTAGCTCAGCTGCGCCGCGTCGAGCTTCTCCTGCGTGGTGGCGGCGCGGGCGATGGCGGGAGAAAGGACGGCGCACATGCCGGCGCCAATGAGGATGCGCAGGGCGTCCCTGCGGGTAACGGTCCTAGGGGTCAGTCCGACCTCGGAAGAGTCAATACGCTTGCGCGACATTCGGTCTCCTTGGATACGGTGAAGCTGCGTGTGGTTGAGCTGAATGCGTTCCAATTCTAGCCGAGAAGCCCCACTATGACCAAAACCACACGCCCATGGCAACACGCGTCACGCTACGCCGGGAGAGGGGCAGGCACGTCCGAGGCCCCTCTCGGCTAGCGGTTCTCTATCTGGGCCACGTTGCCGATGCTGATGGTGATGCGGCCCTCGGAATCGGTGGTGAAGTCAAGGTAGCCGGGCTTGTCGGCAAGCTCGGACGGGAAGCTGATCTCGACCCCGGTGTCCGTGCGGATCTTGTGGCTCTTTGTCAGGCGGTTTGCCACGCCGCGGCGCACGGGGGCCTCCTCGGGAAGCTTTGCCTCGCGGACGCGCTCCTCGTAGACCTGCTGCACGTCGGGCCTGTCCTCGAAGATCTGGCGTCCGACCTCGGCGGGCTCGATGACCTCGTCCTGGTCGGCCTTCTCGGCGACGTAGGCCTTGGCGCGGGAGACCTCCACGGCAGGCGTGAGGCCGTACTCCTCGGCAATGTCGCTCACAATGACGCTGACCTCGTCGATGACCTCGTGGCTGGAGGCGGAGGACACGCACTGGAGGAACTTCTCGGGGATAACCATGGACGCGGCGCCGCCAATGGAGCGCTCCTTGTCGTGGAAGTCTATGGTCATGGCCTCGCAGTCGACAAGCACGTAGGAGTCCACCTTCTGGGTGGGGCTGGGCAGCGTGGTGTCCACGCGCGTGATGTCGTTGGTGGAGCCGCCCACCTCGTGCATGAAGGCCTGCTTGCGCGGCAGCAGCACCACGGCAAAGAAGCGCTTGCCCGCGGGGCCGTCAAAGGCGGCGTCCACCTGCTCGTCGGTGGAGGCGGCGTCAACCTTGCCCTCGTCGGTGTCGCGGAAGTCCGCCACCAGGAGGTCGCACTGCTCGAGCTCCTCCGCGCGGCGCAGCTCCTCCCAGAACCACTGCGCGATCTGCGTGGAGAAGGACACGAAGTCCGTGCCCCCGCCAAGGTAGTGCTCAAGCTCGCCGGCAAAGCCCGACTCCGGGGAGAACTCGCCGTGCTTTGACTCCGCGTTGGCCACGATGCGGCGCAGGCGCCTCTGGACGTAGGAGCGCGTGGCGCGCGACTCCAGGTCCAGGGGCTGGTCTGAGAGGTAGGCGGAGCCCTCCTCGAAGTCGAAGACGTGCAGGATTGCCTGGCTGACTTTGAGCATGTGGTTCTACTCCGTATCCTGGTTCTGGCTTGCGGGCGTGGCCGCCTCGAAGGTCTCGGCGACCTCGTCGATGTCGGCGGCGTGCTTGCCGTCGGCGTCGCGCTCGAGGGCCGGGATGAGCATGCGGTAGGCGTTCTCCGTCGCGTTCTTGCGCGGCGAGGTCTTCGCGTAGCGCTTGACCGCGGCGGCGGTCTTGTTCACCGCGGTGAGAGTGCCGGCACCGGCGACGCAGCCGCCCGGGCAGGCCATGCCCTCGAGCAGATAGCCGTCGTACTTGCCCTTGACGGCGTCCTTCATCAGCTTGCGGCACTCCTCGAGGCCCTCGGCGTTGGCCACCTTGACCTCGCGCTCGGGGTAGCGCTTGTGAATGGCGTTGGCCACGGCCGTCGCCACGCCGCCCGCCACGGCGAACCCGCGGCCGTCGGCGGAGGCCACGTCGAAGTCGCCCCCCTCGCCCGCGAGCTTGGTGTAGTCGATCTGCTTGGCGCTCATCATGCCCGCCATCTCCTCGAAGGTGAGGACGAAGTCGACCTCGGAGCGCACGGACTCGCGCATGGCCTCGAGCTTCTTCGCGGAGCACGGCCCGACAAAGACGATCTTTGCGTTGGGGTGCTGCTTGCGGATAAGGCGCGCGGTGAGCGTCATGGGCGTAAGGGCCATGCTGATGCAGTCGGCGTTCTTGGGGAACTCCTTCTTTGCCATAACCGACCATGCCGGGCAGCAAGAAGTGCCCATGAACGGGATCTTTTCAGGCACCTCCTCGAGGAAGTCCTCGGACTCCTGGATGGTGCACAGATCGGCGCCGAGGGCGACCTCCTCCATGCCGGAGAAGCCGAGCTGCTTGAAGGCCTCGCGGAGCTTGTCGACGTTTCCCTTGCCGCCGAACTGGCCGACAAAGGCGGGCGCGACCTCGGCGATGACCTCGTCGCCGGCGTTGATGGCCATGATCACCTGGAAGATCTGGCTCTTGTCGGCGATGGCGCCGAAGGGGCAGTTGACCAGGCACTGGCCGCAGCTGACGCACTTCTCGTAGTCGATCTTTGCGTGGCCGTGCTCGTCGGAGCCGATGGCACCCATGCCGCACGCCACGGCGCAGGGCCGCTCGAAGTGGTGGATGGCGTGGTAGGGGCAGGTCTTGGCGCACAGGCCGCAGTGGACGCACTTCTCCTGGTCGATATAGGCCTTCTTGTCCTTGAAGGTGATGGCGCCCTTGGGGCAGATCTCGCGGCAGGGGTGCGCGAGACAGCCCTGGCAGGCGTTGCTCACCTCATAGACGTTGTCTTTGCAGGCGTTGCAGGCGAACTTGATGACGTTGATCAGCGGCGGCTGGTAGTAGGTCTCGGGGACCGAGGCGTCGATGATGCCGTCGGTCATGCTCTGCGGCTTGTCGACGCCCTGCAGCGGCAGGCCCATGGCCAGGCGGATGCGCTCAGACACGATAGCGCGCTCGAGGAAGACGGACTCGCGGTAGGTCGCGATCTCGCCGGGGACGATCTCATAGGGCAGGCGCTGGAGATCTCCCTCGGAGTCCTCCCCCTGCTCATAGGCGATGCGCGCGACGCCCGCAAAGACCTTTCGGCGAATCTCGGTAAGGTTGGTGTAGACGCCACGCATAGTGCCAGGCATAAGGATCCCTCTCCCCTTTTGGTTGCGATTTTCTTGCCGGGCGGAGCTCCCCCTCAGAAGCGGCCGCACCCCACAAGTATGGCCCAAAGGGACGGCATGCGGCTACAACAGCACCGTATTGGCACAGCAGGCGAGAAGCCCGCGCCGCTCGTGGCGCTAGTCCCAGAGCGCGGGGTCCCACGCACCCAGGCGCGCGGGCCAGGCCGTCCGCAGGCGCAGGCGCTCATGGGTGCTCGGGTGCTCGAGCTCCTCCTCGAAGGCGTGAAGCAGGAGGCCCGAGGCGCTTCTCGCCCCGTTGTAGAGCGCGTCTCCCACAATGGGAAAGCCCAGATGGGCGAGGTGGACGCGGATCTGGTGCCTGCGGCCGCTGCCGAGCTCCACGGCCAGGAGGCTGCGCCCGCCCGCGTAGGCCAGGCGACGCACGCGCGTGAGGGCGGGCTTTCCCCTGCCGGGGGCGCAGACGCGCATGCGGCGCGCGTCGTGGCGGTCGCGGCCGAGCGGCTGCTCTATGACCTTCTCGCCAGAGGAAAAGCGTCCCTGGACCACGGCGAGGTAGCGCTTTGCCATGGCGTGGCCGGCCACCTGCGCGTCAAGCGCCGGCTGCGTGGCCTTGTCTAGCGAGAAGAGCACGAGGCCGGAGGTGCCCACGTCAAGGCGCTGCACGGCCTGGGGCCGCGCATCGGGACGGCCCGTCGCGGCAAGGTGGTTCGCCACGAGGTCGGTCAGCGTGCGAGCGCCGGTGCCGTCCCCGTGCACCAGGATGCCCGCCGGCTTGTCCACCGCAAGCAGGACGTCGTCCTCGTAGACCACGGCGATGTTTTTGTGAGAAATACCGTTCATGGCGCCATACCGTCCTCTCGCCGCCGAAGGCCAAGCACCCAGCATACCGCGTCAGAGATACCAAAAGTATGCTTCCCTCATCAATGCTCGGTACCGAGGAGGTCACCATGCACGATGCCAGGACACCCCGCGCAAATGAGAACTTCCCCGACGATAGCCAGGAAACGCTGCAGACGCTGCGCCCGGACGGGACCCTCGGCGAGTCCGAGGAGGACATGGAGGCGCGCCTTGCCATGGAAAGCCTCATGCGCCATCGCCGCGCGCGCAGGCGCAAGAAGCTGATCGCAGGTGGCATCGTCGGCGTGATCGTGCTCGTGGGCGCCGTCGCGTGGGGCATCTCGAGGTTCACAGGGAACGCCGGGGGCGGCGACTCGACCCAGCTCATGACGACCTTCGTCGACCGCGGCGACTTTACCGAGGCGGTCGAGACCTCCGGCGCAGTCAAGCCCGTGACCTCCGTTGTCGTGAACCCCGAGGTCGGCGGCACCATCGAGTCCGTGAACGTCGCGGAAGGGGACACCGTCCAGGAGGGCGACGTGCTCCTTACCGTAAAGAACGACGAGCTGGACAAGGCGATTCGCGACGCGGAGATGGGCGTGCGCAACGCAAAGCTCGGCGTCTCGCAGGCTCAGTCTGCCTACGCCACGACGCTCGAGGCGTACAACAAGGTCGTGGAGATAGAGGACGAAGCAGGAAACGTCGTCGAGTACAAACGCGGCGCGGAGGGCCGCGACGTCGACTCGGCCGCGTTCGCCGTAGAGTCCGCCAACAACTCCCTCTCCGACGCCCAGGAGGCCTACAGCATCGCCGTCGCGAACGCCGAGAAGCGCACGGTGCGCGCGCCCAAGGGCGGCTCGGTAGTGGCCATGAACGCGCAGGTCGGCGCCTCGACCGACTCCGCCGCAAACGCCGGCGGCCTCATCCAGATCGCCGACCTCTCGCAGATGACGGTCAAGGTCCAGGTCAACGAGGTCGACATCTCGAAGGTCTCGGTCGGGCAGATGGCCAAGGTTACCTTCTCTGCCTTGCCCGGCGTCGAGCTCGACGCTCAGGTCACCCGCATCGCGACCGTCGCGGGCAGCGGCGAGGACTCCTCCGGCCACGGCGGGGGCGTCGTGACCTACGACGTCAGCCTGCTCATTCCCCAGCCTGCCGCCGAGCTCAAGCCCGGCATGACGGCCAGCGTCCAGATCATGCTCCAAAGCGTGCCCGACACCCTCATGGTCCCCTTGAGCTGCGTGGCTATGGACGAGGCGGGCGGCTCCTACGTCATGGTCGTCACCGATTACGAGACGGGCGCCGCCGAGCGCAGATCTGTGAGCGTCAGGGCATCGAACCAGACGACCGCTGCCATCGAAGGCGACGTCGACGAGGGTGACAAGGTCCTTCTTGACCCGTACTCGGTGCCCGACCCCGACATGGGTACCAACGACGGCTCGGGCCCCGTCTCGACCGACGGCGAAGCGTCCGTCGCAGAGAACGCCGCAGGGTCCGCGTCCGACGACGGCGCCGAGCCTACCGCCGCGGCGGATACGGCGGCGTAGCGCCATGGCCGCCCCCGTCATCGACATCTCCGGCCTCTGGCGCATCTACGAGTCCGCCGCCGGCCTCACCACCGTGCTGCGTGGCATCTCGCTGCAGGTCGCGCGCGGGGAGTTTCTTGCCATCATGGGGCCTTCGGGCTCCGGCAAATCGACGCTCATGAACACGCTCGGCTGCCTCGACCGCCCGACCGCTGGCTCGTACCGCCTCGAGGGCGTGGAGGTCTCCGAGCTCTCCGAGGACGACCTTGCCTACGTGCGCTCTTCTCGCCTTGGCTTCGTGTTCCAGTCGTTCAACCTCATGCCGCGCGCCACGGTGCTCAGAAACGTGATGCTCCCGCTCGTCTACTCCGACATCGCGCCGCGCGAGCGTGAGCTGCTGGCATGGAAGGCCCTGCGCGCAGTCGGCCTGCCCGAGGAACACTTCCTCCACCGCGCCAACGAGCTCTCCGGCGGCCAGATGCAGCGCGTCGCCATCGCCCGCGCCCTTGTGAACGACCCGGCGATCATCCTCGCCGACGAGCCCACGGGCAACCTCGACACCGCCACGGGCGAGCTCGTGATGAAGACCTTCCGCCACCTCCAGAAGCGCGGGAAGACTATCGTGCTCATTACCCACGACGCGGAGGTGGCCGCCTGGGCCGACCGAACCGTGCACATCCGAGACGGTAGGCTGCTCACCGACAAACAGGAGCGCGCCATCCAGGAGCAGCTTACGGGCGGCGTCGGAAGCGCTCGGCTCGCGCCCGGCCGAATCAAGGAGGTACCCACCGTATGAAAGCGCGCGACCTCGCCTACGAGACAGGCTCGGCACTTCTTGCCAACCGGATGCGGACCCTGCTCACCATCCTCGGCATCGTGATCGGCATCGCCGCCGTGATCGCGCTCACGTCGCTCATCGACGGCATGCGCGCGGCCATTGTGGGCCAGCTCGGCCTCAACGCCGCCCGCACGGTCGAGATCACGTGTTGGCCGCCGAACAACCGACAGCTCACCGAGGCAGACGTCGAGACCATGGCCCGCGACCTCGCCGGCGACTACGACTTCATAACCTGCTGCGCCAACGCCTGGTCGAGCGTGTCGAGCCCGACCTCCTCATCCGAGGAGATGACAATCATAGCCTGCGACGAGAAATTCTTTGAGGCGAGGGGCCTGAAGGCCCAGAAGGGACGGGTCTTCACCGCCGAGGAGAACGAGGAGTCCTCGATGGTCGTCCTGCTCGGCGGGGCCTCGGTAAAGAAGCTCTTTGGGCAAGCCGACGCCGATGCCGTGGGAAAGACGGTGCGCATCGGCAACGACACCTATACCGTGGTTGGCACGCTCGAGTCGGACAGCATGCAGGGCGACTGGGGCGTGGCCTACATCCCCTACCGCACGGCCAAAGTCCGCCTGATCGGCCAGCAGGACGACGTCGCGCTTAGCATCTTCGGCTTTGCTCGCGAGAACGCCGACATCTACAGGGTGGCCGAGCGCACCGACTCGTACCTGCGCACGAAGTACAACATCCCCGAGGCCGACCCGGACGGGGGCGGCAGCTCGGAGGAGGGCTACTGCCACGTCTCGACGGCCCAGTCTATGCTCGACCAGCTGGAGAGCACGATGTCGTCTTTCCGCCTGATGGCGTTCGCCGTGGCGGGAATCTCGCTTCTAGTCGGCGGCATCGGCATCATGAACATGATGCTCACCAACGTGACCGAAAGGATCCGAGAGATCGGCCTGCGCAAGGCGCTCGGGGCCAAGCGGGCGGACATCACAGCGCAGTTCCTGCTCGAGAGCATCGCGATCTGCATCGCGGGCGGCGTCATCGGCGTCGCCGTGGGCTACGGCGCGGCATGGCTGCTCGCGGGCTTCGCCGGGTCGAGCCTCGGCTACGAGAGCCTCATCCCCGTAATCACGCTGCAGACCGCGCTTATGGCGACGGGCATCTGCTGCGGTATCGGCGTGCTGTTCGGATTCTACCCCGCTCGGCGCGCCGCCCGCCTCGACCCCGTGGAGGCACTGCGCTACCAGTAGGCAAGAAGGGCGCTCGGCCACGGTCGGCGCCCTTCCTTGTGCCCAACTCCCCCACGGCGGACACATTTTCGGCTTTTTCAGCCCAAATGCGTCCGCTGTATGGGAGTTAGTTCTTCTTGGTGGGTCAGGCGCTCTGGCGCGGCGGTTGCTCCCTTACGCCAGGCGAGCGGCGACCTCGGCGGCGAGGTCGGCCAAGGGCACCTGGACCTGGTCGTGGGTGGCCATGTCACGCACGGTTGCCACGCCGGCGGCCACCTCCTCGGGACCAAGCACCACGCAGTAGGTGGCGTGCAGCTTGTCGGCCTGCTTGAACTGGGACTTCAAGCTGCGGCCCTGGTAGTCGGCCTCGGTGCGGACCCCCGCCTGGCGAAGCGCCAGCGTGGCGGCAAAGACGGCGTCGCGCTCCTCGACACCCGTGCCGGCAACGTAGACGCAGGCGGGCTCCGGTGTGGCAAGCTCCACGCCCTGGGAGGCCAGTGCCAGCGCGATGCGCTCGAAGCCCACGGCAAAGCCGATGCCCGGGGTGGGCTTTCCGCCCTCGAGCTCCATCAGGCCGTCGTAGCGGCCACCGCCGCCGATGGCGCCGACGCCGGCGCCCTCGACCTCGACCTCAAAGACCGTACGGGTGTAGTAGTCAAGGCCGCGGACGAGCGTGGGGTCCTCGGTGTAGGAGACGCCCGCCTCGTCCAGGTAGCGCTTGACCGCGGCGTAGTGCTCCGCGCAGTCGCCGCAGAGGTGGTCGTTTACCAGCGGCGCGCCGGCCATGACCTCGTGGCAGTGCGGGTTCTTGCAGTCGAAGGCGCGCAGCGGGTTGATCTCGGCGCGCTCGAGGCAGTCCTCGCACATCTCGTCCTTGTGGTCGAGGATGAACTGGCGGACCTTGTCGCGGTAGGCCGGGCGGCACGCGCCGTCACCCATGGAGTTGATGTAGAGGTGCAGCTTGGAGGGGTCAAAGCCCAGGCGCTTGAAGAACTCCATGAGCATGATGATGCACTCGGCGTCAGAGGCTGGGTCAGAGGCGCCCAGCCACTCCACGCCCACCTGGTGGAACTGGCGCAGGCGCCCCTTCTGCGGGCGCTCGCCGCGGAACATGGCCTCCGCGTACCAGAGCTTGGCCGGCGCGGCGCCCTGCGGCACCAGGTTGTTCTCCACGGCGGCACGCACCACGCCTGCAGTGCCCTCCGGACGCATGGCCATGCGCTGGCGCGGCTTCAGGCCCGCCTCGGTGCCCGCCTCAAGGAGGTCGCCGAACAGCGCGCCGGATACCACGCGGAACATCTCCTTGCGGACGACGTCGGTGGACTCGCCGATGCCATGGACGAAGGTGTCGACCTGCTCGATGGCGGGGGTCTCGATCATGTCGAAGCCGTACGCGCCAAACAGCTCACGCGCCACGTCCTGCATGTGCTGCCAGGCGCGCATGTAGCTGCCGTAGAGGTCCTCGGTTCCCTGAACCTTCTGTCCCATCCTGGGCTCCTTCTCGTTGCTTGGGTCGTTTGGTCAACGCCCCAGTATAGCGCGGCGAGAAGTGCGCGCGGGCCCGTGACGCCCCGGCCAGGGCGTCCCTACCCCTCCACTTCACACAGGAGGTCCGCCGCCGTGGTGCCGTAGAGCCGCGCGAGCTCCATGAGGTTGGTGGTGCTGGGCTCCGTGGCGCCGCTCTCCCACTTTGAGACCGCCTGGCGAGAGACGCCCATGTGCTGGGCCACCAGCTCCTGCGTCATGTGTGCCTCCTCTCGGTGGGCTCGCAGCACCTGGGCAAGCGACTTTCGGCTGCGCGCGACCTCAGGCTTGGCGGCAAGGCGGCGCTCCGCCAGAAGCCTGCGCACCAGCAGCACGGCCGCCACGACGATGACCACGGGCACCGCCAGAAGGAATCCGTAGATGACGAGCGTGAGGAAGATCTGCGGCGCGCTCATGCCATAGACCATGACGCCCTCCTTAGCCGAGAAGCCCCTGCCGGGCCGGTTTGCGTTCTTGGGTAAACCCTACCCCCGACCTGCGGTTGCATCCAGCAACTATCGCGCAACTTTGAGGAGCACCAGGGGTTTCTCGCTGAACACACCCCAGACGGCCCCCGACGCCCGGGCAGGTTGCGGCCCATCCGTTTGTCTCAGGCGCAGTTCCGCAGAAGGGGTGCCCGCCAAAGGCGGACACCCCTTCGAGGACTGTTTGAGCACTGAGACAAACGGTTGGGCCTACGCGCGACCTACTCCACGTCGATCTTGTGGACCCAACCGAACTGGTCCTCGATGGCGCCGGACTGGATACCAGTGAGGGTCTCGCGGAGCTTCTTCATGACGGGGCCGACGTGCTCCATGCCGTAGACGACGCTCTGGTCGCCGTTGTCGATCTGGCCGACCGGGGAGATGACGGCCGCGGTGCCGCACATGCCGCACTCGACGAACTGGTCAATCTCATCAAAGCGCACCGGGCGCTGCTCGACGGTCATGCCGAGCATCTTCTCGGCAACGTCGACGAGGGAGCGACGGGTGATGGAGGGCAGGATGGAGTCGGTGAAGGACTGCGGGACCACGAGGGTGCCGTCCTTCTTGACAAAGAGGACGTTGGCGCCGCCGGTCTCCTCGACGTAGGTGCGGGTCTGCGGGTCAAGGAAGAGGTTGTCGGCGTAGCCCTTGGAGTGGGCGATGACGCTGGGATGCAGCGACATGGCGTAGTTCAGGCCAGCCTTGATGTTGCCGGTGCCGTGGGGAGCGGCGCGGTCGAACTCGGGGACCTGCAGCTTGACGGGCTTGACGCCACCCTTGTAGTAGGGGCCCACGGGGGTCACGAGGATGCGGAACTGGTACTCGGTGGCGGGCTTCACGCCAATGACGTCGCCCGTGGCGAACATGAACGGACGGATGTAGAGCGTGGCGCCGGAGCCAAAGGGCGGCACCCAGGCGGCGTTGGCGCGGACGACCATCTCGACGGCCTCGACGAACTTGTCCTTGGGGAAACTCGGCATCTCGAGGCGGGCAGCGGAGTCGTACATGCGCTGGGCGTTCATGTCGGGACGGAAGCAGACGATGTCGCCGTTCTCGGTGGTGTAGGCCTTCAGGCCCTCAAAGACCTCCTGGCAGTAGTGGAGAAGGCCGGCGCACTCGGACAGCGTGACGGTGTGGTCGGGGGTAAGGCCGCCCTCTTCCCAGGCGCCGTCCTTGTAGTTGCACACGTAGCTGTAGTCCGTGTGCATGTAAGCGAAGCTGAGGTTGCCCCAGTCCAGGTCCTTCTTCTCCATGCGAGAACATCTCCTTGCGTTGGCGCCAGGCGCCGTCGTTCCGTTTGGTACGTAAGTCGCTAGGTTAGACCTTTGGCGGCAGTGTTACCGGAACGTGTTCGGGCTATGCCGAGCTTTTAACATTTGCCGACGCCAAGCAAACGGCGAGAAGCACGCAGAGCCGCTCGCTCCTGCCACGCCACCCGCACGCCCCACCCGTGATAGCCTTTCCTCGTCACGCCACCACAGAAAGGCCCAATCATGCGCATGTTCATGAACGACTACTCCGAGGGCGCCTGCCCCCAGATCATGGACGCACTTCTCGCCACCAACGGCGAGCAGTGCGTCGGCTACACCGAGGGAGACCCCCACTGCGAGCACGCCCGCGAGCTCATCCGCGCCGCCTGCGGGCGCGATGACGTGGACGTCGAGTTCTGCATCGGCGGCACCTCGGCCAACGTCATCGGCATGACCGGACTTCTCGAGGACTGGGAGGGCGTCATCTGCACGCCCGACGGCCACATCAACGTCCACGAGACCGGCGCCGTGGCGGCCTGCGGCCGCACCGTGCTGCCCACCGACGACACCGACGGCTTCCTCTCCCCCGAAGCGGCCGAGCGCGTCTGGCAGTTCCAGACCTCCTGCGGACGCCACATGACCCGTCCCGGCGCCATCTACATCTCAAACACAACGGAGTCTGGCGGCGTCTGGGACCTCGCGCGCTTTGACGCCATCTGCGACTGGGCAGACGAGCACGGCCTCAAGATCTTCCTCGACGGCGCCCGCATCGCGAGCGGCCTCACCTCGCCGGCGGCGGACGGTCTCACGCTTGAGCACATCGCAGCCCGATGCTCGGCCTTCTACCTGGGAGGGACCAAGAACGGCATGCTCATGGGCGAGGCCATGGTCATTGCCGACCCCAAGCTCAAGGCCGCCTTCCCCTACGTGCAGAAGGAGCGCTGCGGCCTGCTTGCCAAGGGCCGCCTGTTGGGCGTCCAGTTCGAGACCGCCTTCGCCCAGCCCGCCGACGGCGGCGAGGCCCTCTACTGGCAGCTGGCCAGAAGCGCCAACAGCTGCGCCCTAAAGCTGCGCGACGGCATGGTCGAGCTGGGCTTTGAGCCCTACCGCCACTCCGACTCCAACCAGCAGTTCTTCACGGTGAGCACCTCCCAGCAGCAGGCCTTCGAGGCGGCCTGCAACTGCGAGACCTTCTTCACCCTGCCCGACGGCCGCCGCGTCATCCGCTTCGTCACGTCCTGGGCCACCCAGCCCGCCGACGTCGACGAGCTCCTGGCCTTCGCCAAGACGCTGGCCTAGACGAGACGGGAGTCTTCTTGCGCGCAGTTTTCTCATCCACTGGAACGCGCCTCTGCGCACGCCGCACTTCCGCGCAATTTCCGCTTCCACTGGAACGCCAAACTGCGCCCTCAGACCCCTTGCGCACTTTTCGCTTCCACTGGAAGCCCAACTTGCGCGCCCGTATCAACGCCCTCTTCCCAATTTAGGCATCCCGCCGCGCTTGGCGAGAAGGGCCGCAACGCAGCAGGGCCTCCCGCCCCTTTGCTGAAAACGAGTTCCGCATGAGCCGAAGGCCCCTAAACGGGGCCTTCGTGCGAAAAGGACTGCTCGAGTTTTCAGCAAAGGGGCGGGAGGCCCGTCGGAGCGCTATGCCCTTCTCGCCTACGCGCTCTTCATGATGACCGCGCGCACGATGCCCGCCGCGTCGTCGCAGGCATCGAGGACCTGCTCCATGCGGTCGAAGATGCGCAGCCAGGTCACGGCGTACTTGCCATCGGCGGCAGCGTCCTCCTCGCGGAAGAGGCGACGCAGGGCGTTCTGATAGACCGTGTCGCCCTCGTCCTCGATGTCGCCCAGCGAGATGGCCTTCTCCATGACCGGCTCGGGCTTCTTGTTGTACTCGGGCAGGCGGTTGATCATCTCCTGCATCTCCTTGACCGCACGCACGGTGAGGTCGGCGATCTGCTCGGCCTCAAGGCGCATGTCGCTCAGGTTGAAGAGGTCCAGGCGCATGGTCACGCCGTACATGGCGTCGGTCACGTTGTCCATGGCAAGCGCCAGGTCGGAGATGTCCTCGCGGTCAAGCGGCGTGATGAAGGAGGTGTAGAGCTTGCCCATGATGGTCTTCACGCGCTCGTCGCAGTTGGTCTCGAAGACCTTCATCTGCGGGATGCGGCTCATGGAGTGGGGGAAGTCGTGCACGATGCCGGCGTACTCCTCGGAGGTCTCCACGATGAGGGCGGCAAACTCCTTGAGCAGGGTGTAGAACTCGTCTTCCTTCTTGATGCGTGCCATTTCGGGCTCCTTAGCTCGGGGTCTTTCAAACGGGTGAGAAGTGCGTGCGGTGGTTCTAGAAGATCACGAGGAACAGCTTGGCCAGGACAAAGCCGATGAGGCCGCAGCCGGGGAAGGTGAAGATCCAGGTGAGGACCATCTCCTTGCAGACGCCCCAGTTGACGGAGCGCGGGTCCTTGGCGGCGCCGGCGCCCATGATGGCGGCCGTCTTGGTGTGGGTGGTGGAGACGGGAAGGCCCGTCACGGTTGCGATGAACAGGGAGACCGTGGCGCTGATGGAGGCGGAGAAGCCCTGGTACTTGTCAAGCTGAACCATCTCCATGCCGACCTTCTTGATGATCTTCTTGCCGCCGATAGCGGTGCCGATGGCCATCACGCCGGCGCAGAGCACCTCAAGCCACAGCGGGAAGCCGCCCATGTCGCCCACGGACTTGCCCACGGTGAGCGCAATGGCCAGCATGGCGGTGGACATGAACTTCTGGCCGTCCTGCGCGCCGTGCATGAGGGCCACGCCCGCGGCACCGGCAATCTGCATTTTGCCAAAGAAGTTGTTGGCGCGGCGACGGTCGGAGTCCTTGCAGGCAATGGGGATGACCTTGGCAATAACCCAGCCGGCCAGGAAGCCCAGGACCGTGGAGAAGACCAGGCCATAGATGACCTTGACCCACTCGCCCATGTTGACACCGTCAAGGCCGCCGGAGACGGCAAGCGCGCTGCCCGTAAGGCCGGCTATGAGCGCGTGGGACTCAGACGTGGGGATGCCAAAGATCCAGGTCACGACGCCCCAGGTGACAATGCCCACGGTGGACGCCGCAAGGGCGATCATGGCCAGGTGAGAGTCTCCGCCAAAGTCCACCATGCCAGAGATGGTGTCCGCGACGGCAGTTGAGATGAACGTCATGCCGATGAGGCCAATGAAGTTGCAGATGACGCTCATCGTGATGGCCGAGTCGATGTCCATGGAGCGGGTGCCCACGACCTCGGCGATGGCGTTTGCGGCGTCCGTGGCGCCGTTCACGAAGATGGTTCCAAGAACCAGGAGAATTACGAGCGCTAGGAACGGATTTGACGCGAGCAGCTCGAAGAACTGTGCAAGGGTAACCAAATGCTCTCTCTTCCCTGCAGGCCCCAACCTCATTCAGTTGTAAGGCACGACGGACTTGTCACAATCTCATAAAAGCTCGATAAGGATACCGTAATTCCTACCTGCGATTATGGGGGTAATGCGCGGCGTTTGTAAGGCGTCTGTCAGCTTTTGTAAGTTGTGACGCGCAAGTGACCGTTCGTGCCCTTCTCTATACTTGTTGAGAAGACACGGCCAAGGAGAAAAGCCATAGAGAAGACCGTCAAAAAGCCCCGCAACCCGCGCATCGAGGCCCTTCGCCTTGTGGCCA
>ERZ1034865.796-NODE-796-length-16679-cov-24.699892_pt1 | contig 16679 bp, 11 predicted proteins | sample MGYA00520632_ERZ1034865 | MGnify/ENA primary metagenome ERZ1034865 (study PRJEB33766, sample SAMN09781738) | gut metagenome | biome: gut microbiome | host: Homo sapiens | place: Madagascar | study: EMG produced TPA metagenomics assembly of the PRJNA485056 data...
ATTGAAAGTATATTAAGTAAAAAGTATTATAGTTTGTAATATGTAGATTAAAATTAATACAAAATGAAACCATTTCTTTTCTTATTCTATCAAAAAGTAGTAATTTTGCACCCAAAATATAGCAAAATGATATTTTAAGCTAAATGGATAGCATGAAATAAGCTATGATATTGTGTTATAAATAACCGTAAAAGAAAGGAAAGATATTATGTGTGGATTCGTATCTATCTTCAATATTCAGGAACAAACTCCTGAATTGAGACAGCAGGCACTCCGTATGAGTCAGAAGATTCGTCATCGTGGACCAGACTGGAGCGGCATTTACTGTGGTGGCTCAGCCATCTTGGCACATGAACGACTCAGCATCGTAGATCCAGAGTCTGGTCGCCAACCTTTGTTCTCACCTGACAAGAAACAGGTGCTTGCAGTGAACGGCGAAATCTACAATCATCAGAATATCCGTGCTCGATTTGCAGGCAAATACCAGTATCAGACTGGTTCCGACTGTGAGGTGGTGCTTTCACTCTATCGTGAAATGAGACAGGATAGCGACTTCGCTAACTTGATTTACACCGATGAGGATGCCATCCATGCTCGCATCTGCAAGATGATAGAACAACTCAATGGTATCTTTGCTTTCGCACTCTACGATGCAGAAAGAGATGAATTCCTCATCGCCCGCGACCCTATCGGTGTGATTCCACTCTACATCGGATTTGATACAGACGGTAAGGTGCTTGTTGCCTCTGAACTCAAGGCACTCGAAGGACAGTGTGATCACTACGAGCCATTCCTTCCTGGACATTATTATTATAGCAAGACTCCGGGCATGAAGCGTTATTATACACGCGACTGGTTTGAATACAGTACCATGCTCAAGGAATATCATATAGATGAAAGCAAGTCTGCCGAAGAACAGATGGCTGAGGCTGAGATGGAGGATAGAAAACAGGCTGAGGCTACAGGCGGAAAAACTGCGGTGCAGGAAATTCATGATGCACTCGAAGCTTCTGTCAAGCGCCAGTTGATGAGTGATGTTCCTTACGGCGTACTCCTCAGTGGTGGTCTCGATTCATCTGTCATCTCTGCCATCGCACAGAAATACAGTACTTATCGTATTGAGAATGGTGAACAGACCAAGGCTTACTGGCCACGCCTGCACTCCTTTGCAGTAGGACTGAAAGGTGCCCCAGACCTTGCTAAGGCTCGCCTCGTAGCAGAGCACATCGGTACCGTGCATCATGAAATCAACTATACCATACAGGAAGGTCTGGATGCCATCCGTGATGTCATCTACTTCATCGAGACCTACGATGTGACAACCGTTCGTGCATCTACCCCGATGTATCTGTTGGCAAGAGTCATCCGCAGTATGGGTATCAAGATGGTACTCTCCGGTGAGGGAGCAGATGAGGTGTTCGGAGGCTATCTCTATTTCCACAAAGCACCGAATGCCAAGGCTTTCCATGAGGAAACGGTCAGAAAACTTGGTAAACTCTATCTCTACGACTGTCTGAGAGCCAACAAGAGTCTGGCTGCCTGGGGTATCGAGGGCCGTGTACCTTTCCTCGACAAGGAATTCCTGGATGTGGCTATGGGCATGGACCCAGCCTTGAAGATGTGTCCGGGCAAGACCATAGAGAAGAAAGTAGTTCGTGAAGCCTTTGCAGATTTGCTGCCAGAGGAAGTAGCATGGCGACAGAAAGAGCAGTTCTCTGATGGAGTAGGTTACTCCTGGATAGATACGCTGAAGCAGATTACCGCTTCTGCCGTGAGTGATGAGCAGATGGCACATGCCGCCGAGCGATTCCCTATCAATCCTCCACAGAACAAGGAGGAGTACTATTACCGTTCTATCTTCGCTGAGCATTTCCCAAGCGACAGTGCTGCCAAGAGTGTGCCAAGTGTACCAAGCGTAGCCTGCTCTACAGCCGAAGCCCTTGCCTGGGATGCTTCTTTCAAAAACCAGAACGACCCAAGCGGACGAGCTGTTGCAGGAGTTCACGAGAAAGCGTATAAATAATTAGAAATATAAATAACCGATATAAAACGAACAAGAAATGGAAAAAGGATTGTACAGTTCAGCCTATGAGCACGATGCGTGTGGCGTAGGTATGGTGGTTAACATCCACGGAAACAAGAGCCATGAGCTGGTCGATAACGCCTTGAAAGTTCTCGAAAATATGCGCCACCGTGGTGCTGAGGGAGCCGACAACAAGACGGGTGATGGCGCTGGTATCATGCTCCAGATTCCACATGAGTTTATTCTTCTTCAGGGTATCCCAGTACCAGAAAAAGGTAAATATGGTACGGGTCTTATCTTCTTGCCTAAAGACGAGAAGAAACAGCAGGAAATCCTCTCTATCATGATTGAGGAGATCGAGCGCGAGGGATTGCAGTTGATGCACCTCCGCAATGTTCCTACCAACCCTGAGTGTCTCGGTGAAGCTGCTTTGAGCAATGAACCTGCCATCAAGCAGATTTTCATCACCGGTGTTACTGACGACAAGGTGCCTGTTTTCGAGCGCACTCTCTATCTCATCCGCAAACGCATTGAGAAACGTGTCAGTGATCCTGATTTCTATATCTGTTCGTTGTCTAATTCGAACATCGTCTATAAGGGTATGTTGAGCAGCCTCCAGTTGCGCCAATACTATCCTGACTTGACCAATAATTATTTCACAAGCGGTTTGGCATTGGTTCACTCCCGCTTCTCTACCAACACCTTCCCTACATGGAGTCTGGCGCAGCCATTCCGTCTCCTTGCCCATAATGGTGAAATCAACACCATCCGTGGTAACCGTGCCTGGATGAAGGCTCGTGAGAGTGTGTTGAGCAGTGAGGCTCTGGGCGATATCCGTGAGATTTCTCCTATCGTTCAGCCTGATATGAGTGACTCAGCCAGCCTCGACAATGTTTTCGAGTTCTTCGTGATGAGCGGTTTGTCATTGCCTCACGCCATGGCTGTCATGGTGCCTGAGAGCTTCAACGACAAGAACCCTATCTCTGAGGATCTGAAGGCTTTCTATGAGTATCACTCTATCCTGATGGAACCATGGGATGGTCCTGCTGCCCTGCTCTTCAGCGATGGCCGCTACGCCGGCGGTATGCTCGATAGAAATGGTTTGCGCCCAGCACGCTATACCATCACCAAGAATGATATGATGGTTGTGGCTTCTGAGGTAGGTGTCATGGATTTCGATCCTACTGAGATTGCAGAGAAGGGTCGCTTGCAGCCTGGTAAGATTCTCCTCATCGATACACAGGAGGGTAAGATCTACTACGATGGTGAAATCAAGGAGCGTCTGGCTGCCCAGCATCCATATCGCCAGTGGTTGAACACCAACCGTATTGAACTGGAGAAACTTCGCAGTGGTCGTAAGGTGGAAAATGGTGTGGATAACCTCACTCGCAAGGAATTGGAATTCGGTTTTGGCGAGGAAGATATCGACGGTACTATCATCCCAATGGCTACCAAGGGTCAGGAACCTACAGCTTCTATGGGTAATGATACTCCGCTTGCTGTGCTTTCCGACCAGCCACAGATTTTCTTCAACTACTTCCGTCAGCAGTTTGCACAGGTTACCAACCCTGCCATCGACTCCATCCGTGAGAACCTCGTGATGAGTCTTACCGAGTATATCGGTAGAGTAGGTTCCGGCATCCTGAACCCAGACGAAAGCAACTGCAAGATGGTTCGTCTGCCACATCCTATCCTGACCAATACCCAGCTCGATATCCTTCAGAATATCCGCTACAAGGGCTTCAATACCGTCAAGCTCCACATGCTCTTCGAAACCGCCAAGGGTGAAGAAGGACTGCATGAGGCTCTGGATGAACTCTGCAAGGAGGCTGCCAAGAGCGTGGATGATGGCTACAACTACATCATCTTGAGCGACCGTGGCGTGGATGAAACCCATGCTGCCATCCCATCTCTGCTCGCAGTAAGCGCCGTACATCATTATCTGATTGATGCCGGCAAGCGTGTGCAGACTGCCCTCATCGTAGAGAGTGGTGAGATTCGTGAGGTAATGCACGCAGCCCTCTTGTTGGGTTATGGTGCATCAGCCCTCTGTCCATACTTGACATACGCCATCCTCGACGACCTCGTAAAGAAGGGAAAGATTCAGGAGGATTACCATACAGCCGAGCAGAACTATATCAAGGCTGTGAAGAAGGGCTTGTTCAAGATTATGGCTAAGATGGGTATCTCTACCATCCGCAGTTACCGTGGTGCCAAGATCTTCGAGAGCATCGGTTTGAGCGAGAGCCTCCTGAAGACCTACTTCGGAACAGAGGTGAGCACTATCGGCGGTATCGGACTTGAGACCATCGCCCGTGATGCCATCCGCCTGCACGACAAGGCATTCGAGACCAAGAAGCTCGACTTCCTGCCAAGCATGGGACAGTTCCACTACCGCAAGGACGGTATCAAGCACGCTTGGAACCCAGAGACCATCGCCACCCTGCAGCTCGCAACCCGCAAGGGCGATTACGATCTCTTCAAGAAATATACACATCTCGTTGACGATAAGCAGGAGCCTATCTTCATCCGCGACTTCTTCGGTTTCCGCAAGAATCCTATCTCTATAGATAAGGTGGAGCCTGTAGAGGAAATTGTAAAGCACTTCGTTACTGGTGCGATGAGTTTCGGTGCCCTCTCCAAGGAGGCCCACGAGGCAATGGCACTCGCCATGAACGCCCTCGGTGCTCGAAGCAATACCGGTGAAGGTGGTGAGGATAACGAGCGATTCCACTCTACACAGGATGGTATCAGCCTCTCCAGCAAAACCAAGCAGGTGGCTTCCGGTCGATTCGGTGTGACAACAGAATATTTGGTAAATGCAGAGGAAATCCAAATCAAGGTGGCACAGGGTGCTAAACCGGGTGAGGGTGGTCAGTTGCCTGGCTTCAAGGTCAACGAGGTCATCGCCAAGACCCGTCACTCTATCCCTGGCATCAGCCTGATTTCTCCTCCACCTCATCACGATATCTACAGTATCGAGGATTTGGCTCAGCTCATCTTCGACCTCAAGAATGTGAACCCTAAGGCGGCTATCTCTGTCAAACTGGTAGCTGAGAGTGGCGTGGGTACCATCGCTGCCGGTGTGGCTAAGGCGAAGGCCGACCTCATCGTCATCTCTGGTGCTGAGGGTGGTACAGGTGCCAGCCCTGCATCCAGTATGCGTTTCGCAGGTATCTCTCCTGAAATCGGACTTTCTGAGACTCAGCAGACTTTGGTGAAGAACGGTCTTCGTGGACAGGTTCGCCTGCAGGTGGATGGTCAGTTGAAGAGCGGTCGTGACATCATCCTCATGGCTTTGCTCGGTGCAGAGGAATTCAGTTTCGGTACTGCAGCCCTCATCGTCTTGGGTTGTGTCATGATGCGTAAGTGTAACTTGAATACCTGTCCTATGGGTGTTGCCACACAGGATCCTAAGCTTCGTGCTCATTTCCGTGGCAGTTACAAATATCTCATCAACTACTTCCGCTTCCTCGCCGAGGAGGTTCGTGAGTACTTGGCAGAGATGGGTTACACCTCTTTGAATGATATCATCGGTCATACAGAACTCATCGTTCGCAAGTCTGATGAGGAGATTGTTCCTGCCACAGGTCCTGATGCAGTAGAGCCAGAGGTGGCTAAGAGCATCAAGGAGAAGGCAGACTTGCTCGACTTCACACGTCTCTTGCATCGTGAGACAGGACACTGCTCACTCTATCATACTACCGAGCAGATTCATGATCTCGACAATGTGCTCGACCAGCAACTGATTCGTGGTGCCCAGCGTGCCATCGAAAATCAGGAGGAGGTGAACCTCGACTTCGCCATCAAGAATACCGACCGTGCTGCCGGTGTGATGCTCAGTGGTATGATTGCTGAGAAATATGGTGAGGCAGGTCTTCCTGATAAGACAGTGAATGTGAAGTTCAAGGGTTCTGCAGGTCAGAGCTTCGGAGCATTCTTGGTAAAGGGTGTCGATTTCAAGTTGGAAGGCGAGACCAATGACTATTTTGCAAAGGGACTTTCAGGAGGTCGTATTTCCATCCTTCCTCCTATCCGCAGTAATTTCTCTGCCGAGGATAACATCATCGCTGGTAACACCGGACTCTATGGTGCCACAAGTGGTGAATTGTATATCAACGGTAAGGTGGGTGAGCGCTTCGGAGTACGTAACTCTGGTGCCGTAGCTGTCATCGAGGGTGCCGGCGACCACTGCTGTGAATATATGACAGGTGGTAGAGTCGTAGTACTTGGCGAGACAGGTCGCAACTTTGCCGCAGGTATGAGTGGTGGTGTAGCCTATGTATGGGATAAGAACCACAACTTCGATTACTTCTGTAATATGGATATGGTGGAAATCAACCTCGTGGAGGATAGTACCTATCGCAAGGAGTTGCACGAGCTCATCCGTCAGCATTATCTCTATACCGGCAGTAAGCTCGCCCGTACCATGCTTGATGACTGGAATCACTACGTAGAGGATTTCATCCAGGTAGTGCCAATCGAATACAAGCGTGTGCTCCAGGAAGAGCAGGTAAAGAAGTTGCAGCAGAAGATTGCGGATATGCAGCGAGACTATTAATAAAGGTAAAAAGGTAAAAGGGTAAAAAGGTAAAAAGAGCCTTATCCCCTTTCCTTTTCCTTGAGTCTCAGTTAAAGGTAAAAAGGTAAAAGGGTAAAAAGAACCTTATCCCTTTCCTTTTCCTTGAGTCCGGTAAAATGCGTGTAACAAATAAATTAATAATAAAGGTAACATAAGGTTTAAGTAAATAGCAACAAGCAGTAAGCAAGAATGTTCTTTTTACCTTTTTACCTTTTTACCCTTTTACTTTTAAAACGATGGGAAATCCAAAAGCATTTTTGACTATACCTCGCAAGGAAGCAGGTTATAGACCAATTCACGATAGAATCCTCGACTTCAGCGAGGTAGAACAGACATTGAATAGCAACGACCGCCGACAGCAGGCTTCCCGTTGCATGGATTGTGGTGTGCCTTTCTGCCACTGGGCTTGTCCATTGGGCAACAAGGCACCGGAGTGGAACGATGCGCTCTACAAGGGCGACTGGGAGTTGGCTTACCGACTCCTCAATTCCACCAACGACTTCCCGGAGTTCACAGGACGTATCTGTCCTGCACTCTGCGAGAAGGCGTGTGTCTTGAATCTCATGGACCATGAGCCAACCACCAACCGTGAGGATGAGTGCGCCATTGTGGAGCACGCTTTCTCTGAGGATTATGTGCATGTTGAGATTCCAGAGCGTAATGGTAAGACCGTGGCAGTCATCGGTGCCGGTCCTGCAGGATTGGTAGCTGCCAATCAGTTGAACCACAAGGGATATAAGGTAACAGTCTTTGAGGCACGTGAGAATGCCGGTGGCTTGTTGCGCTATGGTATTCCAAACTTCAAGCTCAACAAGAGTATCATCGACCGCCGCCTCCGTCTTCTCGAAGAGGAAGGCATCGAGTTCAAATACAATCAGCAGATAGATGTCACTAAGTTGCCAGAGGGCTTTGATGCCTACGTGGTATCTACGGGTACTCCTACAGCCCGCGACCTGAAGATTCCTGGACGAGAATTGAAGGGTGTTTATTTCGCCCTCGAACTCCTCTCTCAGCAGAACCGAGTCCTTGCAGGCATGGAGTTCTCTAAGGATGAACTGGTCAACTGCAAGGGCAAGGATGTATTGGTTATCGGTGGTGGTGATACAGGTTCCGACTGTATCGGTACGGCTCATCGTCAGGGTTGCAAGAGTGTAACTCAGATTGAGATCATGCCTAAGCCAGTAGAGGGTCCTGAGGATCCTAAGAATCCTTGGCCAAACTGGCCTCGCACACTGAAGACTACATCCAGCCATGAGGAAGGCTGTACACGTCGCTGGAACATCAACTCATTGGAGTTCCTCGGCAAGAATGGAAAGTTGACAGGTGTGAAGGTTCAGCCTATCGATTGGAAGCCAAACCCAGAGGGTGGTCGCCCATTGATGGTAGAAGCTGGAGAGCCAGAAATCATCAAGGCAGAGGCAGTATTCTTGGCCATGGGCTTCCTGAAGCCACAGCAGCCTGAGTTTGCAGAGAATGTCTTCGTGGCAGGTGATGCAGCAAATGGAGCATCTCTGGTAGTAAGAGCTATGGCAAGCGGTAGAAAGATTGCAGCTCAGGTAGATAAGTTCCTGACTCGATAATTCCCGGATATATTATCGGTTATTTTTAACTATAAGTAAGTGGTGGGAGGCCAGACCTTGAGATGAGGTTTGCCTCCCTTTTTTAGTATGCTTGGCATGAGCCTATGTCTCCCTTTCGTTCGCTATGTCGATGACTCGATGATAAATAGGTTTTATAGCCATTTCTTAGTAATACCTTCAATGATATTGACCAGAAATGCCTTTGACCATTATGACCGAAGTACAATATGAAGAACATAAAACACATTAAAAAGATATCATGCTATTTTTAATTTTTACCACAAAATCTTGTTGGTTTTAATAATAAAGTTGTATTTTTGCGGAGAAAAGATTTAAATAGAGAAGATTATGAAAGATTTTACTTTAAGAAAAAGGTTCTTAGATTGTAAAAGCGGAACCAGTAGTCTTTTTAAAGGCTTTGTTATGTTGGTAGTTCTGATGCTCATGACTACGAGTAGTGCGATGGCACAAGAACCAAAATTTGAGGTGATTGATGGCTATCGTTATTTGTTAGAATCTGATACGAAGACAGCAACGCTTGTGCCAAAAAAGGATGGCGACTATTCCGATGATATCATCATTATTCCTGAAAAGGTTAAGGGTAATGATGGGGTAGAGTATGTTGTTACTTCATTGGGCGCGTCTTGCTTCAAAGGTTGCAATGGCTTAACCTCTATCACCATCCCTTCATCTGTTACTTCATTGGGTGAGTCTTGCTTCTATGGTTGCAGAGGTTTGAAATCTATCACCATCCCTTCATCTGTTACTTCATTGGGTGGTTATTGCTTCTCTTATTGCAGGGGCTTAACCTCTATCACCATCCCTTCATCTGTTACATCATTGGGTAACTCTTGCTTCGATGGTTGCAGAGGCTTAACCTCTATCACCATCCCTTCATCTGTTACTTCATTGGGTGTTAATTGCTTCTATAATTGCAGTGGCTTGACCTCTGCCACCATCCCTTCATCTGTTACATCATTGGGTAACTTATGCTTCTCTGGTTGCAGTGGCTTGACTTCTATCACCATCCCTTCATCTGTTACTTCATTGGGTGAAGGTTGCTTCTCAGCTTGCAGTGGCTTAACCTCTATCACCATCCCTTCATCTGTTACATCATTGGGTTGGGAATGCTTCAGTGGTTGCCGTGCCTTAACCTCTATCACCATCCCTTCATCTGTTACTTCATTGGATTATTATTGCTTCAAAGGTTGCATTGGCTTAACTACTATTGTCATCCCTTCGTCTGTAACTTCATTGCGTGGTTATTGCTTCTCTGGTTGCAAAAATCTGGAAACTGTATATTTTGAAGGTAAATATTGTAATTCAAGCTATACTGACTTACAAATACCAACGACAAGTATAATCAAGGTTCCAACAGAATACCTTCAGGGCTATAAACATGCTTTTGGATCTGATTATGAATATATCTATGCTTGGAATCCTAATGAGACAGGAGAAGATAACAAGCCAGTTACTCAATGCTCTACACCATCTATCTCTTACGAATCCGGCAAATTGATGTTCGCTTGCGAAACAACAGGAGCAAAGTATCATTATACAATAACTGATACAGATATTAAGTCTGATGCGCTGAGCGAAAATGGAGAAGTATCTCTTTCTGCAGCCTATAATATTTCTGTTTATGCTACAGCAGATGGATATAAAGCATCTGATAAGGCGGAGGCAACTCTGTATTGGATTAATGCTAACCAGGATAATGGTACCAATATCAATATGGTAAAAACACGTGGCGTTGTGGCTTCTGCCCATGATGGTATTGTTACTCTCTCTGGACTTGATAATGGCGAAGTGGTGAAGTTCTATGCTACTGATGGCAAGTATCTCGGCTCTTCGGTTGCAGCGAATGGTGCAGCTTCTTATGCCGTAAACGAATCATTAGTTATCGCCAAAGTAGGTAAGGATTCTATAAAGATTGCGGTGAAATAATAATAAAACAATTATATTGCATACAAATTTTCGTATATATGAGGATTGATGGGGTGAGTCGTGAGACTGGACCCCATCTTTTGTATATATAAATAGGTGTTATAGCCATTACTTAGTAATACCTTCAATGATTTTGACCGGTAATGACCATGACCAAATGACCACAGATTCAAACGATTACTTATTACAGATATTTCCAATAGAGTCAATAAATTGTTTTATTTAAATAATTTTCCCTATTCCTAAGTCAATTCCGATTCTTTTCGCTACGCCTTTTTGTGAAAATATACGGAAAGTGTCAGGACGCTTTTCTTTTTGCAATAGAGCTTCCTTTTCTTTAGTAAAACCAACATCTTCTGCGACGACGAAAGCGTCAGTCTTTCCACTTATACTGCCTGTTATTTTAGCACCAATTTCTTTTAGTTTTAGCTTTAAAGAAGCTTTATCTTTATCACTACCGCCAGAAATAACGCATGTTTTATTTCTTGAAATCTTACTGATTGCTCGTAACGTACAGATAATCAATACTAATTGAAATGATAAAATGACGAAAAAGATACAAATTAGGAATAACAAAATCAAGCCCCCAAAAAAAGTATGAGAAACAAAAATTAATACAGAAAACAACGATAATTTTCCTTTTCTTTCATTTCGGGAATAAAGCCCTAATGTTGTATGTTAATCACAAAAGTTACTTTTTGTGCGTAAGATAATAGCAAATTAAAGTAATAAAACATATTTTTATGCCACAAAACAATATTTTCAAAAGATTCTCGTTTATTACAATAAATGTAAATGCCTTTGCATTGTACTTAAATAAGATTATAATGAATGAGCTTAACAGAATAAAAGTAGTTCTTGTGGAACAAAAGAAAACAGGTAAATGGTTAGCAGGGCAACTTGGAGTTAGTGTTACAACAACCAGTCGTTGGTGCTCTAATTCTGCTCAGCCAGATTTACAAACACTAAGTAAGATTGCTAAGCTGTTAAAAATAGATATAAGAGAACTTCTTGTTCCAACAGACTTGCATGAAAACTTTTAAAATTAAACAATAGAAAAATGAATAGTGAAAAAAATGCTCCTCGATATTTTATGCATAAATATTGGGGTAAAAAGCCTGCCTCTGGCATAAGTCCTTTGGTTGAAAAATATACAAATCCTGGAGATACTATTATTGATCCATTTTCAGGATATGGAGTTTTCTGTTGTGAAGCATATCTTAAAAATAGAAACGTTATAGTAAATGATCTCAATCCGATTGCCAATTTCATAGCACATAATTTGTTCTCAAACGATGTTAATATTTCAAGAGTAAAAAGGGTATGGGAAAAGATCAAAGCAGAAATGTCTACTTTCATAAACGAATGGTATAATATTACCATTGGCGAGAAAACATATCTGCCTATATCAGTTTTAAGAAATAAGGATGGTTTACCACTGCAATTTACTTTTAAGGATGGAAGAAAGACATCTATTAAAGATATTCCAGAAGAGCTAGCAAAAGAGTTCTGTGAAAAAGAAAATAATTACAAAATAACGGATTGGTATCCTATGGTTTCGATTATTGAAAATTCCAGAATATCAGCTCGCCCGAACATGACAATAAAAGATCTTTTTACCAAAAGGACACTTGCTTGTCATGCGAAATTGTTGTCATTGATAAATAAATATGCAGCAGGAACTGATAAAGACTTGTTTTTAATTGCATTTACAGCAAATTTAGCCAACTGTTCCAAACTTGTTCCACCTATTAAAAGCAGAGGGGCACTTGCGCAAGGAGCTTGGATGACCGGTTTTTATATTGGTGAGACATATATAGAGAATAATGTATTACATTATTACGAAAATCGCATAAGGAAGGCGATAAAGGGAAAAGAAGATTTCTTGAATGCGCTATTAGGTGATTTAATGAAAGAGCCTATCCAATCTACTTTCAAAATCACCAATTTTGATGCAAAGAGGTTACAACTCCCAGATAACTCTGTGGACTATGTTTTTACAGATCCTCCTTATGGGGATAGTGTACCATATTTTGAGCAAAGTGTAATTTGGAACTCATGGCTACAGTTTGTTCCTGATTATCAGCAAGAAATTGTAATATCTGATAGTAATCAACGTCACAAAGATATTGAGGCTTTTGAACATGATATAAATTCGGCTTTTTCAGAAATTCGAAGAGTGTTAAAAGATAATAAATATTTTTCACTTACATTTCACTCTCTTTCTGGGTTAGAATGGAAAGCCGTAAGCAATGCGTGTGTTTTCAACAATTTCAATGTTGTTGATTATGAATGGTTAGAACAAAAGACCTACCCACCACGACAACTTAATCGTATTAAATCGATAAAAGGTGATGTCCTTGTGACTTTTCGAAAGAATCCAGCACCTGTACACTTACGTGTTTGTGATGATAGTCAATTTGTAAGAATTATAACGGAGTTCATAACTGAAACAATCAAGAAGGGGACTATCGACACAAATGCTATAATGATGGCTATAATGGAATGGATTTTGCGCAATATGATTATAATAGGCAATGTCGATGTGTTTACAGTTCTGAATAATTGTTTTCAAATGGACAAGGAAGGAAATTGGAGTATAAAACAAAAGTAAAATATAAAAATATTCAATATGACAAACTTTGAGAAATGGGACAAAGAGTTCCGTGCACAAAATCTTTACGCTTTCAACAACAATGAAAGTGCTTTGTTGTACTTGAAGGTTAGAGCCGTATGTCGTGGAAAACAGATTAAACAATTTGTTGAGAAAAATGGCATTGAGCTTACTTCTACAAAGATTAACGAGCAGTTTGCCGAGCTGTATTCAATAATGGAGAATACACCTAATGGCAAGTCTATGCTTGATACTTATCTGTGTGACAGAAACAACGAATGGTATCACACGATGGGTGTGGATGAAGAAAAATTGAAAAGTGGTTTACGTCAGATAAACAACTACGAATGGGGAGGAGATCAAGAAAACTCTCTTGACCAATATCTTGTCCGTAGATATATTAAAGTAATCAGCGATTATGATGAACTACGCAGCAAGGCTGATGCTATTGCAACAAATGCGTGGAATTTCGTTCAAACAAGTTGGTATAACAACTGGACATCCTATCTTATTGAATCAATATTTAAGAAGCATAGACGGGTGTTGTCTGCGGTTGGAGAAATCAAAAGTGTTGACTTTTTTATTGAGAATAACCCTATCGATTTGAAAGTTACCTATTTTCCTGGAGCTTATATGCAAGGTAAGTTAAAAGAAGCATTAGGCAACACTGAGTTAACTTGGTTGAAGCGTCAGGCTAAGAAATATGGTATTACACCAGATAAAAATCTTTCTGATTCCGAACAGTATAATTTCTTAAAAGAGGAAATCGAAAATCAAGGACATCAAGAAGTTATATCTCAACTTACTTCTACAAGAAAACAGATAGTAAATGAGGCTCGTAATAATCCGGAAAACCTGATGAAATGGCTTTATGAGAATCAAAGTTCTCGTTTGTTCGGTGCTGAAAACCGTCTGTTTGTTGTTCTTGTCGATTCTACGGACATGAATCAGTCGTGGAAGATGAAGAGAGCATTCTCATTAATTGAGCCTAAGGTAAATACATACCTTGATAGCTTCAGTGAAAATTCTCTAAAGAAAATTGAATTCACATTTAATAAAAAAATGTACGAAAGTCTTGCCGACATAATCTTTGTCGTAAAAGAATAAATGGAGGAATGATGGTAATATTACATAATCCAAATTCTATTTAGTTTTTCGTAAAACAGAAACAATATGAGAAAAATTGCTGCTTTATTTTTCTTGTGCTTTATGCCTATCAGCCTATTTGCACAAACTTATAAAATGTATCAAACACGTAACTTTCATAATCAGTTGCGATTAAATACAGCCACAGGAGAGGTGTTACAAATCCAAGATGATGGTCAGTCTTGGAAAATTTGTGGCGCTATGGAAGATGGAGCTGATGTTGAGAACCGCTTCTGTCTTTATGAAACACAGAATATGTGGACATTTATTATGCTTGATAGTTTCACCGGAAAGAATTGGCAGGTTCAATTTAGTACAAAAGGAACTGATTATATGTTTGCTGTACCAATAAATTACTGGTCAAAAGCATATCCATCTTCAACTGATAGATGGCAGGGTAGATTCAAAATGCTTGCTACTCAAAATATGTGGACATTCATCATGTTGGATAGTTTTACAGGAAGACTTTGGCAAGTGCAATACGATACCAAGTCTTTAGACAACCTCCTTTGCGTTTCAATTAATGAAGAAGTTCTTGAAGCAGGTAATAGTAGCATTTTTACAATACAACCGATGACGAGTATGTATCAATACTATCTGATAAGCAACAAGTCGGGTGCTATGTGGCAATTTCAGTGGACGACCAAAGGACCTGATTATAGATGGATTAAAAGGGTTAATTGACAAATTGTAATTGATTATGAAGAGCAAAAATATAAATGACATAACTTTGTTTCGATACTTGTTTTGTCTTGATAAAAGAGATTTGCCACAGAGCATTTTAAATTGGTGCAATAATATCGGTAGTGCAATTGACTCTGATAGAGAAAATGCTATAAGAGAATTATCTATAGTAAAGGATAACTGTCGTAATTTGGTCGTTTTCTCTAAGACATTTGTTGATACAATGGATAAATCCTATATGAAATTTACACAATTTCATATTGATATTCTCCAAGAGTTAGATAATGAGAATGGAGTTGTTCGTAGCCCATACTTTATAGAAGGGTGTTATGTCGTGTATAGCATAAAGAATGGCTGTCTTACTTTATGGATATTCCAAGACAACATCGACAAGTATTTGTCGATACCTACATATTACATTTGTGTGTCACCGAAGGATAAAATCAAGGGAAATGGACATCAGTTAGACTGCATGGTTTTACCTCTTATTGATGGTTGTGTGGAAGTAAATATCAGAGATTACATAGATATGGTCTTAGATTATTTGTGTTTAAGACAATGGGCAGAGGTGCAATTAGGTAAAGTTTCAACCACCGTAAGAAAAGAAGTTAAGAAAAACAAGAAAACCCAGAATGTCATAGAACAAGGGCTTGATTACTATCGCTTTGATAGTAAGTGGTACACTGAAATATGTAATGATGAATCTTTCAAGGTTAGTGGGCATTTCAGATTGCAACCTTATGGTGATGGCTCAAGGAGGCTGATATGGATTAACGAATTCACAAAGAATGGTTACCATAGAAAAGCTACAATAGACAAGGTTAAAGATGGAGAAGTTTCTCTTACATAAACAGAGATAGACAATGAAAAGAAAGAAAATATTATATATAGACCAATTTGCTATAAGTAATATGTATAATGAGGGTGCGTCACAGACTTATGACACACCCTCTTGCTTTGTAATACACAGCAAAAAATGCAATAGTGCTAAAAACTAATTCATGATAAATATTTGCCTAAACGAGATATCTTTTTCCTTTATCCCACACAACTCGTTATGCCGAGCGTGGTTGCAATTGCCGTCAAGAAACTGATGGCGATTTGAAGAATGGTCTTCCATGTGTCTGCTTTCATCTTACTCATATTGATTCAATTTTAAAGGTTAAACTTAAATTCTTTGTGTGTTTCACATGAGGTTAATTTCCCCTTCTACAGTTCGTTGTCCTCGCCGCTGCCGTCCTGTCCTGCGTCGCCCTTATTATCGCCGCTTGGGTTGGAACCAGTGCCTTGGCTGGTGCCGCCGCTCTGCTCGGTGTTACCTCCTGCAGGAGTGCCGCCGCTTGGGTTAGAGCCACCGCCATCTGAACCGTCGCCAGGAGTAGTTGGAGTGCTGATGTCCACGTTGGCTTTGCCCTCCTTGATGGCCTTGATGACTGCAGCCTGAGCGCTACGGCTGGCTACGAGGTTGAACTCCGCATCGGCAATGAGGTTCTTGAACTCAGCACCTGGCTCCCACTGAACCTTCACGTCAGTGATGTTCTGAGCGGTGAACTTGTCGGCATCTTCAGCGCCCTTGGATGAGAGGAGGATGGAGAAATCACCGAGATCGCCGAGGCGGATTTTCTTGCCTTCGAGGAGCTGCTCTCTCATGCAATCCACGGTCATGTAGAGGATGGCGGAGATGTCTGCGCGAGAATAGACGCTGCCGTGGCTGGAGATGTGCTTGGCAAACTTCTCGATGGTCATCACATCAGAATACTGAGATACGGCGAAGGCATTCTTCTTCTCGGTCTTCACCAAGTTGAGGTCGGCCTGGTCGGGGTTCTTACCCTCTCGTTTTGCCTGGTTGATACGTGATTTAGCCTGATTGATAGCAAGGAGGTTACTGTTCACTGAGCGCATGGTAATACTGTAGTTAATCATACTTTGTGTGTTTTGATGGTTGATATTTCAATTCCCCAGAAGCCCCGTTTCTTGCCCTTATTTGGGTCGTTATTGATGTCTGGCGCCTTACATCAATCGAGATTCAAATGTGTCGTCTGTAAAGACCGACTTTCGGTGCAAGAGAAGCTTTCTTTCGATTGCTGGTGCAAAGGTACAACA
>ERZ1034865.798-NODE-798-length-16667-cov-16.626234_pt1 | contig 16667 bp, 10 predicted proteins | sample MGYA00520632_ERZ1034865 | MGnify/ENA primary metagenome ERZ1034865 (study PRJEB33766, sample SAMN09781738) | gut metagenome | biome: gut microbiome | host: Homo sapiens | place: Madagascar | study: EMG produced TPA metagenomics assembly of the PRJNA485056 data...
GAGATTCAGCCTAATTTTTTGTACTGTCAAAAAGTTTTAGCGGACAGTAATAATTTTTTTTCAGTATGTAGAAAATCCAGAGAGCCTCTAACCTGAATTTTTCACGTTACAAAAATTCAGAACAGAGGCTCTCTGGATTTACATCAAAAATGCTTATTCAAAACGTGGCGCCAATCCTCTGAGGGCGGCCATGATAGCTTGGGCCATACGGGCATGACCTTCGTCGGTAGGGTGGAGCCTGTCTTTGTCCCTTGGGAAATATTCCTTCTGCGAACGGTTGAGCGGGAATATTCCTGAGACGGCGCTAAGGTCGATCACAGGCACGGCCCAGACATTACCCGCCTCCTTCACGGCATTGATGTAAGCGTCAATATATTCCCCGCACCTGTTGGTGTAGTTCTCGTCCGGCTGGATGTTGGTCTCACCGAATTTGGCGTAGCCTCTGTGAAGCGGGGTCATCAGGATGATCTGCTTGTCCGGGTACATATTCTTAAGGGAATCGAGGGCTATGTTGATTCTGCCTTTGAATGTGTTGGGGTCGAAATTCGGAATCCTGTGCCTTCTTGTCTGCATTGACTTTGGCTCTCCGTTGGCAGCCTCCACTTGGACGTATTCCTCGGTGAACCATTCGCCGATCGGCACTCCTGCATTGAAGTCGTTGGTTCCCATCAGGATAAGGATCGCATCGATGTCGTCTCCGTACTCGCTTTTCAATCGATTCGCCTGCGGAAGCACTTCGTTCCACTGCTGTCCGTTCCTCGCCACCACGCAAGGGATGATTCCGATCTCCCGCGCCATGTACCAGTAGTATTTTTCCGGTCCGTTCGCCACCTTCGGATCCGAGATCGAATCCCCAATGATTCCGACCCTCGCTCCGTACCACGGATGCGTGGTGTCCACAACTTGTCCATCAGTCAAGCTCTTGCCTTTTTCGATGGCGTGGCATTCTTTTCTACCGGTCGCGGAGTCTGCCAAAGCGCCGGTTCCTGATATTCCATGTGCGAAACTTCCGTTTGCAATGAGCATCGCCGCCAATGTCACCCAAAATCTGATTGTTTTCATTGTATTTTAAGTGTTAAAATTTGCCTTAGTGATCCGAGGGCTTCTCGGTTGCATAATTCGCTTTGTGAAGTTACGAATTATTCCTCGGAAACAGAAATCTGTATAGTAATTCTTAAAAAATAACTTGAACAATTTGTATATCTTTATGGTCTATATTTCTTTTCTCATCAGTCGTCTACCTCCAGTACACGCCTTCTTCCTAAAGAAATCTATCCTCATAAATCAGACGTAACTACTCAGGTGTCCCCTGTCCTGACCATAAGCCGAGGATGACGCGAGGCTTTCACCTTCCCGCTGTGACTTTTTTCAAAATTTATCCTCATGCCGCAAGGCCGTGGTTCAGACCGCTAAAAACCAGCCGTTTGTAGCCCCTGTGAGCCCAGCAGAACCGCTGAAACCTGATGTTTTTCACTCTCAAACCTTGAGTCCACTTGAAATAGTGCTATTTGCCACTTTTACCCATTACAGAAGTATCTGCGAGGCACAAGTTTTTCAAAAAACGACTTTTTATCATGTCAGACACGGATATTTGCTGGTGAGCCCTTTTTCAAATGGACTCAACCTTCAAACAAACAATTCAAAGCAGCTTCTAAGCATGTTGATGAAATCCGTACTATTTATGACTGTGGTAAGATCAAGATGAATCCAAATGGCCGATTGTTGTTAGAAGCTGTTTTGAATTGTTTGAAATGTTCTTTGAGGTGAAAAATCTTCATTTTCTTCCCGCTTCTTCAGTCAGATAGCACCGCTATCTTCCTTGGAAGAAGCGGTCGAAACTTAAGTTTTTCACTCTCAAACCTTCAAACAAACAATTCAAAACAGCTTCTTAGTAAGTTTAAATAAAAGTTTTGATGATGCAAAGGCTAACGGAGTATATCGGAGAATCAGTGTCTATGAAAAAACGCATAGGTATTGGGCGATTGCAAAAATCACGTGCCAGTCAAATAAATTACATAGAAGGAGTATATCATGGAATTGTACGTTCCGTACTCAAAGTTGAAGGGCATGAAAGGGATTTTTGTGACGATGAAAACAATGTGTCTTTCGGTAAAGAAAGATGTTGTTTTCGTGGAGTTTTGACTATGGATTCTTCTTATCTCAACAAAGATGTAAGCGATTACCCTTTTGGCAGCGAGGTGCGATCAGATACATTTAGGAAGCAATATAGGAGTTGACGGACTTTTGACGTGTTGAGGTACCCTCCAGATAATTGCGATTGCATGTCGCTTTGGACAAAATATTAACAATTAACCATTTACGGAATAATTGCCTACGAATGTTTTGGTATCGCTTTATGTCTTTTAAAAAACCGATTTACGAAATGCCTTCATCCCAATGTTGGATAGAAGCGTCGGCGAGACACATTGCCGTGAAAATGGTGGACGCTTGGCTTTGAGTTTTTCAGCCATGTCTGGTCTCTGTGGGCATAGGTATGTTATGTTGCTGAAAGCGTTTTGTAAAATGTAGTCCGGCAACAAGAAGGCTTCAATGGATATGTTTGGATCAAGCATACGGGAGACCTGACTTTGTCCATTGTTTGGCCACGGTTTCCTCTCCGGTGCCGAACTTGGCATCCTAACCTTGGTTGGTACACCAGAAGAGCCTTTCCTGTACCAGTGGCGTGTCATGGACTGTTTGGTAGATTCTCGCTAAGGTAGCCTACCAGCCCCATTCCGTCCATCGAACCGGCCATTCCGTGGATGAACGTCCAACAAGACTTCTCTGTGGCTGTACTTTTCCGGGATCGTCTCGTCCTTGGGAAAGAGCTTGTTCTTAATTTCCAGATAAACAAGTCAAAACTGCTTCTATTTTTCTTATTGATGCTGAAAATTACAAACAGTGAGTTTGTTAAGTAATGTTGAAAAAATAAGTTGCATCAATCGGTAAAATTGAATACATAGAATCACCCTTGAACATCAATGTATTGCAAATTTAAAGTGATGCAGGTTATTTTTTACATTTTACTAAATTAATTTGGTTTATATTATAAACTTATTTATATTTGCAAAGAGCTTATGGCGTATGCGCAGCGTCTGATGGCTCCAACGAATTATAAATCAATAAGAAAATCAAAATTATGGAACAGAGTTCACAAATGAGTGCGGAACAAAGCCTCAAACTCATTAATGAGACCTTACGCGACAGCCGTCTGGTCATTACGAAGAGATCGGGAAGTCATTTCATTCTTTGGGGCGCTATTCTCACGCTGATCGCCCTTGCCGTGTACTTCCTTTGGAGGTCAAGCGGCAATCCGGCCTGGAATTTACTGTGGTTCGCCATGCCAGCTATAGGGTATCCGCTCGCTGTGGTACTGGACAAGGACGCAGAATGTGTCCCGTCCAATCTGATCAGCAATCTCCTTGGCTGGACATGGGGAGCGTTCGGAGCGTTTGCCGTGACAGTCAGTCTCTGTGCGTTGCTGTTTGCCCCGATGAACCTGACCTTGGTCATTATCCTCCTTTTCGGCTTTGCGGAGAGCATCTCAGGGATGATCCTCAAAAACCTGCCGATTGTCATCGCCGGATTTCTCACCGGTGTCCTTGGTGTCATAGCGGCAGTGAAACTTTCCGGAGATTGCAGCCAAATGTTGCTTTTTGTCTTAGCTGGAGTGATCCTGGCGCTTACGGGAGTGTGTGTGAAATGCTTAAGGAAATAGTCGATGTTCAAAAAACTCAACCCGCTTCTGCACTCGGAGCTGAGGCTTGCCGTGATGTCGATTCTCGTGTGTGTGGGGGGAGGCTGTCTTAAAAGTTAAACATTCCTTCGCGAGAATCAAGAATTCGTTTTAGGTCGTGTATGGGGATACGAACAATTTCAGTCTTGCAAGGACTTTTCAGACAGTCTGGGGGTGGACGAAGCGGATTTCGTCTACATCCGTAAACAGACGGGAGCGACGGCCGGCAACCTTAGTGTCCAGCTTGACAAACTGAGCGAGGCGGGCTACATAGCGGTGGAAAAGGGATTCAAAGGCAAGAAGCCATGCACGACATGCCGTGTCACAGAAGCTGGAATCTCCGCATTCTCCGAATATGTCGCCGCCTTGATGGACTACATCACGTAGTCTCCTCAACTTTCGTGCGTCTTCGCGCGTACCTTCTGCCATAGAAGTATTGACTTCTTGCCGCAAACAGCCAGATGGCTTTCATCCTGAAGCCCGTGGAGAAGGACTGTGTGTGCCTCGTGAGCGGAAAGCGGCATTTTGCTCACGAGGTGTCGAAGATGAGTGTTTTCGTGAGCGGAAAGCGGCATATTGCTCACGAAAGGACTGAGATGAGTGTTCTCGTGAGCAGAAAGCGGCAGATTGCTCACGAGAGCGTTGATTAGGGAACTCTCGTGAGCAATCTAGGCCTATCTGCGCACGAGAGCCTTATGTCTGTTGAGGACTCGGCCTCAGACGCTAATGGCGCTTCAACTTACTCTGCAACCTGTCTGGCGCTTCGGCAGACTCGGCGACCGGGTTGGTGCTTCATCTAGCTTGGTGACATGTCTGGCGCTTCTGCTGACCTTATGTCCGGGAATGAACCTCTTGTCCTCGAAGGAGCACCTTGCAGATGAACGGGGTCTGGTGGCAGTAGGGGATGAAGGCGAGGGACGGGAGAGGGTTCGTGACGATCAGGTTGGCGAGTTTGCCGGGGGTGATCGAGCCCAGATCCTCGGCCACCCCCATCGCGTAGGCGGAGTTGAGGGTGCAGGCGTTGAATGACTGGGCCGGGGTCAGACGCATTCTGATGCAGCCTAAGGCCATCACGAAACGCATATCACCGGAAGGGGAGGATCCTGGGTTGTAGTCCGAGGCTAGGGCTATGCCCAGACCTGCGCTGACATATTCCTTGGCCCTGCCGTAGGGGATTCCGAGGAAGAATGACGAGCCTGGGAGCATCGTCGGCATTGTCCGTGAGTTTCTAAGCGCTTCAATCTCAGCGTCTGTCGTGCGCTCAAGGTGATCGACCGAAAGAGCGTTATGCTTCACGGCCACCTGCACGCCGCCGGAGCAGGCAAGCTCGTTGGCGTGGATTTTCGGTATCAGACCGTAAGCCTCTCCGGCAGAAAGAATTCGATCCGTTTCAGCGACCGTGAAGAATCCCTCGTCGCAGAACACATCGACATATTCAGCAAGCCCTTCGGCGGCGACGGCAGGAATCATCTCCTCGCAGACGAGGTTGACATATTCATTCTGCCGGCCTTTGAAGGCTCTGCCGACGGCGTGCGCCCCGAGGAAGGTCGCCTTGATGGTGGCGGGGGAGTCCTTTTTTACGCGGCGGATTACCCGAAGCATCTTCAGCTCGTCCTCAAGGGTCAGGCCGTAGCCGCTCTTGATCTCGATGGCGCCGGTTCCTTTGGCGATCATCTCCCGCACGCGCGCCATTGTCTGTGAATATAATTCCTCTTCGCTCGTGCGGTGGAGCAGATCGGCGGAGTTGAGGATTCCGCCTCCACGGGCGGCTATCTCCTCGTAGCTCAGGCCGTTGATCTTGTCGATGAACTCCTGCTCACGGGTTCCGGCGTAGCAGATGTGGGTGTGGGAGTCGCAGAAGGCCGGTATCACCATACCGCCCTCTGCGTCAATTACTTCATCTTGTGGGCCGGGCACCGGGCACTCGGACATATTCCCGAAACCAGAGATTCGTTCGCCCTCGATCGTGAGGTAAGCGTCACGCAAGGAGCCGACCTCGTCCATCTCAGCGCCTTGCTTGCGCAGAACGCCTTCAGGAACGATTCCGACCAGTTCGCCGATGTGGGTGATTATGGTCATCTTATGAACTCGATAGATTTCTGGATGAGCGGGTGCATATAGACATCATCGCTGATGAACGGCACGACCTTGCGGTAGTCACTGAATATGCCCTCGATGGCCTCCGAGGACTTGTTGCCGGCGATCTGGTGCCTGAAGTCGAGCGCCTGTGCGGCGTTGAACAGCTCTATGGCAAGCACTTCCTCGCAGTTGTCGATGACGCGGACGAGCTTTGTCGCGGCGTTGGAACCCATGCTGACGTGATCCTCCTGACCCTGTGAGGATGGGATGGAGTCCACTGACGCCGGCCAGCAGAGTCCCTTGTTCTGGCTCACGATCGAGGCCGCCGTGTACTGCGGGATCATGAAGCCGCTGTTGAGTCCCGGCGTGGCTACAAGGAATTTCGGCAGACCACGCTGGCCGGAAATCAATCTGTATATTCGTCTTTCAGAGATGTTTGCGAGTTCGGACATGGCGATCGCCAGGGCGTCCATCGGGATGGCGATAGGCTCTCCGTGGAAGTTGCCGGCGGAGATGATCATGTCCTCGTCAGGGAAGACGTTCGGATTGTCCGTCGCACTGTTGATCTCGTTCTCGATCACCGACTCGACGTAGCGGATGCTGTCCTTGACCGCTCCGTGAACCTGAGGGATGCAGCGGAATGAATATGGATCCTGAACATGTTCCTTGTGGTTCCTTATCAGTTCGCTGCCATCCAGCAGGGTCATGAATCTGGCCGCGGTGTCGATCTGTCCCTTGTGCGGACGAAGCTGGTGGGTCAGAGGCAGGAACGGCTCGACGCGGCCGTCATATGCCTCAAGGGACATCGCGCCGATCCTGTCGGCCCATTCGGAAAGCCTGTGGCACTGGATGAGCGACCAGATGGCGTGGGCGCTCATGAACTGGGTTCCGTTCAGAAGAGCGAGACCCTCCTTGGACTGAAGGCTGATAGGTTCCCAGCCCATCTCGTCCCAGACCTCCTTGCTTGGTCTGACCTTACCCTTGTAGAGAACCTCTCCGAGACCGATCAGCGGTAGGCTGAGGTGGGCGAGGGGAGCGAGGTCGCCGGAAGCACCGAGGGATCCCTGCTGGTAGACTACCGGGAGGATGTCGTTGTTGAACATGTCCAGAAGCCTCTGGACAGTGATCAGCTGCGCTCCGGAATGGCCGTAGGAAAGGGACTGGGCCTTAAGCAGGAGCATCAGCCTCACGATCTGCGGGCGTACAGTCTCGCCGGTTCCGCAGGCGTGCGACATCACCAGATTGTGCTGGAGCTGCGAGAGCTGGTCGGCAGGGATGGTCACGTTGCACAGGGAACCGAATCCGGTGGTGACTCCATAGACCGGGCGACCGATGTCCTCCATCTTGCTGTCCAGGTACTTACGGCATTTCTCAATGGCCGCCACGGCCTCCGGGCCGAGTTCGACCCTCTCGTGGTTCTCAATTATCTCCTTGAGCCTTCCAAGGCTCAGATGTTCGTGTGAGATGATGTGTGTCATAGTTCCTCAATCGCTTTTCTGACAATGTTTTCGTCTGTGTGGTTCGCAACTGTCACCGTAAGTTCCGGTGTGCGTTCCATTTCCCTCATTATGGCGTGTTCCGCGCCTTCGTTGCGCGCCCAGCTGCGGCGGGCTATTCCGTTGTTCACGTCCCAGAACAGCATCCGGGTGATGTGCCTGTCCGAATCAGCCGATCCGTCAATCACCATGCCGAAGCCTCCGTTGATGACCTCACCCCAGCCGACTCCGCCTCCGTTGTGGATGGAAACCCAGGTGGCTCCCCGGAAACCGTCACCGATGACGTTCTGGATGGCCATGTCAGCGGTGAACCGGGATCCGTCGTAGATGTTGGATGTCTCGCGGAACGGGGAGTCTGTGCCGGAAACGTCGTGATGGTCGCGGCCAAGCACGATCGGCGCGGTGATCTCACCCTTGCGGATGGCCTCGTTGAAGGCCAGGGCGATCTTGGTCCTGCCCTCGCAGTCGGCGTAGAGGATGCGGGCCTGCGAACCGACCACCAGATGGTTCCTGCCGGCTTCCTCTATCCAATGAATATTGTCGTTCAGCTGTCCCTGAATCTCTTCCGGAGCCGTTCCCAATTCCTTTTTAAGAATATTCACGGCGATCTCGTCGGACTTGGCGAGGTCTTCCGGCCTCTCGCTCATGCAGACCCAGCGGAACGGGCCGAAACCGTAGTCGAAGTAGAGCGGCCCCATAATGTCCTGAACGTAGGACGGGTAACGGAATGTGCCGTCCGGCCTGAGGATATCGGCCCCCGCCCTTGAGGATTCCAGCAGGAAGGCGTTGCCGTAGTCAAAAAAGTACATTCCCTTGGCTGCCAGCTCGTTGATGGCGGCGACGTGCCTCCTCAACGACGCGCGTACCGCCTCACGGAATCTCTCCGGCTCCTCGGCCATCATCTTGACGGACTCCTCAAATGTCTGTCCGACAGGATAGTAGCCTCCGGCCCACGGATTGTGGAGCGATGTCTGGTCCGAACCGAGGTCCACAGGAATATTCTCGGCCGCGAGTCTCTCCCAGAGATCCACGACGTTGCCCACATAGGCCAGCGAGACGGTCTCCTTGTTCTCCATCGCCTTTCGGACGCGCGGGATAAGCTCGTCCAAATTCTCGTGCAGCTCATCGACCCAGCCTTGGTCGTAACGCTTGCGGGCGGCGAGCGGATTGATCTCGGCTGTGACGCTCACGACCCCGGCGATGTTTCCGGCCTTAGGCTGCGCTCCCGACATTCCGCCCAGGCCGGCTGTCACGAATAGCATTCCCTTCATATTCTCCCTCGTCCCTGCGATGCCTCTGGCTTTCAGTTGCTTGCGTGCCGCGTTCATCACCGTGATTGTCGTTCCGTGCACGATCCCCTGGGGACCGATGTACATATACGATCCGGCTGTCATCTGGCCGTACTGTGACACTCCAAGGGCGTTGAATCTCTCCCAGTCATCCTGCTTCGAATAGTTCGGGATGACCATTCCGTTGGTCACTACGACCCTCGGCGCGTCCTTGTGGCTCGGGAAGAGTCCCATCGGATGGCCGGAGTACATAGAGAGTGTCTGCTCGTCGGTCATCTCGGCCAAGTACTTCATCGTCAGCCGGTACTGCGCCCAGTTCTGGAATATGGCTCCGTTGCCTCCGTAGATGATGAGCTCGTGCGGATGCTGCGCCACCCTCGGATCCAGATTGTTCTGGATCATCGCCATGATGGCAGCGGCCTGGCGGCTCCGGCAAGGATATTCATCGATCGGTCTGGCGTACATGTCGTAGGACGGACGGAAACGGTACATGTAGATGCGTCCGTAGTCCTTGAGTTCCTTGGCGAACTCCGGCGCCAGTTCGGCGTGGAACTTGGCCGGGAAGTATCTCAGCGCGTTCTTCAGCGCCAGCACTTTCTCCTCGGCAGTGAGGATGTCCTTGCGCTTCGGGGCGTGGTTGATCGTCTTGTCATAAGGCTTCGGTTCCGGGAGCCTGTCCTGCGGGATGCCCGCAAGTATCTCTTCCTTAAACTTATCCATTGATCTTCGAGTTTACGATGTCCAGAATCTCCTTTTCTTCTTTCACGGCCTTGGCTGCGATCTCATCGGCCTCGGCGACCAGCTCGGCGGCCTTGGCCTTGTCGCCAAGGGAAGCCGCGTTGATCTTGACATTGAGCTGCGCTCCGAGCACCGCGCTTCGTGCCGCCAACGCTCCGACACCGGCATCTGAAACTGAGTTCGGATTTCCAATCTCGGCCATCGCCCTTGTGATTTCAAAGGCCTTGAATGAAGCCTTCATCGTGCGCAGAGGCACCTGTGTGGCGTAAAGTGTGGCCTTCTCTATGGCTTCGGCGCGTGCGGCCTTCTCTTCGTCGGTGCCCTTAGGGAGTCCGAATGCGGCCATGATCTTGTCGAAGGCCGCGGTGTCCTCGTCAACGAGTTCCACGAGTTCCCTCATTACGGCGTGTCCCTTCTCGGCCCAGTCGGAGAACTCCTTCCAGCGGTCATCCCAGCCTCTCTTGTGGGCTGAAAGATTGGCGACCATTGTGCCGAGGGCCGCTCCTAGGGCTCCCATATAGGCGGAGATCGATCCGCCGCCCGGGGCAGGAGACTCGGAAGCCGTCTCCTCGGCGAATCCCTTTAGCGTCATTCTGATGAGCCTCTCCTTAATGGCCATCTGCTCAGGATCTTCCATAAGATATTCAATGACCTTCTCGTGCGGGTTGAACGGCTTGAGGTCGTCAAGGCTCATCGACTTGACTGCTATCTTCATTATTTCTTCGTCCGAGATTCCGAGCGAGCGCTCCTGCTTCTCAAGGTAGAACTTTCCGGCCTCCATCAGCACACGCTTTGGTACCAGTCCGACGATCTCGGCTCCGGTGACCCTGAGCCCTCTGGCGGCGGCGGCTCTGGAGACTTCCTCGTAGGCCACGTGCAGAGGTGTCGTCTTGATGTCGGTGATGTTCATCGAGACCTGAGCGATGCCATATTCATCAATGTACCAACCAATTGCCTTGCACCCCTTGAGGGTTCCCGGCTGCCAGCGGTCCTTGCCGTTCTCGTCCTTGAGGACCTTTCCGGTCAGGCTTCCGCCCTCGCGCATCTTGCGTCCTTTCTCACGCACATCGAACGCGATCGCCATCGCGCGGCGGGTTGAGGTCGTGTTGAGATTATAGTTGACGGCCACAAGGAAGTCTCTGGCTCCCACATTGATAGCCCCGCTCTTCGCCACTGTCTCGTTATATTCCTTAGGCCCGAAGTCCGGTGCCTTGGCAGGATCGGCGATCTTCTCCGGCAGGGCTTCATATTCCCCGGCCCTGCAGACCGCGAGGTTCTTCCTTTCCGGCTTGAACGCCGCCGCCTCGTAGCAGTAGCAAGGGATGCCGAGCTCGTCGTAGATCCTTTTCGCCAACCCGCGCGCCAGTTCCGCGCACTCTTCCAAAGTCGTCTCCGCGACCGGTACGAGCGGCAGCACATCGCACGCCCCCGACCGAGGGTGCGCCCCGTGGTGATGCCTCATGTCGATCACCTCGCCGGAACACTTGACTCCTTGGAAAGCCGCCTCCAGCACAGCTTCGGGGCTGCCCACGAAGGTCACGACAGTCCTGTTGGTCGCCTCGCCCGGATCCACGTCGAGCACCTTGACGCCCTCCTCGTTGCCGTTGACCGTCACCTTGGCCGAAGCGATGGCCTTAACGATCTGATCAATAACATTTTTGTCTCGCCCTTCACTGAAATTGGGCACGCATTCTATAATCTTTGCCATAGTGGTTATGTGTTTTTAATATGTGGCTATAAATTTATGAATAATTTACCAATATTCATTGCAAAACCGAAGGGAATCTTCCGATTCTCTTTTAAATATGAACAGAAAATGCGTTTTTCATGGTCGCTGAGCCTGTCGAAGCGACCGATGTCCCCGCCCGGTTCATTTGAACGGCTGCCTTTGGGCTATAATTGCCGGGTTATTCCGCCTTCCGCCAGCGGATGTAGGACTCGTTCCGGTAGGAACGGCGGTGCACGTTGATGCTGAATTCCAGGACTTCTCCTTCTTCAGGAATATATTCTTTACGCCATTGGGCATTGACATTTAAACTGACACAACAGCAAATAAAAACAACAAGATTCGCACACCATTGGGATACAACAATTCGATGCCGCTACTTTTGCCGGCATCGTTTGTATTCGCGTCTGACAACACCACATCGGCGAACGCCGATCTCCGGCCGCGTCTCTCGACCGGACTTGGCTCCTGTTTCTTTCTCATCTTTTCCGTTTTTGCGCGAAGGTATAACTCTTCTGCGCTCACGTCAAGATGGGGTTGCGGTGACGGTTACCCACTGAAAACCCGCAGTTCCGCAGAAACTCATCTTTTCGGAATTCCTGCTGTCCACTGCACGGGGTCATCGCTCCGCACAGTGTCAGAACAATCGCCACTGTCACCTTCAGGTTTTGCCAACTGAAATTCATTTCACATATTTGTTTATCACGCTGACGGTGTTATGATAAGTCTCCAGTCACCGTTGCCGGCGGAGCGCTGGATGTACCCTTTGGAAACAAGCTGCCTGATGTGCTTGTTGACTGCGGCAACATTTACCCCCGCCTCCTCTGATAATCTTGCAATGGTTATGTCTGGACTTGCATACATCAGATTGAGAATCCTGCTGGTAGTGTTTGTTCGGAATGTGACCCGCTCACCATCAAACCACCAAACATTTTCGCCTCGTTCCGTAAGGAAGCGAATATTGAATGATACCTCCTCCACAAACAGGTTTGTGAAGTAAGTGAGAAACTGCTGTATGCTTCGCTTAGATGCGTGAGCTCCCAATGAGGGGGTGGCTCCGACGGTCAAGTCTGTCTTGTGAAGAGCCTCAAGATATTCATTCTTCTTTCTGCTTCTCACAGCAATCATAGGATAGCCGTGCCGCGAGAGGATGTAGTTGACCATCATCCTTGCTATGCGCCCGTTGCCGTCCTCGAAAGGGTGAATACGAATGTAACGATAGTGGAATATGGCCGCAAGCTCGATAGGTGTGAACTTGCCGGAGTGTTCCTCCCCGTTGTACCAATTCACAAGATCTGTCATCAATGCAGGGGTCTCTTCCGGCGACGCATACTCAAAACGGTCTCCGTAACGTGTGATGACACTGTTTGGGCGTGTCTTGTATTGGCCGGCGTGAATGACATAACTGCTGGTCTGCCCGCCGGGTAGATTGCGGTGTACCGTGTAGTCTTCTCGCAGGAGGGTCTTGTGCAAAGTCCGGATGAAGTTCTGTGTGAGTGGTATGTCTTTGAGCCCGGCCTCCTCGGTCATCATTTTCAGGCCAACATTGCTGGCGGTCATTTCCTGCACATCCTTGACTTCCGCTTCTCCGACTACCTTTCCGAAGAGGAGCAGAATCTCGGTCTGTCCATACGTGAGTGTGTTGCCCTCAATATGGTTGCTGTTATAGTTGAAATCAATTGTGAACCTCCGGCTCAACAATTCCCTGTCCCTGTCAGAAAGAGGTTGCAAGGCATTCCAACGGTTCATTATCGCCTCTACTTTATCCATATCATATTGCCTTTAATTTGCGAAATATCGTGTTTAAAGGTATATACCATCTACCTTTTGTCGCATTTGTTTGCAAATATACTCAAGTTTTTCAAAGAATATAAACAGTTTGAACCTAAATGCCTCCGATATGTGCGGCACCGGTCGCCGCTTTACGAGATTCCTTGCAGATCAAGTTTATAGATGGTATCCTTGTCAATGCGTTCGTTTTTGAGAAACATAAGCATATAGATTGGACAATACGTGACAGGACCTTTCACGGAAAGGTTGTCATTGCAGAAGACCATCTCGCTTTCTATTTCATAGTTAGGAACTTTCAGGACATTGTCCATAGCGCTGTGACGCTCGTAGTTTTTGCCGGATTTGATTTCGATCGGAAGAATCTTTTCTTTGTAGGTCACTACAAAATCCAACTCTCCCTGCTTCTTGTTGTTGAAGTAAGCCAGAGAGAAACCGTGGGCTGTCAATTCCTGCGCGGCGGCATTTTCGAATATCCCGCCATAGTTGACATTCATTTCGCCGCGAAGAAGTTTCAGCTGCAATCCATCTGAATATTGGCAGGCGAGGAGTCCGACATCGTTGAGGAACAACTTGAACAGATTTCTCTGCTCGGCCAGTTTCAAAGGATATTTTGGCTCCTCCACATTGTATGTCGGCAGGGCGACACCTGCGTTCCTAAGCCACAGGAAGCTGTTGCAGTACCGATTGAACTTGAAATTCTCATTGAGATTCTTGAGAATGAAGCGTTTGTTCTTCGAATTCAGCTCCGAAGGAATCAAATCGAAGATGTCGTTCAGGTACAGTTTATCCCTTGGATCATATTTGGCGATATCCTTCTTGTAAAGTTTGATGATGGCTTTTTGTTCATCTTCCACCAGACGCAGATTGTTGGTGTCAATATATTTGGAGACGGCGGCAGGCATTCCTCCGACCACCAGATAAAGCTGGAACACCTTCATCATCCTTTCGTGCACTATCCTGTCAACCGGAGTTCTGTTCCTGAAACTTTCCTCAAGCGTGCCAATGATAGTCGGAGCGACACCAACGGCAAGCGCAAATTCCTCAAAATCCAGCGGATACATATCGAATATGTCCATATATCCTACCGGCTCGCTTCGAAGATCCTTCAACTCGACACCAAGAAGCGATCCGCTCAGAGCATATCTGTAGCTTCCTTCTTCCACCAGGAATTTTATCAGAGTGACGATTTCCGGATATTCCTGCACTTCGTCAAAGAAGATAAGTGTCTTGCCGGGAATCATTTTCGTCTTGGCAAGCGCTGAAATCCTTAGTATCATCTCTTTAGCGTCCACCGCGCCGTCAAGAAAACCAATGGCGTTTCGGCTTTCGACAAAGTTGATCTCCACAGTGCTGTCGAAATTCTCCGCTCCGAACCTCCTTATGGCGAATGTTTTTCCCGTCTGCCTTGCCCCTGTGAGAAGCAACGCTTTGTTATGATTCTTGTAGAAACTTTCTATCTTATTGTCAATCTTGCGTTTAATCATCTTTTTGTCCGCTTTTCCAAGGCAAAAATACATATTTATGTCCGTTTTTCCAAGGTGAATAAGTGTATTTCTGTCCGATTATTCTATTTTTTAGGAATTCGATTGATGTCAATGCTTAATCAGCAGTTTCCCGCTGATGTTGTCGATGGTGATGGTGCCGAAGCGCTCCATCACGCTCTGGCCGAGGAGAAGGGGAGCCTTCTGGCTGGACACGACGGAGGCTTTCACGTTTTTCAGGATAAAGTCGCCGATCTTGACCTCACGAAGGGTCACGAGCGTGCCTTCCGTGAGGCCGCCGTCGGCTATCCGGTAATATTCCTTGCCGCCTAAGTCCTTGGTTGACAGGTAGTCATTCTTCAGCATAAAGTTGGCCTCCACGGACGATAGCGTGACGGACGATGCACCGGTGTCGAACAGCATCTGAAGGGGCAGGCCGTTGACCTCGCACGGAATCTCGAACGTCCCTCCCTGATGACGCTTGAAGGCCACTTCCGTGATTGTGCCGGAGTCCAGTGAATCAGCTGATTCTGCGCGGAGTTCCCTGCGAAGCCTTTCCACGAACGCGAGATGCTCGGCTTTATATTTCCCGACCAGCGACACAAACTCGGGAATATTCCTGATCGGGTCAAGGTCATTGTCATCCGCTATGTGCTGGAAATTGTTGTAGCCACGCTCAAGCGCGGTCTTGATCGCCTTCAACGCATCCTCCGTCCGCCCCATTCTGGAATACAGGCAGGCCTGGTCATAGTAGGTTCCTGGATCGTCAGGGAACTTCGCCGCCAACGAATCCTGCCATTCCAGCGCCTCCTTGTCCCTTCCCAGAAAATGCAGCGCATACTGACGGCAGCTGCTCTCGCTAAAAACGGTGTCTTTCTCCACAACTGCCTTGAAATCAGCGTCCGCGAGTTCCTTCTTCCCCTGTTTCAGATAAATCTCACCACGCATCAGGAATATGTAAGGATAACTATCGTCCATCTCTATTCCTGAGGAATAGCGCTCCAGCGCCTTTGCGTCATCGCCAAGGAACTCATAGCACCACCCGCTTTTGTAGTAAGGGAACGCGTCCGCCGGGTCTTCTTCAATCGCCTTGTCAAGCACCGAGGTGGCATCCTCATAATGTCCGCAATCTTGATAGTAGTCTCCCAACAGGCAATAGTAGTACCATGGATTTTCTTTGATCTGGGCTTCCTCAGCCTCCTTTAGTGTTTTGACCGCTTCCTCTGGCATTCCCAGCATGTCATAACATCGTGCCACATATTGCGCTAATTCATCCTTGATGCCATATTCTTCGATAATTTGGAAGAACTCCTTCAATGCAAGTTCATAATCGAGCGTATTGTAGTAGTATAAAGCCAGAATACCCTGCCAAGTCGGCTTGTTTTCAGAACCATCCTTGATTCTCTTCCTCAGTATTGTCTCTGAATATTTCTTGTCAGCCTTCAAGGTCTCAATCACGACACCGATCTGCGTCGCGTCATAATGTCCTACATAGTCAAGCGCCGCATCCACAGCCTTATGCCTGTCGCCGACTGCCTCCCAGTATTTCATTGACGCATAGTCGAATTCGGTGTTGTCGCTTCCGAACCTTGAATATTCACGGATGATGCTTCCGGCCCCATATATGTCACCCGCCGCGAGCATATTCCTCGCCGCCAAAGACGCCGCGACAATGTCAGACTCGTCTTCCTTCAACAGCTCACGGCAGATCGCGAGTGACTCAGCGTCCCGCCTCGCCCGCGTCAGTTTGTCGCAGTAGTTGTGGCAAAGGTTGGCGTAGTTTTCACCCTCCTTCTTCCGGTTCTTCCGTGCCAATGAATATGCCAGTTCCAGATTCCGCATATTCCCGTCCCGATCGCCCATGTCGTCATAAACGCACGCCTTCCACCAGTAGAGCATCGCATTTGTGAACTCTGATTTCTTATTGTTGTTTTTTATCGCCGCATTAATGTCCGCCAGCGCCTCCCCATAGTGTCCGAGATCCCTGTTCAATTTGCATCTGAAGACAAGCGTCTTGACATCTCCAGGTGCACTCTGAAGCTGCTTCCCAATCAGCTCCAGCGCCTTCTCGTAGTCCCCGGACGCGTTCATAACCTCTAACGCCCTGAAGTAGTTATAGTCCTTCGCCTCCTGCACATTCTGTGTTCCTTGCGCCTCTGCCCGCCAGCAGTTCGCGCCCAAGCCGGCCATCGCCAGCGCGACAATCAAGATTCTGATGATTCCATTCATATTCGTTGTGATTATTGTTTTTGTTACTTGTTACTTGTTATCGCACTCCCCCCCCCCAGGCCGTCCGAAAAGTGCCTTTTCGGAAGTCGTTGAGAGTGGTGT
>ERZ1034865.808-NODE-808-length-16501-cov-15.554360_pt1 | contig 16501 bp, 17 predicted proteins | sample MGYA00520632_ERZ1034865 | MGnify/ENA primary metagenome ERZ1034865 (study PRJEB33766, sample SAMN09781738) | gut metagenome | biome: gut microbiome | host: Homo sapiens | place: Madagascar | study: EMG produced TPA metagenomics assembly of the PRJNA485056 data...
TCATTTGTTCTCGCTAGAGCTTAACTTTGCCACCCACTACAGTTGACAAAGAGCCATTAAACAACACACTTAACCCGTGATACTAGTTAAGGTCAGATACATGACATTAACTAAAACCACGGGTTAATTTTTTATAATGTTTTATCTCGATAAGAAAGATAAACAAGAAGATTATAATCTGAAAGATATAATAATTAGTGTTTAGTGTTAATAATGTTGCTTGCATTGTTAATAAAAAATATTTCACAATCTCAACTTTGGTAATATGTATCTGAATTAGTTTTCTTGTATCATAAATCCGATAAATCAACACGATAAAGAAAGAAAGTGCTGTACTTAGTGCGGCTCCTGAAAGACCAATTAACGGCATAAGTAAGAGATTTCCTATGATATTGGCTACTCCACCTACTATTGACGTCTTTACAGTGCCTGTTGTCTTCATACTTGCTAGATAGTTTGTCCCTACAAAACCAGATAGGCTAGAAAAAATCACACTAATAAACAGAAACGGAATAATGTGTACTACATCTCTAAAAGAACTTCCAATAAATAGATTTAAGAAAAGTGGTAGGATACAAAACATCAAAGACACAAAAATAACTAGTATAGAGTTAAGAACACTATAGACACGGTTATAGAATTGTTCTGTATCAGCCTTGTTATATTCTTTAATAGCAGAAATTTGCCAAGCTTTTGAAAAAATAGTAGCCACGATAGATACGATACTAGGCAATTTATAAGCAATACCATATAAACCATTGGACTCAACACCTAAGAAAAAGAGAATAAAATATCTATCTATTGCATTCATCACCCACCACATAATCGTATTGGGGATTAAAGGGAAGCTATAATAAAGTGATTCTTTGAAATAGTCTTTTGAAAATGACTGAAAGTCAAAATAAGCGTAAATACGACTAAAAATAATCAAAAACATATTGGACACAATAAGAGCTATTACCATAGAAAAGAAATAACCACTTATTCCGATTTTCAAATACTGTAAAAATAGTAGGTTAAACAGTGCAAAAACCAAAGTATAGATAATATCATTTAATGCAAAAATAATATTTTTGTTAATACCTCTTGAAAATTGCTTGAAATAGTCATTATTGATTCTCAAAAAAAAGATAAGCGTGAGTAACTCGGGATTAATGTGTAAATTAGTCATACGACTTATAAACAAAAGACAAAGGTAAAATAAGGGAAGCGTCATAAACGGAACAATCGCAACCGAAGTCATAATACTTTTATTACTATGCTTACCGTCTAATGTATAGCGTAAAATGGAGTCTGCAAAATTTAAGGATAAAACGGGTAATAGTAAATCAATTAAAGTTTGAATAATATCAATATAGCCATATTGACCTGTTGTGAGAGCATTTGTATAAAGGGGCAACAGTAAAAAACTTACGGCACTAGAGCCAAAATTGCCGATTGAATACAATATCGAATTGCTGAATAATTGTTTATACTTTCCTTGTTTACTCATTATCAATTATCTTTCTCAAAAATTCAAATTGTTCATTTGCAAATTGTTCGATTGTAAAATCATCAACTGAAGACAGTAACTGTGTCAGGGCTTGTTCAAAATTATCAACGTTATCTAGAAATAGTATGTTTTTACTTTTTTTCAACCAGCTCTTGTACACCCCTTCCACTTTACCGTTATAGTTATTAAAGACGATACAAGTAGTCCCGTTCAGATAAGCAAAAATCATACCATGCAGTCTGTCCGTGACAACAAATTTTGCTCCTTGATACTTGCCAAATAAATTTGCAACGATTTTTTGTCTATTATGTGGATAGATTGACCTTTCTACATAAGTATCTGATTTAATCAGCTCAAACCCTCGCTTGCTGATAATATCAAATAAATACTCTTCATCAGAGGGTATCAATGTTTTTTCGACGTCTTTTCTAAAACACGTCAGAGCATATTTTCCTGAATGATGCGTCTTTGGTTTCATCGTCAAGACAATATCAGGAACATAATAAGTTTTATCTGAAAAGTACTTCTTAAAAATCTGATAAGACTTTTCTTCTCTTGCAAGGATAGTCAAGTTCTCATGAGAACTGTAAATTTGACGACTCTTTTCAAATTCAATCTTCCCCTCATCACTATCTCCAAAATCAATCGTCTGTGGGAAAAGGATGATTTGATTAAGTGGAAAAGAACAGATGATTTCTCTGCGTTGTTCTTCTAAAATCTTGTATTCTATTCCGACATTTCCTCCACCATGTAAAATAATAATGTCTTGTGGTGATACTTTCTTAGTCAATTTTTTCCGATAAAAGTTATATAACAGATCAGAAATTTCCACAATAGGAAAATCATAATTTTTCTTCAAGTAGTCTATTTCAGCAATCGAGATAGCCTGATCTCCTAAATTGCCATGGTTTGGAGTGACTAACAAAATAATTTTCTTCTTATGCATTCTAAAAATGAACGCATTTTTGATAATAATCGTCACTAAAAAGAAAATTCTGTTGTACAGTTTATTTATGAATTTCATATATACCTTTCAAGTAGTAGTTTCTGTAAGTGAATTGATAAATTCAACATAGTCAAACTGGTCTATATATCTTTTTCCAAATATATTTTTCGTTGCATAAACATTGCCTTTCTTTCTCTCATAACCACGTAAATAGACAGCAGATGAATAGTCAACGTGTTTGTCTGTAAAAACAACTTTTTTAAATGGCAATTTATCAAATCTCTCTAAAAGTTCTTCGTTGCCGTCCCAGTTTGAAAAGATAAAACCAATTTTTTCTGTTTTGTATTGGTAACGTCCATTTCCCAGACTTTCTCGTTCCATTCTTTTCAGTCTTTTTTCCCAGCTAGTTATAGCTTCTTCAAAAGTAGCGTAATGCATGAAATGAACTTTGATACCTAAGTAACCTACTCCGATGGGATAATCCGATTCACTTTCACCTTTTTGTAGAGGAAAATTTAAAAAATCATTAAAGTTCTCACACATCAATACAAAGTCAGCAGGGGTCAGGTACAAATTAATAAATGGACTCATAAAACGCAGTCCCAACCAATGATAAAGAAAGCCTCCCGTACAATTACTAGACACAAGAATAGGAGAATCATGACGCAATCGTTTTCTATTTTGAAGATTGATACGTTCTTGTAGATACGATTTCGTTTTTTGTAAAATATTCAATAATCCTTACTCCTTTTTTATCATGTTCCATAATTTGATAGCTAATTTCACATTGCAACAGGCAATTAAAGAAAATGCTTTTGCTTGTAGACTACTGTTTGACCGTAAAAAATCTTTTTCATACATTCTATAATTGCATTGAAAATCATGCAGCATGTCATCAACATTACTTATCACTAATTGAGACGACTCAGCGATCCGAAGGACACACATGTTAGTCGCATAGATAATAGACGCATTGGCAATCGAAAGAAGTCTAGGGTAATTTTTTGAGATAAACTCTGCACGTTCTTTGGCTGCCTCAATCGCGTCCAAGTGTTTGAGCGAAAACAATGACCTTGATATACTTTGCTGTCTATTGCGATAAAAATAATTTCTTTCAAAGCCAACCACTAACTTTTTCGATTTGGCGATTAGTTGGTAAGTGGTATAGACATCCTCATGGAATTTTCCGACAGGATAACGGACATCGGAAAACAATGTGGTAGCATACAATTTTCCCCAAGCAACTGTGTCAATATCGTTTTCAGATAGGAATGTCTTCATCAAGTTTTCACCACCTGAGATGACTTTCATTGGAGCACTCTTTCTTGTTTTCTGATCTATTTTTTGACTATTTTCATCTACTTCTTCACGCTGACAAACGGCTATATCGGAATCAGTTTCTGTAAGCATGGTATAGAGATAAGCTATATAGTCACTTGATATAAAATCATCGCTATCCAAAAAAGTAATGTAGCGTCCTTTTGCTATTTCAATTCCTGCATTTCGAGCTGCCGATAATCCAGCGTTTTTTTGACTGACAATTATTACTCTTGAGTCTTGTTTTTTAAACTCTTGACAGATTTCAAGGGAATTATCTGTCGAACCATCGTTGACGATAATGATATCTAAATTAGTATAAGTCTGTTCCTTTACAGAACTCAAACACTCTGATAGGTAGTGTTCGACATTATAGACTGGTATGACGATTGATATTAATTCTTCCACTCAATATCTCCTAAAAATAAAAATGATAATTGTATTGTTCAGATCCCATAGCACTCATCAGAAAATAAATGATGAAAAATAGGTAGGTAAAGAAATAGTAGATGCTTCTCGCGGTCTTATCTTCTAGACTTGTACCAAATTTTTCCAAAAAAATGGCAACAAACGGCAAACAATACAAACCGAGCCTTTCAAAGTAGTTAAAATGTAAGCCTAAGATGTTGGCTACGACATATCCAAGAGACAGGATGGCATAAGTAGGAAGATTTGACAATTCCTTTTTTTGTAGGAATATTTTCCTAAATATAGTTAACAAGGCAAGGAGCACTATCCCCCCCCATATAAATTTCACCCCACCAGCTGATTGGATGACCTTAATATTTTTAAAATAATTGGCATATTTGGAAATATTGTGGCTCAAAAGATTAATGATAAAGTCAAAACGGATAACAACAAAGAGGATAACGATGGAAGATAGAATTAAAAACAGTTTACTTTCTCGGAAATAGTATGATAGCAATACCCCAAGGAAAATGACTGCCGTTGAATGAAAGAAGCTTGCAAGGATAAGCCAGAACACTGTTCGATAATATTTCTTGTCTGTGAAAGCATTCCAAGATTCTAATACAATGGCAACAGCTAACATCTGTCTCTGTATATTAAAACTATAGAGTAAAAGCCCCAATCCTAAAAATAGAACACTAACAAATAATTGATTATCGGTATTTTTACTAAAAAAACGATACATCAGTAGGCTATAAAGGCTAGCAATTATCAGTTGAAAGAAATAATAATTGTCAATGATAAGTGATGACAATTTCATCAGGAAAATGTAGCCAATTTCGATAGCATATCTATTGGAGTAATCTCTAATCTCAGAAAACGACAAGGTTGATACGGTATCAAAATGTTTTGAGTAGTGGATGGTATCAACACCCACTAGATTAGACCGAAAGGCAATAAGAATAGCACATAGTATAAAAAATAGCATGAGATAGCTATGATTTTCACCATACAAGCCTTGTTTTCTATCAAGAACCAGTATACCGTTTTTGGAGAAGCAAAGATAAGCCATAATCGGTAAACTGGCTACTAAAGCAATATATATCATTAACTGTTAATCCTACAAATTTCCTTAAATTTCTTCTCAATCAATTTAAAACACTTGTCAATTTCAAATTGTTCTTCTACAAACTTTCTTCCTGCTGTTCCCAACTCTAATATTAGCCCTGGATGATTGTAGAGATAGATGATTTTTTCTGCTAATTGTTCATCATCTCCGATAGGGATGACAAGGCTAGTTTTATTTGGTATTGTGGTTTCTTTGAGACCGGGTATATCCGTCACAATCACTGGACAAGCACAAGCAGCCGCTTCTACAGCCGAAACGCCGAACGACTCCGACTCCGACTCCGAGGGGATAACTGCAATATCCATAGTATTCCATTCTTTTGCCACTCTCTCTTGTGAAATGAAACCAAGCCACGTGGTTATCGGCTCAATGCCCAACTCTTGAGCTAGTCGTTTATAGTCTTTTTCGTACTCTCCCTTACCACCTATTTTCAATCGAAGAGGGATGTCCGGTCTTTGTTGCACCACTCGAGAAACAGCTCTAAGCAAAGTATCAATACCATACTTAGTTGTCAGTGATTTAATCGTACCAACTGTAAAATAGGTACTATTTTCTTGTCTCTTTGGCGAAAAAAGAGTCATATCCACACCAAAAGGTGTGATGGCGATGTCTTTATTCGTATACTTTCCTGCCTCATCTGCCATCGCTTGACTGGTAGAAAAAAGATAAGTTGCCCTACTCAGACTGAATTTAACCAAAAATTTATGTAAAAAGCTCTTGGTAGGAAAATCATAGACATCAGAACCCCACATGGATAAGACATAGGACTTGATACCTGACAGAGCAGCGACTGCCCCGTAACTCGAAACATAGTGAGCATTGACAATATCGGGTTTTAGCTGTTTAATAATCTTTTTAACCTTACCTGCTTTTAATAAATAAGCTAGCTTTCGTGAATCAGATGAGTTGACAGACGCCCCACTATCAATAAAGTGAATGGTGACATTTTCAATCGTATCATCAATAAAAGATATAACATGGACATCATGCCCTTTTTCGGCAAACCATTTACACCATTTTTTCGTATGATAATTATTCGCAGGTGCTAAAAAACAGATTTTCATATTCTTCTCATTCATTCCTTATTTCATATTTGTATTTTTTATGAAGACCGTAAATCATGTTCATACAAGCCAAGTAAAGGGAAGTAAGGGGTGTTTGTTTATCACAGATATGAAACAAATCATAGTGACTTTTTAGTTTTTTGTACAGCTTGTCATGGGAAATGGATTTTTTTCTAATACGATAATAGGCCAGGTTTTCATCAAGTAGATTACAATCTGCTTTTTTACACAGCTTTAACAAAATAGCATAGTCGTTGTTCTTCTTGATGTCATCAATTTGTACCAAACCCACCACCTTGGCATTGTACATAAAAGTCAAGCAGCCTGGATAACCATAATGGTACATCATCTTTTTCGTCACAAGACTTGGGCCTGTGACCGTAACTCCCAAATATTGACTATCTTCATCAATTTTTTCAAAATTATGGTAGGAAAAGCTATACCCATTTTTCTCCATAAAATGAATCTGTTTTTCTAGCTTTTCTGGGTGCCAGAGGTCGTCCGAATCAAGAAAGGCTATCCACTCTCCTCTAGAATGTTGCAAAGCCTTATTTCGTGTGATGGCTGCACCACTATTGATAGTATTTTTGAAATAACGTATCCTATCGTCTTTAAAGTGGTTGACTATCTCATCTGTCGTATCAGTCGAACAATCATCAACGATAATCAATTCCCAGTTTTGATAGGTCTGATTGATGACTGATTCAATGGATTCTGCGATATAGTCAGCAGTATTCCACGATGGCATAATCACCGAAACAAGACCGTCTATTTGTTTTGTCACATCTATCTCCGTTCTTCTACTCTTTATTAACTAAATACTATAGTTGTTCGTATGGTGTCAGCGAATATCAGCTAGGATACCTTTTAACGTTTCTATCACATAGTCCACTTCTTCATCGCTCAATTTTGTATGAAGGGGGAGTGTCATGGTATTTTCAAAATAGTTTTGGGCATTGGGATAATCTTCTATTTTAAAACCCATATTAGCATAAGCAGTTAAGAGAGGGAGTGGTTTATAATGAACATTGCAGGCAATTCCAGCCTCTGCCATTTTTTCGATAATAGCGTTGCGTTGCTCTTTCTTAATGCCATCTATATGAACGATATACAGGTGCATAGAAGACTCATAGCTGTCACTCACGTGCTGTAAGGGGCTGACTGTCGTTCCTTCAAATTCTGCATTATAACGACTCACAATCTCTCTGCGTCGTCTTAATAAATCAGGATAGCGTTTGTACTGGACTAAGCCGATAGAAGCCATGACGTCCGTCATATTGCACTTGTAACCAGGGGTAACAATGTCATACTCCCATGAACCCAATTTTGTTTTTTCAAGAGCATCTTTTGTCTGACCATGTAAGGAAAGGATTTGAAATTGATGATACAAATCATCATTATCAATACCGGCATGGTCTTTCCAAGTCACCGAGCCACCTTCTGCCGTTGTAAAATTTTTCACAGCGTGAAAAGAAAATACGGTAAAGTCTGCGATATTGCCAATCATCTCACCCTTGTAGCTTGAACCCAAGGCATGAGCACCATCAGATAAGATAACTATACGACCAAATGCCCTTTGTAGGGGAGTTTTTGGTGTAAAGAGTGTTTTTTTACTGTCAACAACTTCTCTTATCCTATCATGGTCGCAAGGGATACCAGCCAACTCGACGGGAATAATCACCTTTGTTCGCTCCGTGATAGCTTGTGCCACCTGATCATAGTCCATCTCATGACTATCGCTCTGAATATCAACAATGACAGGAGTAGCTCCGACATGCTCAATCACACTACAAGACGCCGTATAGGTCATGGCTGGAACAATGACTTCATCACCAGCTCCCACACCAAGCAGTCGAAGAACCAATTCCAAACCTGCTGTCGCCGAGTTTAGGCAGACCGTTTTTGAGGTATTTGTGTAAATGGATAACAAGGATTCTAGTTGCTTCGTTTTCGGACCGGTGGTAATCCAACCAGAACGTAAGGTATCTGCCACCTCTGCGATTTCTTCTTCTGAAATATCTGGTGGTGAAAATGGAATATTCATTTTCTTTGTCATATGTGTCCTCCTCGTAAAATAAGTTTATGGGGATTTTTCAATCCCAAGTTCTTAATAATTATTATAACGTTAACTTGACTATTGCAAAGTTTTCCAGAACAATAGAGTCATGGAATGGACTCATGGTTGTTTCTTGCCCTCCTTGTTGCTTAGACTTCAGAAAAAAGTCTGTTACCCAAGCGTTGTCCCTACTTCCAACACACTAGCTGTTTCCATTACGCTCACTTCTGTACGTAGTAGCGTACAGGCGGCAGATGAGCTAGTGATTAGAATTCTCTTAGGCGAGGCTGTTGGTTCAACGTGTTTCTGGGAAACCTTACAGTAGTCAAAAAATTTTCCAAATACAAATGAAAGGAGACCTCCCAAATGAAATGTTTTGTCGTTTTAGACGTTAGCACTACCAAACTAGATGTCTGTATCATGCTTAGTGATACAACAACTCCCTTTGTATCTTCTCTTCCTAATGACTTGATCGGTACTCAAGAAATCAAGAGCCAAATTCTTGAACTCAATGACACTTATTCATTTGAACGTATCGTCATTGGCATGGAAGCCACTAGCCTCTATAGTTTTCACCCGGCTATGTTCTTTCATGAAGACAGTAATTTAAAAGCTTTAAACTTCGAAGTCATGGTGGAACAACCCAATAAGATTAAGAAATATCGAGAAGCTTTTGAAGAAAATAAAAATGATACCATTGATGCCTTCTATATTGCCGATTATTTCCGTATTGAGCGATTCTCACCTGCTTTTCTCAAAGAAGAAAAGTATATGGCTCTCCAACACCTTACTAGAACGAGGCTTCAACTCATGGAACAGTTGACAAGAACAAAACAACACTTTATTGAAAATATCTACTACAAGTGCAATACCTTAACAACTGAAATAAAGAATGAGAAGCTAACGACCTCTCTTTGGTCTAACACTATCATTACCTTAATGACCGAAGACCATACTCTAGATGAATTAGCTACTGTTCCTCTTAAAGACCTAGCAAACTTTATTCAAAAATTAGGGAGAGGACGATTCAAAGCTCCTGAAAAGCTAGCTAAAGCTATTCAATCAGCTATCCGGGCTCTTACCGTTTGCCTAAACTCCAACAGGATTCCGTCAATGTTGTTCTCGAGCTATTAGCTCGAAAAATCAGAAATCTAGAATAAATGATTAAAGATATTGATAAAGCCATTGAAGAGATAGTAGAAGTCGTCCCTGAGTACCAATGTTTAACTTCTATACCTGATGTTGTAAAGTTTACGCTGCAGGAATTATCGCTGAAATTGGACAGATTGAACGTTTTAAAGATCATCCTCAAGTCGCTAAATATGCGAGCCTGAATTGGAAACAGAATCATTGTGGGAACGCTAATTCTCAAAATACTGACCTTGTTAAACGAGGTAATCGCTATCTCCGTTATTACTTAGTTGAAACCGCCAACTCTGTCAGACGGCATGATAGTGAGTATCAAACCTTCTACAAGAAGAAGTATCAAGAAATTCCTAAACATCAACACAAACGAGCCATCGTCTTAACCGCTAGAAAATTTGTGCGTTTGGTGGATACGCCACTACGTAACCGCCAACTCTATACGCGACCAAGGGAGACCTATGGAAGATAAATGATTATCGGCACAAGTCCTTGGTTAACCTAGCTAAAAAAACGATTTTTGCTAGGTGTTTTTAGTGCACCTTATTTTCTAGAAAATCAACTAAAGTCCACTCAACTTTCTCTTGACTTTCTACCACTAGACTTATTTTACTACTTTGATAATGGTCAATACCATAATTTTAATGTCTGATAGAAAATTAAAGCGATGAATATAGGCAATATTTGAAATCATTTTTTGGGGAAGTATGCGATGAATGTAGATATCATCAACATCTTCTCCCAGTTTCGTATATTTTTCGATAATAGTGTCTTCATCCTTAAACTCAATACTAGAAAGAGAAGTCACGCCTGCCGGCAAGAGCAAGGTTGTCTTCATCTCGTTTGTATAGGCTTTGACATACTTAACAACCTCTGGTCGTGTGCCGACAAAACTCATATCACCGATGACGATATTCAGTAACTGAGGCAATTCATCAAGACGATATTTTCGTATTCTTGAACCAATTTTGGTAATGCGATTATCTTTTTGAACAGTGACGAGAGTACCGATTTTATCAGCATTGACCACCATGGTGCGAAACTTGAAAATCTTAAACAGGCGTCCATTTTTTGTTACACGCTCTTGCCGATAGAAAACTGGCCCACCGTCTTCCAACTTGATACTAATCGCTAACAGGACAAAAATAGGTAGCAAGAAAAGCAACAGTAAAATGGAAAAAATTAAATCAAATATCCGTTTAAAGAACAAGGATACCTTTTTCTTCTCCAAATATTTTCGTGTTTCCTGCACTTCGACAGTATCTAAAAAGTCACTTTCTAACATCCCTCTCCTATTACTCCTGTTTTGCAAATTCGATAAGTTTATTTTTCAAAGTTTTATTATCTGTGCTTAATAAAGTTGAGATGAAACTATCAACTTCCTTAGCTGGTTTTGGTGTGACTTTCCCAATAAAGATTTTTTCATGAACTTGGTTACTAACACGTTCATCTGATGATAAAAGTTCCTCGTATAACTTTTCTCCTGGACGAATGCCAGACTCAACAATACCAATTTCCTCTTCGGTATGACCACTCAACTTAATTATTTTTTTAGCTAAGTCTACAATCTTGACAGGTTCACCCATATCAAGAACAAAAACTTCACCACCTTTTGCTTGGTAGCCCGCTTGAATAACTAGTCGACTTGCTTCTGGAATTGTCATAAAGTAACGTGTCATACGGAAATCGGTTACAGTTAGCGGGCCACCTTTTGCAACCTGCTCTTTAAAGACAGGTACAACCGAACCACGACTACCAAGAACATTCCCAAAACGAACGGCAACAAATTTTGTCTTCCCTTTACCGTTAAGTCCTGTCACAATCGTCTCTGCTACTCGTTTGGTAGCCCCCATCACATTTGTTGGGTTAACTGCTTTATCTGTCGAAATCATAATACACTTCTCAACATCAGCTTCCAATGCTGCTTCAGCGACATTTTTTGTTCCAAAAATATTATTTTTAACAGCTTCTTTGGGATTATACTCCATCAATGGCACATGTTTATGTGCTGCTGCATGATAAACATAGTTAGGACGGTAGTCTTTCAAGAGATTAAAAATCAAATCTCTGTCTTGAATATCTGCAATAATTGGAATAATTTCAATTTCCCGACCATATTTTTGTAGAAGTTCTCGATGAATTAAATAAATAGAATTTTCTCCGTGTCCTAAAAGTAACAACTTTTTAGGCTTGAAATTTGAAACTTGACGACAAATTTCTGAACCAATAGATCCACCTGCTCCAGTCACAAGAACAGTTTTTTCTCGGAAAAATTCTCCTAAATTTGTCTGATTTAATTCGATTTCTTCTCGCCCTAGAAGATCCGCAATGTCAATTTCACGTAAATTTTGAGTAGAAACTTTACCTACAATAACATCCTCTATGTTGGGCATACTGTTAACACGGACACCGCACTGATTACAAGTCTCAATAATTTTTTCACGATCCTTCCCTAGTAAAGATGGAATCGCAATTGTAACTTGTTCGATAGCATAGTCAGACACCAACTTGGGAATGGCTTTGTGGTCTCCCAGCACTTTGACACCATGCAAATAACTACCATGCTTATTCGAATCATCATCTACAAAACCAACAATCTCAATGTTTGAATCTGAATTTAAAATAGTTTTAACAAAAATAGAACCGCCTTTTCCAGAACCTACGACTAATGTTCTGACTTTTTTCCCATCTTTACTTGTCCCTTTACTATGACTATTTATCGCACGCCATAAAAGTCTTGGTGTTATTACAAACAAAGTAGAAAACAAGAAAGAAAGTAACAAAAAACGATAACTATAATTTTCCCTACCGTAGACAACTGTCACAAAGATTGCTAATAAACTATAAGAAATAATAAGAGATATAACTAAATAGAGTAACACTCTATAGTCTGTAAAACGGTTTAAAACTGAAAAAATTTTAAATCTACTCGCTGACACAAAATAAACAATTATCACTACAAGGTAGGAAATCATTATCTGACTTAAACTAATACTGGCAAAACCCATCATAAATAGCATTGCTATCAGCACTGCGACAAACAACATCAATAAATCAATACATATTAAAACAAAACGTTTCTTATTTCTACTTAACTTATTCATAATAGTCCCCACTATAATTTGTACACTTAGTTAACCTAAAACTACTTTCTCCGCCTACCTTTCCCTTTCTTAGACTTCTCTTCTTTTGCTCCATAGGTACCATAACCGTCATAACTACCATATGCCCCATAATTATCTAAGTGAATATCATATTTATTTAAAATAACACCAAGGAAAATAGAGCCACTTTGTTCTAGTTGTTCTTTTAGTTTCATAATGGTACGGCGTTTATCAACTCCTGCTTTTGCCACAACTAGACTAGCATCTGAGTAATGCGCTAAGATAGCTGCATCAATAACCAAGCCAAGAGGAGGAGTATCAATAATCACATAATCATAAAGACCACGCACAGTTTCAATCATTGTCTTAAAATTATCGTTTTGAATCAATGATGTGGGGTTTGGTGGGACTTGCCCAGCAGGAATAATCATTAAATTATCAATTGTTGTATCACAAATAACATCTGACAGTTCTGCATTTCCAGACAAGAAACTTGTCAAGCCTTGATAACGTTCATTAGACTTAAATGTACCTGACATAACTGAATTGCGTGTATCCGCATCAATCAAAAGAGTGCGAAAACCTGCACGCGCAAATGAGATAGCAAGATTAACCGATGTTGTCGATTTGCCTTCACCTGCCTGAGCAGACGTTAACGTAATTACTTTTAAATCACGTCCGCTAAACTGAACATTGGTACGGATAGAATTGTAATATTCTTCCATAGATTTAACCATTTGAGCTTTAGCTCTCACTAATTCTAATTGTGGCATTACAATCTTTCTCCTTACATTTTATCAATATCTGGTACAACTCCTAGAAGAGTCATACCAAGCACTTCTTCGATATCTTCTGGACGACGGACACGATCATCAAGCACTTCAACTACAAGAATAACAATAACAGCTAGAGCCCCACCAACAAGTATCCCTAAAGCAAGATTTTTCTTAACGTTAGGAGATGAAGGATGTTTAGGCGTAGCTGCAGCTTCTAGGGTTGTCACATCATCTACTTTTGTAACAGCTTTAATCTTTTCAGCAGCAATTTCACGGACAGCATTAGCAATATCAGCAGCTTCTTGGGCATCTGTATCTTCCACAGAAATTGAAATGACACGTGTATCTGTTGGTATATTAACTGTAATCATGTCTGACAACTCACTGGTTGAAAGAGCCAGTTTTTGTTGATCAATGACAGAAGATAACACCTCACTTGACGTAATCACTTCTTTGTAATCGTTAACAAGATAAGAACCAGCTTGTAAATCTTGACTGGTAATATTATCAGCAGTTTTGCTAACAACATAAATACGGGTTGTTGACGTGTACTTAGGCTTTATCAGAAAAATACTACCAAGTAAAGCAACTGTTCCTACAACTAAAGCAATGAAAATGATAAAAAATTTCTTATTCCAAAGTTTTCTTAGCAAGTAGAGTACATCAATCTCAATACTCGCCTGATCATTTGAATTCATATTAACTCCTATAAATCTTTATTTTCTAATAAGGTTTGAGGATTGCCCTCGAAGAGAGCATCAGCCCTATTTGACCCAAAATCTCTTGTAATGATTTCCCTAGCTTCGCCCATAAATGGCGGTCTTGGTCCAAGGTTATGCATATCACTTGCCACACAATGAACAAGATTTTTTTCCAAGAAATAACGTACTCGTTTTTTAAACTGACGGTATTTATCGCCAAATAATTTGGGTTTGAGAACATGTGAGCTATTGATTTGCGTGTAACACCCCATGTTAATCAATTCCCTCACACGTTCTTCATTAAACTCAAGCGCATTATAACGTTCGATGTGAGCAACAACTGGTGTAATTCCAAGCATGATCACATTGCTAAGTGCTGTATGGATGTCTTTCCATGGTGTGGTCATACTAAACTCAATCAATGCAAAACGTGTATTATTCATTTTGGGAACCTGACCACGCTCTAGCTTTTCAAGAATATCACTACTATAGTAAAGTTCACCACCATACAAAATCTCTAAGCCTTCGTATTTGGCTTCCGCAGCTTCTTTGACCTGACTAAAATTACCAAAAATCTTATCTTCTGGTGTTTCAAACATACCTTTACGCCGATGAGAAGTCGAAACAATCTTACGAACACCTTGACGATAACTTTCACCAATCAAATCCAAACTTTCGTCTATTGTTTTTGGACCGTCATCTACATCAAAAACGATATGCGAATGAATATCAATCATCTACTTACCTTCCATAACATCTTTAATGGCTTGCGAAGCTTTAGCAACACTAGCATCATCGAGTTTAATCATATAAAGACTTGATGATGGCATCGCATACGAAGTCAATTCTCCTGTTGAACCTGTACCTGTTACTTCTTGTGATGTAACAGTGAATTTCTTACCTGAATCCAATTGACTGTTGACCAATTTCATCATAGTGTCAAGTTTCATATCTGTCTGAATTGAATCTTGTACATTTGAAATAATCGTTGAATAATTAGAAACTGATTTTAACGAAGTCATTTTATTAAGGATTGCTTGAATGACTTTCATTTGGTTATTACCGCGGTCATAATCACCATGTTCGAGGCTATAACGTTCACGAACAAAAGCAAGCGCATCTTCGCCTGAAGTCAATTCAATATTTCCAACTGGATATTCTTTTTTATTTATCAATGCTGTAAAGGCTTGGTCATTATAAACCGTAATACCACCTAGGGCATCAATCAACTTCAAGAATGAATCGAAGTTAAGACGAGCATAGTAGTCAATGGTGATGCCATAGAGGTTTTCAAGAGTCTTCTCTGAGGTTTCAACACCATAGATACCAGCATGGGTCAATTTATCATATTGATCAGCGCCACCATCTGGAATCTTAACATAAGCATCTCGAGGCGTCTCCGTCATCAAAATCTTATGAGTATTCATATTGACTGTTAAGATTAAGTTGACATCTGAGCGTGAAACCGTTGAAATTGAACCATAGGTATCAATACCACTGATGTAAATGTTAAAGACATTTGAATCATGTGCTTTAGCTTCATCTTTAATACTTGTCTTAATCTTATAAGAATAGATGGTCTTAAGATTTGATCGGTAGTTCTCATAAGACATTTCAAGCAAGCTTGAATAAGCACTGTTAAAGACCATAGCTTGACTTGATCCGTTAACTAAGTTCTCATAAGCCGCTTGATAAGAATCAACTTTTTCTGTCGCTAAATCTACTCCCCTTTCTGACTTAATATGAGACAACAGTTCATTGATATTACTACCGTCAGCATCTGTCGGTGCTTGAACACTTGTGAGGTCAGATACATCATTAACTGAGCTATTGCTTGGAACAACCACACTCATCTCAATCTCTGAGTAAGAGGCTGTTTCATTCATATTATGTGCTACATCGACCAATGACTTAAAAGCAAAGAGGGAAACTGCAGCAATGATAGAAAAGACAATCAAAAGCACTGTTGTTATAACCCTGCTCTTTTTAAGAATGCTCAATGTTAAACACAAAACAAAAATAGCTACTAATATAACACTATAAACAACGTTAAGATGCCTAAATGCCAAGATATGATGAGCATACATCATATATGTGGCAAGACCAGCAAGTACAGCATACAGGACTAAAAGCGTTGCATTCACAATCTTCAAATCAGCAAACCGAGAGCGCCGCCGTGAGCTCTTATGGTGCTTATGATGACTACTGTGATGGTGACCATGGTAACTACCATGATGATGTGAGTGAGTCGGCATTTTAATAAATCTCCACTTCCTAATTAATTGCTAACGTTCCTATTCTACCACTTTATAAGGGTTATTGCAATTTCTAAAAAATCTGTAACTTTACATGATAATTCTTACAC
>ERZ1034865.810-NODE-810-length-16474-cov-4.191425_pt1 | contig 16474 bp, 27 predicted proteins | sample MGYA00520632_ERZ1034865 | MGnify/ENA primary metagenome ERZ1034865 (study PRJEB33766, sample SAMN09781738) | gut metagenome | biome: gut microbiome | host: Homo sapiens | place: Madagascar | study: EMG produced TPA metagenomics assembly of the PRJNA485056 data set...
CTGCCTTTAAAGATTTCGTTCAAGAACCGGGCTTGCGTGGCGTACACGGGATACCCGCAAACGGGGGTGGTGTCCTCCCCGGCCACAACCTCGGTAATCTTGCCCACAGGCCCCCAACTCATAGGCTCGCAAATCGCAACCGTGCCACGCTCACCAATGGTCAGGCCCTTTTCCTTTTTCGAGTTGAAGTTGATGTATACGCCGGGGCGTACCTTATTCTGAGCACTCCAATTCCCACCGGGCATTAGCTTTCACCTCCAAAAAACGCTTTCACAGCGGCCTCCGCTGCCGCAATCGTGTATTCCGGCTCCTTAAGAATCGCTGCAAGGAAGTCCGGTTGAACATGAGAAAAGCGCTTGCTTTTCAGCAGCGCTTCCCGTGTGTACTTCTGTTGTTTATCGGGCAACTACAACACCTCCAATGTTGTCAATCAATTCCATCTTCGCCGAATCCTCGGGGATTAAAACCACCGTCCGCACCTCGAACCGATAATGCAATGCGTCAAGGTCTACCCGCCATTCCCGGGCATAGGCACGGAGCAGGGCGTTCCCCGTGCCATCGGAGTACGGGAACGTATCCATGAGCAGGTCAAGGGTTTCCCCGGCCCGCTGGTACTGCTGTTGCATATCCGGTAGGTTATAATCCAGCAGATACGTCAAGTCCAGCCCCAGCGTCCGCAAATACCGGCCATCCAACAGCTTGTCTACGTTGCCGTACCGGGTTTGCAGGAAGAACATGGGCGGGGCGCTGCCCTGCTGGTTCGGGTCTTCGTAAAACGTCACGCCGGGGAAGTGCGGGGCTAGGTATCCGGCTAGGCTTTTTGCCAAGGTTTCCAGTGTAAAGGTCATTCCATCGCCTCGCTTATCTTCTTATCCAGTTCCGCCGTGATGGTGTCCTCGAAGGCCTTTTTCGCCTTGTCCACCATAAACTCGCCCTTGACGTACTTTGTTTTGGTGCCGACCACGATACCCACGTCCATGCTTTCATCGTACTCTAAAAGCCCGCTGTCGGGGTTGATGTAAAGGTGCGGCACAAAATGCCTGTCCATGCGGTGGCCATCGTTGACGTAGGACGCATACTCTTGGTTATTGTTCAGCTCGGTCACAAACTCGTTCCCACGCTGTTCCGGGGTTGGCTTGCTGTCTCGTTGCCATGCGCCCTTTAGCTGGCCGCTTACCGTGTTGGTGCCAATATACGCACCACGGCCCGTGCCGGTCTTTGGCGGGGTTGCCTCCGCTGCTGCCGTAATGGCGGCGTTGGTGGCCGTTTCCATGGTCTCCCGGATAATCCCCGGGATATCCTGTTTCAGCTTTTTCAGCTGGCCCAGCCTGCGTTGGAGGGTGATGTTTGCGCTCATACCCCCACCCGCTCTTTCTGGTACAGTTTAATCTGCTGGTGCGCCAGCCCCGGCAGCGCCGCCCCGAACGGCTCATAGTACGGGTTCGGTTCAGCAGCGAACGCCCGTATCTCTTTGGGGGTCTGCCCCAGTACGCCGCCCCGGGTAATCCGCAGCTCGTCCCCGGCACGCACGTCCACGGACAGGTCACAGGCCAGCATATATTGGGGGTTAATGCTGGCAGCGTCCTGCGCCATGGTTATGGGCCGGGTGTCCTTTTGGTATACCCGGCAGGGCACCCCGGTTGCAATCGGTTCCCGGGTCTGCCGGGTCAACTTCCCGTCCTCGGTTTTTGTCACACGGTAAAGGTCGAACGTATCCGTGTACCAGTCTGCAAAGTTCATACCCTCACCTCAAATCACATACGAACCGCCCATCCCGGCCATCCGGGCACGAGTGGCCAGCTGTTGGCCGTACTGGGTGGCGTTCAGGTCGCCCCAGTCCTGCGTGGCTTTCGTCAGGGCGGCGGTGTCATAACGGATACTGGTGTCCCCCAGCGTGGCCGATTCCACCACGCCGATGGTCGCCCCGGTGGCCGCCGCCTGCGCCGGGGTAGCGCTGCTCTCCGCATACGTCCGCAGGTACAGGGTGGCGTAGTGCGCCACATACAGCCCACAGGCGTACCGCCAGCCGTTCAGCCATTTATCCGGTTGGATACTGGCATTGGCCTGAGCGATAAACTCAGCCAGTACAGCTTCGGGCACCAGCGACACGCCTTCTGCCGTGTAAAACTGGGGGAAGTCGGCCCGGAACATGGCCTCGGCATACGCTCCGGTGCTTTCGCCGATGTTCGCCGCCGCCGCTTTCACGCCGAAAAATTGGGGTTTTTCTAGGTCATACACTCCGGGCCGCCTCCTTTATCCCTTTCCGGTTTCCGTGGTTTTTGGCTTGCGGGTGCTCCGGGGCACCGGCTTTTCCAGCAGGGGCACCACGTCCCTGTCCTTGTAGCTTTTGGGCAAATCAATCCAGCCAGAATCCACGCAGGCCTGAAAATAGGCCGTTTTCGTGGCCCAGTCGGGAAGCTCGCCGATATACCCCTTTAACAGGGGATAGGCAAGGCTCCCGTCCGGGCTGGGCAGGATAATATTGCGTTTCGCAATCACACGCATACGCCCACCGCCTTAAATGCCGTCCCAGTAGGTGATGGTCTGAGGATACAGCACCTGCACCTCGGACACGTTGGCCATGTAGGCGGTGTCGTAGCAGACGTTGGTTGGGTTGGCCTGGCTCATAACCCGGGACAGGGGCACCAGCTCGTCCACGTTCACAAAGCGTTCGTGGTTGACGTATACCACCATGCGGTCGGCCCCGGAAGCACCAGCGCCCTTGCACCAGCGGGTGCCGCCGATGTACAGGCTGCCGCCGTTCTTTGCGGCGATATTGTTCTTCATGATGTAGTCCATGATAGATTCGGTGGCCAAATTGGTCATGGGGGTGTTCATAATGTAGGTGTACTGGTCGTAGGGTAGCAGGATATGGTTGGGCATGGCGGATTCGTCATACTCCGCCGCCGCCCAAGTGGCGGTAATGGCCTTGTTGATGTCCTCCAAAATCTGCAGGGGGGTTTTCTGCGACCAGTTGGTGGAATCCCCGGTGCCGGTAGCGGCTACGGTAGTATGCACTGCGTCAGCGTTGTTCACAAGCCCGGTGGTGCCGTAGGTCGCCAGCCCGGTGTACACGTTTTCGTCCATGTGCTTGTCATAGGCCATTCTTACGCCATCGGTCAACATCTGGTCAAGCGACCGCCCGATGAAGTTTGCCCGCTGCATATCCTGAAACATCACACGCAGCGCCGCAGCGAACACATGGGCTTTGAACACGCCCTTGTCCACATTGGCCTGAATCACGGGCAGGCCGTTAGCGCCGCCAGCGGTCACAGGGCCGTCCCCGCTGCCGTTGGTCAGGCCGTAGCCCACGGACATGGCCGAAACATAATCAACCCAGCCGCCGCCGGTATTGATGTTAATATCCCGGGGGTAGGTCACGCTGGTCAGGGGCTTCCGGATTAACGGGTCACGCTTTTCCAGTTCGGATTCCAGAAACGCCTGCCCGGAAGCGATTCCGGCAGCGTCCATGGTGGGCACACCCAGCATGGGAGCGGTGGTTTTAGCGCCGATTACACCGGCATCAAAAGTTCCAACATTCGTAAACATATCGGTTATACCTCCTTCTTAGGCGTTGATGATGGTCATAATCCGCATAGCGGCCACCTTGTTGGTGTCAGCAGCCCCGCCCCACTGGCAGTTGGTCAGCTGTACGGTGTTGGTGCTGTCGGCCTCGGCTTCCAGGCCGCCCACAACAGCGTCAGGGAAGCTGGTGTTTGCGGTGACACGCAGATACACAGCGCCGCCCAGTGCGGGGGTGCCTTTCTGGCAGATAACGTTGACAACGCCACGCTTAAACACGGACACGGGTTCGCCGGGGGCGTACTGGCCTACGCCCTGCTCCAGATAGGTCAGAGTGGTTTTGACCTCCCGGGAGGCGATACCGACAAACTTAGCGGCGGTGTCGCTTGCGCCCATGGCCACAACCTTGGTGCCGTCATATTTCAGGGGGGTGCCAAAGGTGATAGCAGCGGTGCCGCCAGCGGGATGGGTATCAATAATCATATCGGGCTGCTGGGCATAAGACCCGGCGAACCCGTTAGGCATAGTCTTGCCGATAACCTGAGTATTCAGTGCCATTTTTTAGTCCTCCTTCTTCGTCTTGTGGGGGTTGCGGGAATCATAAGCCGATTTCTGGTCAGCGCAAATCTTGGTGTACCGTGCCGCAGACTTAGCGGCGGTGTTGGCGCTGTCCTGCGTGGCTTTCAGAACGTTCTTGGCAAAGTTCTTGGTGTCCAAAGCCGCCAGCAAAGCGTCCGTTACCCGGGCCTTTTCGGTGGGGTCTTTGATTCCGGCCACAGCGGGACGCACCTTTTTCAGCATTTCCACAGCGGTCTTGTTCTTCATGGGGTCTTTGCTCATTTCCTCGGCGGGCAGGGTCACAGCGTCCTCCTGCTCGGCCTTGGTCTCGCCGGACAAGCGACCAATCAGCTCGTCAATGTCGCCTTCATCGGTGACCTTCTTTTCTTCGTCCTCGGGCTTCATGCGCTTTAGCAGCTCTTTCATGCCCTCCAGCAGTTCGTCCAGCTTGCTGCCCAAATCGTCGCCCTTGGGGGCCTTTTCCACCATTTCGTCAGCTGCGGGTACATCCTCCGGCGCTTTTTCGGCGGGTACAGATTCCAGCGCAGTGGCGGCGGCATCGGCCATGGCCTCCATTTCCTCCGGTTCAGCGTCCTTTGCCGCTCGACCGAAAAGTTTCAGTACGTCCTTGGTAAATCCAGCCATTTTTTTACCTCCTTTAGGTTTGGCTTCGGGGTTTGCCCCCATTTCGTCTTTTATGGCTACATCGTGGCCAGCTCGGCCACGGGGGACAACCGCCACATGGTTCCCCCGAATTTTTTTCTGCGAAAAGCCCCCCGGGGTCTCCACATAATCGCAGAGATACCCGCAGGAGATTTCCCGCTTGATACCGTTTTGTACGTCCTGAGCAAGGCAGGAATCGTTGATGTACAGGTCGCCCATCAGAAATTGGCCGTCCCTACGTATGTTTTGGACGTGCCCCCGTGCGTAGGCCCCAAAGTTCTCCGGGCTTACGTTCTCGGCGGGGTGCCCGTCCGTCACCGGTTTCCCCTCAAAGCTAGCCATGGCCTCCGGGGAGAATACTTCTTCTTCCTCCCGCAGCACCGTGATTGGCCGCATGGGGTCGCCGTCCAAACCCAGTTCCCCGGCGGTATAGGGCTGTTCCCCCGTCCGGGCAATGGGTACATTCTTGCAAATCAAAAAGCCCTCCGCCGTTTCCAACTGGTTCGGGCTTATCGGTGTGCCGTAATAATAAATCATCAGTCTACCCCCGGAATCAGCTGTTCTTGGTCGGCGCTTTCGCCGGATACCGCTTCCAGCAGCAGGTCGGCCACAATGGCCTGATGGTCGGTTTCATCGGCGTTCAGCTCTAAAAACTTCGGCACGGCCTCCTCCGGAGCCAACGCCAAGAGCGCCGTGTATATTCGCACGGTCTCCGTTTCCATGGCCAGCGCTCGCTTTAACAAAGTAATGTAATCCATAGCGCACCTCCGTAACAAAAAAAGCGCCGTTAGCGCTTTCCGGTTCCCTTTATGTGTTTCTCCCGCTGCGATTCTTCCTCCGTTTTCGTGCGTCCCCCCCCGACTTTCCCGGGCCGCCCGGCGTGGTTAAAATACCCGCTGCCGGGGCCGCCGTCCCGGGCGCACACCAGCCGTATCAGGGCTTTGTAAAATTCATGGGATTTCAATGCGCTGCACCTCCTCCCCGGCTTGCCGTAAAGATTATTGGGCAACAAAAAAGCGCCTGCTATTGCAAACGCTTAAAACAAGCTATTTTGTTTTACTCCTCAACGATTTCCCAACGGCCGCCGGGGCTGCTCCCGTCTGGGGGCCTAGGGTTATCCCGGAAATATAAGTAGTCCTCGCCGCTATCATCAATTACACGATAATAGTCGGCATCCTCTACCCATGCTTCATAAATTTTCCCGTCAGTCAGGGAATCCACCCCAAAGCTCTGCCCTACATACCGTAATCGCATGGTTTTTTCTGGCTTATTCAGCGGCTCCGGTGGTTCGTAATATCGTCCCATGCTTATTTCTCCTTCCGAAATTTCACCTTTGCATCATATTGCTTCCCATTCAATTCGTACCAGTGTACGTCAAAATCATATTTGGCACTGCTGATTTTTCCCACCCGCTTTTTCCAGTCCCCGGGGGCGCCCCCGTACTTTTCAGCCAGCCGATTGGCAATCCGCAGCTCCGTTTTGCTCCCTTTCCCGGCAATGGTTCGGGCGTGTTCAATCAGTGCGTTCGTGGGGATAAAGCGCTTTTCCCCGTTCCAGATATAATCTAGCCGTTGCTGTAGAAAGTTGTTTTCCTCCCTATACAGGGCCAACATTTCTTCCCAGCGCTCAGGTTCATTATACTTGATTCTCCGGAATGTTGCAAAGGTTTTCGGGCATTTATCCCCCAAGGCCAGCCGGTAGCGCTCCCATTGCCGGTAGTCGTTTAACATCCGGCTCCGGGCCTTCTGGTTCCGGCGGTATGCCTCTATCTGCTTCTGGCTCCGGGGGTCTACGGTAAACGGGTTGGTTTTTGGGTCTGAGAACCGCTTGATTCGTTCAATCTCCTCCGGGGTCTTTCCGTTTTTTGTCCACGGGAGCAAAGTATGTAGACAGTTGTGTGTAACTATGTTATTATAAGTGTAAAACCCGTATTTTGTCTGTAAATTGTAGACTTTCCCTACATACTCGGAGGTGTCGATTTGAACAAGATTGCTTATGACCAAAACATTATTACAAAAGAGCGCCTTCAATCTTTTCGCAACCAAGGGTTCACTTACAAAAAGATTGCCGAACATTTTGGAGTAGCCGAATATGTGATTAAGCGGGCAATGATAGATTATGGGCTTTTGATTAAAAAGCCGCCCAAGAAGTTTCTGGACGTTTCTCCCACATACATAAAAGAACGAGAAGAAGAATTTCAGAAATTTCTTGATTTGCATAATCAGGGGCTTACATTTGTTCAAATTGCAGAAAGGTGTGGACGTTCTCAGGCTTATGTTGGCCGCCTTTTTACGCTCAACGGATACAGCTTCACAAGCGCCTATAAAACCAATGCGGCGCACAATGCCGTAAAAGGAACGAAGCGAAGCAATGAGGATTTGGAACGCCGCGCTAAAGGGAAAGAGCTCCGCCCAACTAAAATGAGTAGATGGGAAAAAGATTTTTCTGATTGGCTGGGCACCAACAATATCCCCTTCACGTTTTCCAAGGCTATTGGAAAATACAATGTTGACTTCGCTATTTTCGATTCCATCGCCGTGGAACTGTATGGAGGTGCCTTTCACTCTAGCGGTCGTGCCGCCGCTCGCCTCCACGATAGAATGCTCTACTTGCTCAACTCTGGTTGGAATGTTTATATCATTTGGTGCCTTTCCAAGGAGGAAACGATATCCCCGAGTTGTTTCGATGATTTTATGACTTTTCTTAAGCTTTCCAGCCGGGACAAAGCCTTCCGTGGTCAATATCGGGTGGTTTGGAGTGACAGTGATTTCGTTTCCGCTGGAAGTTTTGAGGCTGATTACAGAACCGCTATAATCCCGGCACGAATGCGCCACAACGCCCTCAGCAAGTACCGTTCCCCCCGGGACTAGGCAATTTGGATGGATATTCAGCCAAGTGTTCGTCAACTCGTCCGGGCCGTCCGGGTCGATTTTGCCGAAGGCGCTGGCCAGCGGTGGGAAATCCGGGTCTTTGCCGCTTCGGGAGTATACCCGGCCCTCGAACGGAGCGCACACCGGGCAGGTGGTGGCATGGCTGCTTATCTGGTACAGGTCGTGGTCGGGGTCGGCGGTCAGCACGGCCATGATTTCCGCTTGCCGGGAGGTTGTCCGGCAGACCATGTTCCCGTAGGTGTGTAGGCTCCATTTTCGGCCTGCCTTGTCCACAAACGCCTCCACGCCGCTTTGTTGCAGCTCTCGCATCAGCTCCGGCACGGCTTTGCGAAACCCAATCCCCCGGGCCTCCATGTTTGCCACCGTCTGCAAGCCTACCCGCCGGAAAACATCATTCCGGGGTGGGCCAATCACGCTTTCCCGTAGGGACTGCATGATGTGTAGCTCTGCTTCTACTACCTCGCCCATCAGGTTGTTGACCAACTGCTGCACCACATCGTACTGGGTGGCGGTCAGGGCTTCGGCGGTGGCATAGCCCCGAAGGTGCTTCTCCACCGGCTCCAATACCCGGCGGGCCTCCGGTACACGGACGTAAAACTGCTTTTCCACCATTTTGGGGACGTACTTCCAACATTCGTCCTCCAAACTTTTCAGGATTTTTTGCACCCGGTTTAGCGCCGCCACGGCGTGGTAATCCACGTTCCCCAGCGACCGCAACCGGGCGATTTCGTTGATAATGTCCGTTTCGGCCTTGAGAAACGCTTTCCGCAGGGCTTCCAGTTCGGCCGCATTGGGGGCCTTGTTAATCTTCGGCATAATTACATCAGCGGCGAGATAACCGCCGTGGCAATCTCGCCAGCCGCCCCCAGAAAGCCGCCCACCCGCTTCATGGTGGAGTTTTCTTCTAAGTATTCGATTCCCCGGGGGGAAATGGCAAGCCCGGAAGTCGGCTTAAACTGCGTAGGCCGCCCAACGCCCTTAACCTCGACAATGCCCTCAATGTACCCGTCAGCCAGCAGGTGGGAAAGCAGGTACACAAAGTATTCCTCGCCGATGGGGAAATCCTTTGTGTGGGGGGCCACAATCTCCCAGCTGGCCGGGGTGTTGGTTTTCAGGCAGCGGTAGAGATAGCGCAACAACTTGTAAACCAGTACAAAGTAATCATCCTTCGCCATGGGCTCCTCCTCCCCGGGAAACGGCAATAAAAAAGCGCCTGCTATCGCAAACGCTTAAAAGGCTTTCTTTAATCTTCGGGGTTCCGTCCCCGCTTCTCGGCGGCCCACATGGCCCGGGCTTGGTTCAGGCTCATATCGTTGGCCCCGCCCTCATAGTCGGGTTCTTTTAGTTGGAGGTCATCGTCCTCCCAACCGCAGACCTCGCAAACTTCAAAGGAATCATACTCTGGAAATTCATACATCCCACACACCGGGCAGATATGTTTGTCCACTTTATCCCCTCCTAGTCGTGCTTAATGCCGTGCTCCGCTTTTATCCTTCTGTGGAAATATCGAGCTCCGCTTTTTGGCTTAAACATTGTTTTAATCCCGCTGTTCGGGTATCCTTTTACAAAATCGTTCTCAACGGTGTCGTACCTAACTACTTCTCCGTTTAAAGTCTTATAACCCAAAATCTTTACCCCGTCCGCAGGGCTTTGCACCAGCTCCAAGGCCCGCTGCGCATATTGTTCTTGTGTGAACCCGGGGTATTCGTGGCTGTGGTCACTTTTCCCGCCGCCCCCAAAGTGGCTATTTAAATTCTTTTCAGAAAATCCCATTTTAAACCGGTTCGCCCCTGTGGCGCTCACCAATTCGTAGGGTTTTAGCTTACCGCTTTTCTCGCCGCTTGTCAACATTTTTCCATAAGTATACCGCCCGTCTTTCTCCCTCGGCTGGCCGGGGTAATCCAATGTCAGGCTATCCCCGACCGTTACCTCAAAAGGGCCGGTATCATCACCGCCGTATTCCAGCCCCGCCATGGGGTCTCGCAGCGCCGTCACGTCCTGAAAGGTTTTCCCAGCGTTGGCGGCTATCTGCTCGTCCGTCAGGCTGTCAAACATCCCCGTTACAGCAGACAGGCGTTTTAATTCTTTCTGGGCGGTGGCCAAATCCAAAAGCCCCGCCTGAAAGGCGCTGATAATGCTCTCGGTCTTGGCTTTGGCAATCTCCGCCTCTTCTTTTGCGTCCGGCGTCCACATCGGCGGGAACGATATATCCAAATCATCAGGGATGGCCCCCCAAGTGGACATGGCCATGACCGGCAGCAGCTTGTCCAGCAAGGGCCGCAGCTTTTGTTCCCGGAGGCTGTCAATGTAATCATAATAGTTTTGCAGGTCGCTTTCCCCGGTGGCGTTCAGCCCCGAAGGGGAGCGGCCAAACAGCTTAGTCAGCGGGATGTGCGAGGCCCCGGCCACATCCATGCAAATGGAGTTATACACATCCGCCAGCCCCGCAAAGGTGTACTGGTGCTGGGTAATGTTATCGCCCTTGTTTACAAGTTGTGTGCCAAAGTTGGAGCGCACCACCGACTGCGCCTGCAAGGTGTTCCAAAACCGCCGCTGCTGCTCCGCCGGGGACAGGGAGAACAGCTGGTCAAGGTTTTGCACCTCCATGGTGTGTAGGTTGGCCTGAAACGTCAATGCGGCCATGTTTGCGGACACGTTGTCGTGCTTGACCACCTCGCTGTAAATGCTCTCGACCTCGGAGGCCCCCCAATACATTTCCGCCAACCGCTCCAAGTACGGCAGCTCACGGCCCGTGAACCGCAACACCCGGCTATGATGTACCCGCATGACCAATCGATTGTCCGGGGAGTTGATGTTGTAATAATCGGGCAAACCAAACTCCGGGTCTGCCATATCCTGCACCAGCTCCACGCCGGGGGTGACCCCGCACCAGCGGTCGATAAGGTATACCCCCGCAAAGCTGCCCGGGTATATCAGGTCGGGGTCTAGTGGCTTATCCATCATGCCCTCCTGCCCCCGAATCATAATCAGCCCTGCGGCCCCGCCGTACAAGCGCCCCCATTTCAGGCCGGTGTTGATTTTGTCCTTTACCCCGCTCACACGCTGGGCCTTTTCCAGCCGTGCCAGCTGCTCCGGGGATACGCTGCCGTTGACCGTTACCCACTTGCGTGTCATATCATCGGGGACAATTCCCACCACGTTTTGTACCAGCCAGTTATCCCGATACAAGGCGTTTAACCGGGCGTAGTTGTCCGTCATCCGGGTCAACGGGTACTCGGTGGCCTCTAAGGGCGACTGCGAACCATACCCCAGCCGGAAAAGCCGGTTGGAAAATGCGTCCGTGGTCGCCACCTGTGTATTGTTTGGCTTAGTTTTGTTGCGCCGTGACATCCTCAAACCTCCAATCGGGCAGGGAGTTGATATAATACCGCAATGCGTCCATGCTGTGGTCAAACTGCTTTACCGGGCGCTCCTCGCCCCGTGCCGCCGCCTTGTCATCCCACACATAGGCCCCAAACTCATCCAGCACTGTGCGGCACTGGTCGTTGACCTGTATCTGCCGCCGCTGTAACAGGGTTGCGGTCTTGCGTATCCCGTCCATCACATCGTTATTGGCGGGGAGCACGTACATACCCCGGGAGCGCAGTTCGGCGATAAACGAGGCCGCCGAAGGGTCAACAATAATAGTCAACGGCTCGCCCCCGGTGAACGCCTCCAAATCATCAGCGTACTCGGCATCGGTCTTTTGCCGCAGCTGTTGGCGACTGTCCCAGTTGTACTCCCGGTGTACCCGGATAACCTCCCCGTCATCGTATATATCCAGATAGCGTGTGGGGTTGGTGGTGCCGTAGTCAATGGCAATCGTCCGGGTAGACCGCCAAGCCATATCCACCGGGGCCGTCTGGTCAGTGTATACGTTGTCCGTGGGGTCATACATACTATATATCGTGCCCTCGGCCATGACCCAACGCCCCATGATGTAGCGCTCAAAAAATACGCCGCTGTACATCGTGCGGTAGCGCCCCTTAATGCTCTCCGGCAGTCCCGGGTTGTCATCCAGCAAAAAGTGCAGGTGCAGGGCGTTGTGTTTTTTTGGTTGCAGGATCCACTCCTGCCGGAACCAATGCGCCGGGCTTGCCGGGTTGCAGTTAAACCAATATTTGCTGCCGGGGACGGAGCACCGGGCCAGCGCCTGGTCTACAAACGACTTAGGCATTAGCGCCACCTCGTCCATCAGCACCCCGGCCAGGGTAATGCCCTGTATCAGCATATAGCTGCTCTCGTCCTTGCCCCCAAACAGGTATACCCGGTTTATCTTGCCCCCCCGGCGTACCGTCAATACCCGTGTACTGCGGCTGTATTGCAAGTCGTAGTTGTCCGTGATGTATCGCACGTTAAGCAGCGGGCCGATAATATTGCGTTCCACCGTGCCCACCGTTTTGCCGCAAAACGCAAAATTTTGGTTGTCAAAATTTGCCATCATCCACAGGACAAAGGCGATGGACATGATGGATGTTTTGCCGCTACGCACAGCCCCATCACAGATTAGTGCGTCATATTGGCTGGCCCCAAAGGCCAGTATCTTAAGTTGCTTAGTGCTTAGGCCCATCGTCAACCAGCTCCTTTAGCGCTGCCGTCAGCGGGTCGTCCGGGCCAGTGCTGCCCTTGTCGGCCGCATCCTTACCCCAACCGTAATTGCAGGTCAGGGTAAACTGCGCCCCCTTAACCCCGTCCCGGTCGTACAGCCTGCCCTCGGCGTAGGCCTCAATCCGCAGCTTTGCCCGCATAATTGCGTCATTATAAGACGGTCTGCCCTGATAATTGATTAGCGCCTGACGGCTGGCAAACCCCAAATGCAGCGCCAACCCCGTCACCGTTGGCGGAGACGGCGGCACCCGGTACATTATATCCCCCTTGGGCGTTACCATCGGCAACCCATCATCATCGTAATAGGGGATACCATCGCAGGCTGCAAAATAATCATCAATCTTGCGTTGCATTTCGTCCGCCGATTTATACTTAAGCTGATTGCCTGTGATTTTGGCCATTTTACCACCCCCTAAAAAAAATTAAAAAACTTTGCAAAAAGGTATTGACAATACCGCAATATTGCAGTATCATATAGTTACAAGGATGAGACAAGAGCAAACAAACCAAAGGAGGACAAAACAATGACTAACAACACCATCAAGCGGATTAAGGACAACGGCACCATCGCTAACCCGGTAAAAATGGGTCGCTACCTGTACGCCTACAATGTCAACACCGGCGAGATTAAGCGCTGCAAGCCGGACGACTATGGCCGCCAGTGGATTGACAGTGACGGCGAGATGTATGACGGATGGGAGACCATCCACAAAGCCCAGTGACGATAACCAGGCAAAAAACATCTGAAAAAGACAAAAAAGGAGAGATAACAATGGCAAGAAGATTTTACGCAGTACAGGTTGGCAATGATACCGCTTGTGATTATGGCAGCACCCGCAAACGGGAAGCTTACAAAATGGCCCGGGAGGAGGCCAAAGAACACCCCTACGAGCAGGTGGCCATCTGCTACTGTACCACCGATGACAATTTCTGCGACTATCTGGATGTAATCCAGCAAAAGCACCCCTTCCCGGCGGCTTGCTACCCGGAAAACGCCCACAGCTTCGCCCTGTTCTACCCTGACCGGAATTTCGACGATTCCGATGAAAAGATTGCCGACTGGAACACCGCAACGGTGGTTCTGTTCCCCAATCAGGCCGCCCGGGACGAGGCCGCACAGAATGACGGCCGCTACGTGCCCATCGCCGCCAAACGTGCCAGCAAGCTGGTTGTTATGGGTGCCTACTACAAGCGCAAAAAATAACCGCAATGCCCCCTTCGGGGGGCTTGCCTTTGTCGCCTTTGGGCGTGGATTGAAAGGAGCCGCTAATGGAAAACAACCTTGCCGCCTTGCGAAAAACCGCCGGGCTTACACAAAAGCAGCTTGCAAATCTGGTGGATATAAACATATCCCAGATTCAGCGGGCCGAATCCGGCGAAAGCAGGCTATCTAACTTTACCGCCATCAACCTGTTGCGTATCGCCGCCGTGTTAGGCGTTGACCCCTATGATTTAATCGGCTTGTCCCGGGACGAAATCCCCCGGGCATAACAATACCGGCCTTGCTACCATGCAGGGCCGGTATCTTTTTATCCACACTACTATAATACCACGGACAAAGCGGACAAAACGGACAACTTTTTCATTCTTCACCCCTCCGGGGGTGTTTTTTGTTGCAACCACCGGATATGCGCTTTCCGCACCCCGGATGGGGTGTTTTTCCCGCCCATCCGGTAAGCCACCTCTGCCCAGCTGTTGCCATCCACATACCGCAGCCAAAGGATACGCTGGATGTACAGGTCGTCCACGCCGTCAATGTACTCCACCAACCGCCGTTCTTCCCGGATAAGACTCCCCCGTTCCCGGGCTATCTGCTCCTCCAGCGCCGCCAGCTGTATGGCCATATCCCCCACCGGGTCGCCCTGGCCTGTGTACACGCCGCTGCCCCCCGGGGGTCGCACCTCCGACTTCTGGCGCAGCTCCTTCAACCGGCGCTCCAAGTCCTGTATTCGCCCACGGATATGCCATAAACGTTTCAGTTCGTGCGGTTCCATCCACTCGCCTCCGGTTTTTCATTCGCTTAAGTCAATTTTAACCCCGGTCTCGGTTTTCAGGGTCTCCCGCAGGTCATCCAGCGTGATATACCCATGATCAAAGCTGTCGTATAATTCCAGCACCCCGTTTATTAACTCCGTCAGCCGTTTCTTGCCCCAGCCCTTCTTGTCGTGCAGCCACATCACCGGCAGGCAGAACGTCAGCTCCAGCGCCACGTCCACGGCCTGTTTGATTGCGTTGGCCTTAATCTGTTGTACATCACTGGCCCACAAAATCCAGTACGGGTCTTTTTTCATTTCTTTTTCATTCCGTCTGCGTTCTGCCCTGTTCATCTTCATTCACCATCCATCTTTGCTCCGCAGTGTGGGCAATAATTGTAAACACCATCAATAGACGGGTCAATAGACCACCACCCACAAAACGGACACCTAAGCTGACTGAGCGTGTTAAGCGTTTGCGGAATGTATTCCCACCGCCCATGCACCACTGGGGCAACATCAGCAGCGGGGAAATCAGCAACAATGTGCTTGAAGGTTGTGCGCTCATTCAGTTGTGTCATATACCTCGAATAGCACGGGCTGTTACTCGGGGTCTCCAAGTACCTATTCCTTGCAAGTTCCTCCAGTTGTGCAATTTTTTCATACAATGCGCTCTTGTCTATGTATTCACTCATTGTTAGCATCTCCGTCCATTCTTGCGCCGCAGTTGGGACAATAGTGATAGTGGTTAATACTCGTTCCGTAATGCTCAAACCCACAAGCGGAACATTTGTCACCCTCAATCTGCTGCCGCCAATCCTCAAAACATTGTTTCCACCGCCCATGCACAACAGGCGCAACATCGGCCGCTGGCTGCTTTCGGATAGTCCGGAAAACACTCCCGGTATTAAATGGTTCTACACTTTCAGAAAGTTCCTTCATCAACGCTTTTCGCTCGATATACTCAGCCATTTTCATTCCCCTTTTTCATTTTCGCCGGAATATCCAGTCCAGAACCGCCTCCAGCGCTACGGACAATACCGCCACCCCCGTGACCGCTGAAAGCACAAGCAGCACCAGCTGCAATCCCTCAATCATCCGTCATCACCAGCCCTATCCATGCAATCACCAGCAGCCCCAACAGCCATAAAAACAAACCTGTCGGAATTCCCGACAACTTGCCAAACGCCCCCAGCCCATAGACCGCCATGCACAGCAGAATAAACCACTTGCAGCGTTTGTGCATCCCTGCCCGGGCGTTTTTTTCATTCTGTGCCGCCGCCAGCTCCCGGACTTCCTCCGGGGTCAGTTCGGTGCTTTGATATTTCATCAGCTCCCGGTAGCACTGCCATTCCCCGCATTCAAATTTGTCGGCGCACTGCCCGGTGGTTTCCGCCATGCAGTTCTCGCAAGGTTCGTCAAACTTTTTCAAGGTCGTTTCCCCCTTCGTCCTCGCCGCTTTTCAGCTCCCGCACCCGTCTTTCGGCTTCTTCCCGGCTAAAAAACAACGTCTCGCCAACGTCATCCCAGTCTACTGGCATATCATCGTAATACAGCTTTCTGTCGTTATCCTCGGCTTCAATACGCCAATGGTCGCTCCACAACTCCACAATCTCCGGGGTTTCGTAGTCACAGCACGGGAGAAAAAACTCGGAAATGTCGTATACTCTTGTCTCCGGCGCCCAGGGCAATCGAATGTCCATCCATCCCAGCGTCAACATAACTTCCCTCCGTTCGTGCTCTGCTCTTTTTCGTATCCGTCCGCTCGCTCCACAACCCACTTGCAGGCGCTTACCGCCATCTGGTAATCACAGGCCCAAGTCCCCGCCTTCATCCGCTCCGGGCGAATGTCGTTCAGGCTGTCAATGGCCCGTTGGACTACCTCCGGGGTGTACGCCTCTGCCAGCCGTTGGAGCTGCCAGCGTGTCAGGCTCAGGCCCTTTTTGTCCAGCTCGAACCAGTCAAGGTCACGCATACTTTGCCGCCCCCTCTCTGGGGAGACTGTCCAGCACAAGGCGATAATCGTCTCGGTATCGGCCTTCCGCTATCGCCGTTGGCTTATCCCTTGCGGCGGTGTCTAGCGCCATTTGGGCGCACTCCTCCCCTAGCAAGTCGGTCAGCACCCGCTTGTTGTTGTCGGTCAGCAAAAGACCGTGGTAGTTAATACCCCCGGGCTTTGGTTCCTCAAGGCTTTGTTCCTCGTGCGCAGGCGCGTAACTAACAAACAAAGAGTTAATCTCTTGACCTTGACCTTTATAT
>ERZ1034865.822-NODE-822-length-16308-cov-6.207285_pt1 | contig 16308 bp, 20 predicted proteins | sample MGYA00520632_ERZ1034865 | MGnify/ENA primary metagenome ERZ1034865 (study PRJEB33766, sample SAMN09781738) | gut metagenome | biome: gut microbiome | host: Homo sapiens | place: Madagascar | study: EMG produced TPA metagenomics assembly of the PRJNA485056 data set...
GGATATAATTCAACAATAGGTGGAAGAGAAATTGCTTTATATGATTTTGATGAAGATCAGATAATTCAAGATTATTATAGGTTAAAAACTGCTAGAAAAGTGGCTTTAAAATATGGCGTAGATCATAACACCATAGATAGAATTTTAAATGAGCATGGAATTAAACGCTACAGTCAAAGAATATACAATGGACAGAATATATTAGCTCAAAAAGATGATATAACATTACATTTTGACTCCGTTTCAAGTTGTGCTGATTATTTAATTAACAGCAATATAACCAAGTCAAAAACTTTTCAAACGGTAAAACAGTGGGTGTCAGATGTTGCAAATGGAAGAAAGGAAAGTTATTACGGTTGGAAATTTAGTAAAGAATAAGATATAGTCTTCCCCATTAGAAATAATGGACAAGGAGTTTTAAATCCAGAACGTGCTTCTGTTTTGGATATTGATATTGATATTTGTGGTTCAAAGCGTGAAGCAGTTATTCAGGCTATGAAAGATACATATGGAGAAGATAGAGTTAGTAAGGTTATGACATTATCAACTGAAAAAAGTAGAAGTGCTATCTTAACAGCAGCTCGTGGCTTGAAGATTGACAATGATATAGCTCAGTATATTAGTTCATTGATTGTAGCTGATAGAGGTCAATTAAGGACTTTATCACAAATGTATTATGGTGATGATGATAACCCACCTGTACAAGAATTTGTTACAGAAATGAATAAATATCCTGAATTATGGGAAGCTGCACAGAAGATAGAAGGACTTGTCAATGGTGTAGGTTCACATGCAGGTGGAATTATCTTAGTTGATAGACCATTTACAGATACAACAGCACTTATGAAAACAAATTCAGGTGATGTTATTACTCAGTTTGATTTACATATGTGTGAAGATTGTTCTCTTATTAAGGTCGATCTGCTTTGTATTGATGCTTTGGATAAAATGCAAGCAGAGTTGGAACTGCTTTTGGAGAATAATGTAATAGAGTGGCAAGGTTCATTGAAAGCTACTTATGAAAAATATATTGGTGTATATACTTTGGAACGTAACGCTAAAGATATGTGGGAAATGCTTTGGAATCACAAAGTAATGTCATTCTTTCAGATGGAGAAAGAGAGTGGTGTACAGGCGGTTGCATTAGCAAAACCTGCTTCTGTCGATGAATTAGCGACCATTAACTCGGTATTACGACTTATGGCACAGGAAAAAGGTGCTGAAACACCATTACAGAAATATGCTCGTTTTAGAGAAAATATCCAGTATTGGTATGATGAAATGACTGAATATGGGCTGGCACAAGAAGAACAAGATATTTTGAAAGATATTATTGGAGTATCATTTGGTATCTGTGAAGCCCAGGAGTATTTGGTACTTTTGACAATGCATCCGAAGATTGGTGGTTTTTCATTAGCTTGGGGTGATAGATTAAGAAAAGCGGTTGCAAAGAAGAAACCAAAAGAGTTCTTGCAATTACAGGAAGAGTTTTTTGCAAATGCGAAAGAGAAACATTTATCAAAGAATTTAACGAACTATGTGTGGAATGTTCTTATTTGCACCCAGCGAGGGTATGGATTCAATAAAAGTCATACACTAGCCTATTCGATTATAGGTCTTCAAGAGCTGAATTTGTGTTATAAATACAGCCCGATTTACTGGCAGACAGCGAATTTAATTGTAGACTCTGGTGCAATAGATGAAAATGCAGGTGATTCTACCAATTATGGAAAGATGGCAATAGCAATAGCTGCTGTTCAAAAAGAGAATGTTAAAGTAGAACTTCCACTTATCAACTCAGCAGACTTTGGTTTCAAAGCAGATGTTGAGAATAATCGTATTATTTTTGGACTAAAGGGTATCAATGGTATAGGCGATGATATTGTACAAGCTATTATTCAGAATAGACCATTTAATTCTATGGAAGATTTTGCTCATAAAATGCTTGATACAAAACTTATTACTAAGTCAAAAATGGTTCAGCTAATTAAAGCTGGTTGTTTTACAGAATTGCACTCATCAAATAGAAAAGAAACTATGCGTTGGTATTTAAAAAACTATGCTTTCACTCCAAGTGACAAGATTACAATGCAACAGTTCGCAAAAATGACAGAGTTGGGTATTATCCCTGAATCATTAGATTTAGCAAAACGTATGGTTAATTTCAAAAAATATGTTTTGGATGATGAAGGATTGTATGAAAAGCATATAGATGAAGGAAAGAAAGTACCCAAAAGAGGATACCATGATGGTTATTATATTCTCGATAACAATTCTCAGCCTTTCTTCAAGGAACATTTCACAGAAGACTCAGTAGTTAAAATAAAAGGAGAATACTATATTGTATCAGAAAAATTATTTACCAAAGAGGTTGATAAATACATTCAGTCATTAAAGGATTGGTTTGACAATTCTGATACATTAGATCTCTACAATGAGGCTTTATTCAAAACTGTTTGGAATCAATACGCTGATGGTACATTACCTTCTTGGTCTATGCAAGCATTGAGTTTCTATGATGGTGAGCATGAATTGGAGAATATTAATGAAGAACTATATGGCATAGTTAATTTCTTCGATTTACCAGAAGAACCAGAACCTTACGATTATTACACTCGTTATATTGATGGTTCACCAAAGAAAATGCCTAAATTTAAGATTTCAAGAATAGCAGGAACAGTTATCAATGCTGATAACTTGCATTGTATGGTTACACTTCTTACAAAATATGGTGCAGTACATGTGAAGTTTAATAAAGGTCATTATGCATTTTATAATAAACAAATTTCAGCAAAGCTTGATCCGAATAGTGATAAGAAGACTGTACTTGAAAGAAGTTGGCTAAGTAGAGGTTCAAAGATTGTTGTGGCAGGAATCAGAAGAGATGATAGTTTCAGACCAATGATTTATAAGGACACAATTTATCAGCACACAGTAAACAAAGTTCAAGAGATACATTCAGATGGCACATTGCTACTTCAATCTGAAAGAACAAAAGTTGATTAAAAGGAAAGTGAGGACTAATGGCATCAGAAAATAGAATAAAAATTATATGTAGTGTAGAGACAATACGATTTTATAAAAATGAATTTGGAATTGCTGTTGTCTCAGTAGATAAGGTCAAAGAGGGTAAACCTAAGACCGATAAATTCAATCAAATCATAATCAAAGGTACAATGCCACAGTTGGTTGAAGGTAATCCATATGTATTAGTGGCAGATTATGTAGAAGATCCCAAATGGGGAGGACAATATAATATCATATCAATCTATAGTGCCATTACCTTTAATGAGAATGACAAAGTTGGACAGAAGAAATTCTTGTCCACTTTGTTCACTCCACTTCAGATTGAAAATATGTATGACGCATTGGATGATCCGTTTGATTCTTTGAAGAATAACAAAGCAGAAGACTTGGTAAAGGTCAGAGGCTGTGGATTAGACACGGCTGCAAGATGGATTGAAAGATTTAATCGGAATATCCATTTAGCAAAAATCTTCTCAGAGTTGGAACAGTATAATCTTACGAACAATATGGTGAATAGATTAATGGAACGATATAACTCACCTGATTTAGTTGTTGAAAAGGTTAAAAATAATCCATATATCTTATGTAACGAAGTAAAAGGAATCGGTTGGAAAACAGCAGATAAAATAGCACTTGATAGTGGAATGGAAGAATTTTGTTCTCAACGTATTAGTGCTTTTATCTACAAATACCTTGAAGATTCTGGTCAGAATGGTTGTTCATGGATTACACCTGATGAGTTAATGGGTGCAATTATTGAGGAACTTGGTGAAGATGTTCCTGACATGAATATTACAGAAGCTATTCATGATATGGGTGATGAATTGTGGTGGAATGAGGATAAGACACAGATTGGTCTTAGAAAATTCTACAATATTGAGGATAAAATAGCCAAAGAATTAATCCGATTAAGAGATGCAAAATCAGAGATTACATATGGTGATTGGGAAGATACAATCAAACATGTAGAACATAAGAATGGTTGGCAGTTTACAGAAGAACAGCGAATGGGTGTAAAAGAAGCACTTGAAAACAATGTGGTTGTTATTCATGGTGAAGCTGGAACAGGTAAGAGTTCATCTGTGTCTGCTTTTCTTGAAGCATTGAAAGATTATGTATATGTACAGTGTGCTTTATCTGGTCGTGCAAGTTCTCGAATGGCTGAAATCACAGGAGAAGAAGGATATACAATTCATAGATTGCTTAAATATCCTTGTACTGATGATGGGGGCAAGAATGGTTTTACATATCATGATGAAAACCCATTGGATGTTGACATTGTAATCGTAGATGAGATTTCAATGGTTGATGCTTATCTTTTCTATTATCTTTTAAGAGCAATTCCTTCAGGTGCAAAGCTTATCTGTCTTGGAGATATGGGACAGTTAGAGTCAATTGGGTGTGGCAACATTGCGTTTGATATGATCAATTCTCCTGAGATTCCTACGGTATATCTTAGTCAAGTACATAGACAAGCAGCAGCATCAGCCATTGTTACAGAAGCCAGACGTATTCGTAAAGGAATACAGATTGTAGAAAAAGACTGGGTTGGTACAGAGACAAGGGGAGAATTGCAGGATTTATCATTAGATTGTTATTCAGATAAGAGTAATACTTTCTATAAAATAATGCAGAGATTTTCAGAAGCAATGAACACAGAGAACTTCAATGTTATGGAAACTCAGATACTTGTTCCTGTTAAGAAACAAGGTGATGCTTGCACTTATAACATCAATAATACGATTCAGGATTTATATAATCCAGAAGACGACAATAAAGAACAGATTGAGGTTGTATCACAGGGCAAAGTAACAATTCTTCGAGAAGGAGACAAAGTTATCAATACACAGAATACATACAAAACCAATCCACCTATCTTTAATGGTAATCTTGGTATTATTAAAAAGGTATTTCCAGAAGATAAAGCAGTGCTTATTTCATTTATGGGTATTGGAGAGGTATATGTAGAAGGAACACAAGTTAATAGTATTGAACTTGGTTATGCGATTACAGTTCACAAGTCTCAAGGTTCTCAGTTCGATCATGTTATTTTCGGCATTGATTTTTCATCATATTCCCTTTTAACAAGAGAATTATTATATACAGGAATTACAAGAGCAAAGAAAAAATGCGATTTGGTTGCTCAAACTGGTGCTTTGAGAATGGCTATCAGCAAAGAGGGCGTAAGTAAGAAACAGACTCACTTACAGCAGTGTTTATATGATACAGCTCATCCAAAGTTAGTATTTTAAGAGAATAATGCAGTGGGAGGAATTACATGGAATATAAAATAACAAAGATAACTCATTCAGGAACAAAGGGTGAAAGAGGTCAAGACAGAACCGATGGCAGATATCCGATGAGAATTGGAAGAACTGTAGAGCTAGATTTAGACAATGTGAAACTTGGGAAGCCAATGATTATAAATTATCTTAAAAATGCTGATGGTTCAGATTATAGTAACATGTATCTGCGAACAAGTTGTGTTATATCGGTAATCAGTACAGCAAGTGCAGTATTCATTGAAACAATGAACAGTATTTTTACATTTGAGAAAACTGAATTTCTGGAATGCCCATAAATAGGGCGTTTCAGAGACTCAAAAAGCTAAGGAAAGACGGATTTCATGAGGAGGTGACAACAATGGCATATTGTCAGAGATGTGGTGAATATTGCCAAGACCATTATACATATTGTAAGAGATGTTATTTTGAACTTGGGCAGCCATTTGGGAAAGCAATAGAAAGACCTCACAAATGTAGAAAATGTGGTGGAACTATATATGGAAGATATAACTATTGTTTATCATGTGCCCAGAAAAAGGGTTTTATTAATAAATCAAATTATTAAAATAATAAAACAAGAAACGACAGTTCTTTGGAAGAAAGGAGGTTCAGTATGAAATATAGAAAGAAACCTGTAGTAATTGAAGCAATACAATGGACTGGATTTAATTTAGAGGAGATACAAAATTTTGTTGAAGAAGGGCTAAGTTACGACTTTTACGATACGGCGTGGAGAGGTCACCAATATGTGTGCATGGAGATGAAGATTAAGACACTTGAGGGAGATATGGAAGTATCTAAATATGATTATATCATTAAAGGCGTAAATGGGGAATTTTATCCATGTAAACCCAATATTTTCATGAAAACATATGAAGCAGTAGACGATGATAATAATACGTTTCGAGATGCTACAACAGAAGAAATAAAATCAGTCAATGACTATATCGAAGGTATTTCAAAACCTACAGGCGTAAATTTTGACGAAAAACAAAATAATAAGAAAGAGAGGTAGATAATGGATATCTTAATAACAATTATTCTGACATTAATTATCTACTCAATGGTTGCTACTGTTGTATTTATTATCAGCGATGAAAATGAAACAGTTGGTATTATCTTTGGCATCGGAATTATTGGTTGGATTGTAGCAGGAATATTTGCAATTATTCGAAAAGTCAGGAAATATTTCAAATATTACTATAATAAACGTTCAATTTTTCAGAATAGACATAACGGACAAAGTTATACATGTCGCATTAAATATACCAATGATGTGACTTGGAACGAAGATTATAAGCTTATTAAGCGGTATGCTACTAAATCAGAATGGGAAAGTCTTCCCGAATTTTCTAAAACATTTCTTGAATCATGTAAAATCAACTGTGATCGCTGTAAATATAATCATGAATGTTTAAAAGGAATGCATAGCATTAAATGCGTTCATGATGAATATGGAGCAATCATTTCTTTTGATAAGTTTGAAGCAAAGTAAGGAGAATAAAAATGTGTACCCGATGTGATTATAACTCACCAGACAATCAAATATATATAGATCCGCTAACCGATGATTATTATATGGACATTGAGACATCAGAATGGGATCAATACGATGGTGAATATATTCGTCAACGCATCTATATAGATTATTGTCCTTGGTGTGGAAGAAAACTATTTAATGTAAGTGAAGACAGAATTATCGATCAACCAGTACATCAGAAATATTATAACTATAATTATGAAACTCAGACATATTATGAAATACCTTTTCCAGAGCATGATCATTATACATATAAATACGAAGATGATTCATGGTATGAGGACATTATCAATGACAAAGAACAGGAGGAATGACTATGGATGGAGTAACAATATTAAATAAATCAGAAGGAATCTTTGCTGAAATAGCTGAAGTACATGGTATGCAAGTGTTCTTATGTATATTAGCAATAATAATGATTTTTGCAGGTTGGATATTGTTTTTCATGTTTATTGCTGACGGATTCAATATATTGACATTCAATGGAATTGCAATGGTGATAGCAGGATTTATGATATTTACGTTTTCAGTAGTTGCACATCCTACACGATATGATGTCACCATTGATAATACTGTATCATATAATGCATTCACTGAAAAATATGATGTAATTGATGTAAATGATAAAATCTACACCGTAGAATTAAAGGAGTGAGATACATATGACAATTAAAAGAGCAATAGAACTTATACAGATTGAAAAGAGTTACATCAATGGGCATTGTGATAGAAATTGCGGAAAGTGTGACATTGCGCAGGATGTTGATGATTTGAGCAGTGTCTACGACATAACAATACAGGCACTTGAAAAGCAAATACCAAAGAATCCGGTTAAAGGAGAGCTTTATTACTGGGTTGATAGTGTAAAGATGCAGGGTAGATATCATGATGTGAGAAAAAAAGCATATCAAACGATATGTCCTATGTGTAGCCATGCCGTGTTGACTGGTACGAATTTTTGCATAGATTGTGGTCAGAAATTAGACTGGAGTGATGTAATTTAAAAAATCACAAACAAATGTGAAGAATCCACTTTCACAAAAGAGTTCTTATGGCATTTCGCCCATTATTTCATAAAAATATAAACAATAGAATAAGGAGGTGATTAATATCGAATGGTATGTATTTTATCATGATATCAACAGACGAAAGATAATCAAGTGGAATATCTTTGAACATAGTACATTTAGAGATAAAGTAGAGGATATGTTAAAAGAGAATCTAACTAAGGAAGAATTTTCTGCTCAATTAAAGAAAGAATTAATGTATTACATGTGGAGTAAGTCAGAGTATGAATTGATTTTACATCCGTGGATCGGAGATGCAAATGATGTAAAGATTGATATTTATGATCAGGTGACAATGAATTGGGATCGTTTTGTTGATTATGTATGGTCATTCAGATCAGAAAAACCTTGAAAATAAGGCAAAATTTAAGGTGAAAATTCCAAGTAAATTGGACTTTCATTGTAATTTGAGAAATAGGAGGATTTAGGATTGAATTTTGAAACAAGTAAGAGAATAGATAATTGGGCAGAGAATCACAGAAAACATGGATGTATAACTCGTGCAACAGCAGGTGAACAGTTTGTATATAAGTTTTTGCCAAGTGGAATTGTAGAATGTCAGACAGTTAAATGTTTGTGCTGTGGTAAAAAATTCACGGATTACGTTGATTAGGTTAAAGGAGGATTAAATGGGAACAGTTATAATTACAGATGATACTACAAAAACACCGATTACAATGATTGGATTTTATGCAGGTGTATGTTGTGGTGCTGATACATCCAATCAAGAAAAGAATTATAAACGTGGATTAAGTTGTATTGAAAGTGTACATGGGAGAACATGGGAGTTTCCAGATGTTTATGCGATTATTGATGGGTATTCTGCAAAAGTTCTGAGGGAGTGGTATACACACATAGGATGCCTACCAACACGTTTACAAGGTTCAACACGTTATATTGATTATTCTAAAGGTGAAGGTTTTAAATATACAACTCCACCATCAGTAAAGAAGAAGCGAGAAACCGAATTAGAGTGGCACAGTTTTATGAGATATGTAAATTCAAAAATTCAATGGTTTATTGAAAACGAAATTCCTGTTGAAGACGCAACAATGTGTTTACCATTAGCGTATAGAAGCAATATGGTTGATAAACGTAATTTTAGAAACGTAGTAGATATGACGGCACAAAGATCTTGTTCGAGAGCATATTGGGAATATAGAAATGAATTGATGAAAGATTATCTTGATGCCTTAAGAGATTATTCTGATGAATGGAAAACGCTGATTGATATGACATGTAAGCCAAAATGTGAAAAACTGGGATATTGTGAAGAAAAAAAGTCTTGTGGTAGAAAACCAAAGAGACAGTAATTGTTCATTTCATAAAGAAGGAGGCGATCATAATTAGAAATCCAGCACGAATAGATAAATTTACAACAGAACTTAGTAGAATATGGAAAACATATTATCCAGACCTGAGATTTGGACAACTTATGATGAATTTTCTTGGATGGGTATCTTGCGACAAGAAAATTGATCCGTTTTTCATTGAGGAAAATAAGATGATTACATATTTAAAAGAATATTGTGGGGAGGGAGCGAAAGATGGAAACAGTAATTAGTTTATTTAAGCAGATACAATCTACGAGCAGTTTAAATGAGAAGAAAGCGATTATCAACGAAAATAAAGATAATGAATTGTTTAAGCAATGTTTAAAATTTCTATGTGATTCCAATATACAAACTGGTTTGTCTATCAAGAAAATTTCCAAGAAAGTTCATCCATCAAATTATATTTTGGCAGAATTTGAAGATGTTATACAATATTTGAAAACCAATAATACAGGAACAGATTATGATATTTCAATGATACAAAGTTTTATTAATGAGCAACCTAAAGAATATCGTAGTTTTTACATAGACTTAATTACAAAGAAATTCCGTCTTGGATGTGATAAGAAAGTCGTCAACAGTGTTATTCCTGGCTTAATTCCATCTTGGGACGTACAGCAAGCTTATCCTATCTCTGAAAAGAATGAACCCAAAGAGGGGGAGTGGTTTGCTCTGTCTCAAAAACTGAACGGATCTAACGCTGGTTGGAAACACGGACAATTAATAAGTAGGCAAGGAAAGCCATTTACAGGACTTGATCATATAATCAAAGACCTTCAACGACTTCCTAATATAGATAATTTCTTCCTTAATGGTGAATTAATCCGTAAAAATTATGACAACCTTTCCGATAATGACAATTTCCAATTAGGAACTGGTATTATTAATTCTGATGATTCTGACAAGTCTTGTATTAAATTTGTAATCTATGAGATACTCCCAGTTGAAGAATTTGAATATGGTGAAAGTAAATTAACATATCGACAGCGCAGAACTCAGTTGCTTAATCCTCTTACGGTAGCCATTTCGAGACTGAATACAGATAATCTTGAAGTTGTACCTATTATATATGAAGGAACAGATAAATCGGTTATACAGACATTGCTCGATAAAGCTGATAAAGACGGTTGGGAAGGTCTAATGCTCAACAAAGATACTAAATGGAAGAACAAGCGTAATAATGGGATTCTTAAAATCAAGTCATTTAAGCATTCCGATATTCGTTGTACTAAAATTATTGAGGGCGATGGTAAATATAAAGGTACATTGGGATTAATTAAATGTGATTATAAAGGGCATGAGCTTGGTGTAGGATCTGGATTTACAGATAAGCAGCGAGATTATTATTGGAATAATCCTGATGAGATTATAGGAAAAATTGTGCAAATTAAATTCAAAGCAGAAACTAAGAATAAAGATGGTGGCATTTCAGTTCAGTTCCCTATTTTTGAGATTGTAAGAACTGATAAAACAGAACCATCTTATAATTAAACGAAAGGGGTATATATGAGTAAATTAAAGATAAAATGTCAGATAATAAATTGGTAATAATTGCTGTTATTATCATTATAATACTTGCGTATGCTATAAGTTGAATTGCGACTTGTGGCATTATCAAACTTATTACATTATGTTTTGGGTGGACATTTAGATGGTCTGTGTCCACAGGTATTTGGTTATTATTGATTTTGGCAAGAACAGTTTTTAAGTCAGATAATAAGTAGAGGAGATGAATTTATTTTTATACGAAAGTTAAAAGAAATATTAAAACGAGACACATTGTATTGTGTAATGTTGATGATTGTAATTATTCTATTGATTGTAAATATTATTGTTTTACATCATGTGAATAAAGCAGTAGATCAAACACATAACAAAGCGTCAAAAGAAGTCGATCTTATCATTGAAGATCAAAATAATGACATTCAGCCAATTCTTATTTATTCAAATCCAGTATCGGATTATGAAGTATCTAATGAGCCAAGAATTATCGAAATAGAAGATTATGGCATTTCTGAAATTAAAATTGAAGAAACAATCGAAACAGAAATCATAAATGATATTCCAACCACAATTGAAAAAGAGAATATAGAAATAACATATAACTCAGATAGTGTGCTGACAGCTTCCAAGGGAGTAAATTACTACAATGGTAATAAAGAAACATACTACAACTTAGATATGTCAGGCTGTGTATCTATTATGAGAAATATTGGAAACACTGATGAGTATTGGGTGAGAGAAGATGGCTGTAAAATGCTTGGTAATTATATTATGTGTGCAGCTAATCTTGATGTACACCCACGAGGTTCATTAGTAGAAACAAGTTTAGGAACTGCAATTGTCGTTGATACTGGCGGTTTTGCTGACAGTAATCCAAATCAAATTGATATTGCGGTGAATTGGTAAGGAGGTACATATGCATAAAGTATTTTGTATTATTGGAAGAACTGCATCTGGTAAATCAACGATCGTGAATGCGGTAGCCAAAGCTATGAAGTTAAAAGTCTTAAAGTCTTATACAACACGAGCAAGACGAAAGAATGAAGTTGGTAATCATTGTGACCATACATTCATATCTGCTGACGATGTATCCAAGTATATTGACGATATGGTGGCATATACAGAAAGGGCAGGTTATTGCTCTTTTGCAACAAAGTCGCAGTTAATGGAGTCTGACTTATATATCATTAATCCAAGCGGTTATTCAGATTTAATTAACACTACAAGAGATATTCCAAATCTACAGTTGGTTGATATTTGGATTGACTGTGATACTGACCAACTACAGCTTCGATCAAAGAAGAGATCTACAGCAGATAATTGGCAAGCTAATTACATCAAAGAAGAGGAAGAGTTTAACAAGATTTATTCTAATATTGATCCAAAACATTCATACCATGTTGACAACAATGGAGCAATATCAGAAGCAATTGGAAAAGTGGAAAGTATTATATTGTATGAGCAGCATTTAGCATAGAGGTGGTGAGAGGAGAATGTTTGAGGTTTTCTGTAAGCATAAATCTTACAAGATAATCAAATGTGAAAAGAGTGAACGTAAATATATGTGTCAGTGCATGAAATGTGGCAAACAGTTTGAGCTGCCAAAAGCACCTGATGAGATGTATACAATTGGACAGATTGTAAGGCTGTGGTAAGGAGGTAAATATGTTTAAAGAATATTGGATTGAATTAGATACTATTGATGGTGCAAAGAGATTAAATGCCATTGCACTCGATTATGAAGAAGATATAGATATTATCAAGGGTAGATATGTCATTGATGCAAAATCCATTCTTGGTATCTTCAGCTTGGATATTTCGAAGCCAGTGCAGATAAAAATTCATTCTGATGAACTGTCTGTGTTAGATAAGTTCTATCAGGACATTAAAGATTTTGTAGTAGACCCATAAGAGAAAGGATGACAACAAGTAAGTGAAATATATGACAAGCCATGAGTTGGCGAAAGAACTATTGAGCAGACCTAATCATATGATAACCGCAACACATGGAGATAGAGAATACAGTATTAGAGATTATCAGATGGTGGTAGATTATCGCAACTATGATGACTCAACAACTTATTGGACTCTGAATTTGTGCTCAGAGAGAATTATATAAGAAAGGAATACACATGAGTATTGCATTAATAGGTCAAGAATGTAGTGGTAGACATACCGTGTTAAACGAATTATTGACTATCGGATACGATACCATCAGATATTATACGACAACTCCTGATTATGGATACGATAATAATTATCATATTAGCGATAAGGAATTTTGTGAAATGATTGATGGCGATCAGTTCTTATATTGGGAAGCTTTTGAAACCAATGATGGTATTAATTATATCGGAACTAAATATTCCGATTATGCTGGTGGTAATAAGGTTGTCATCGTAGAAGATATGGCAAAATTACATACGTTAGTATCGTACTTCCCAGAGTTTAAATCTATTTATTTAAAGGTAGATAAACATGAAATTAATAGTCGGATAATGTCTATATACACTACGAAAGATGCCATTAAAAAGGTGAAAAAGCGTAACAAGAAGTTAAAGGCGAGAAACCAAGGGATGGAAACACTTGCTGATTGTATAGTTGATAATTATGGCAGATTACCTTATCAAACAGCAGTGATATGCAAATGGTTTGATCAAGAATAGATGGAAAGGTTGAATTCTTGTGGAATCAGGAAAGGAGAAAAATGAACGTTAGTAAAGCAGAATATGAAGTAAAAACAGCAATGGTAAACGATTTATTAAAAACAGAAGAGTATATCAATTCGCTTGGTGTTGAAACAAGAAAGCCAGACAATGATGACGAATTTAGAAGTATATACGATGTGTTGAGTGACATTGTGACAGTATGGAACAATAATCCAACCATCGGCAAAGATGTAGAAGAGTTCTTAGCTGGTAATCCTGAGACTTCTGATGAATTTCTAAAACACTATAATTTGGACGGAATTATGAGAAACAGATAGGAGGATATATATATTGACAAAAGTAATTAAAAGAGATTGTACAGAAGTTAATTTTGATAAATCAAAAATCTCAGTAGCAATTCTTAAAGCAATGAAAAATGGTTCAGGTATTGTAAAACAAAAGATTGCAAAAGATATTGCAGACGAGATTGAAAATGAATGCAAGGATAAAGACGAAGTAAGCATCTCTGATATTGAATCAATGGTTTATGATAAATTGATTACTAAAAAGCAGAGACTTACTGCAAAAGCATACGAGGGATATAGAAGTATTCGTGAGTTTCAGAGAGAAAATGAGAATACAATTGATACTGAAATTACAGAATTGTTAAGCGGTGAAAGTGATTATTGGAACAATGAAAACTCTAATAAAAATCCAAGATTGAATACAACACAGAGGGATTATCTTGCAGGAATTGTAAGTAAAGATGCATCAAGAAGATACATATTACCACCTGAAATCGTACAAGCACATGATGATGGGCTTATTCATGTTCATGATACGGATTATTTAATTCAGTATATGAATAACTGTTGCTTAATCAATCTTGAAGATATGCTTCAAAATGGCACAGTAATTTCTGAAACACTTATTGAAAAACCACATAGTTTTTCTACCGCTTGTACTGTGGCAACTCAGATTATTGCACAGGTAGCAAGTTCTCAGTATGGGGGACAAAGTGTATCGTTAGCACATCTTGCACCATTCGTAGATATTTCCAGACAGAAAATTAGAAAAGAAGTAATTGCAGAACATGAAGAAATTGGATATAAAATTGATGGCGAAGCTGTTGAATATATTGTAAAAAAACGTCTTGCGAAAGAGATTGAAAAAGGTATTCAGACAATTCAATATCAGATAACGACTCTGATGACAACCAACGGACAAGCACCATTTATTACATTATTTATGTATTTGAATGAAACACATAGTCAGCAAGAAAAAGATGATTTAGCCTTACTTATTGAAGAAGAATTAAAACAGAGTCTTTTAGGTGTAAAAAATGAAGAAGGAGTCTATATTACACCAGCTTTCCCAAAAGTAATTTATGTATTACAAGAAGATAATATCCACGAAGGAGACAAGTATTGGTATTTAACTGAGCTTGCCGCTAAGTGTTCTATGAAAAGATTAACACCTGATTACATCTCTGAAAAAGTCATGAAAGAGATGAAAGGTGGCAACTGTTATCCTGTAATGGGCTGCCGATCAGCATTAACAGTATGGCATGATAAAAACGGCAAACCAAAGTTTTACGGACGTTTCAACTGTGGAGTCGTCACAGTTTCTCTTCCAGATATTGCATTATCTTCTGGCGGTGATATAAATGAATTTTGGAAGATATTTGATGAGCGTACAGAACTTTGCCACAAAGCTTTAAAAATCCGACATCAAAGATTAAGAGGGACAAAATCTGATGCAGCTCCTATTTTATGGCAGAATGGAGCATTTGCAAGATTAAAGAAAGGCGAACCCATAGACAAGCTATTATTTGGTGGTTATTCAACTCTTTCTCTTGGATACGCAGGATTATATGAATGTGTAAAATATATGACTGGTCATTCTCATTCAGATGAAGGAGTCGGAGAAAAGTTTGGACTAGAGGTAATGCAAGCTCTTAATGATAAATGCACAAAATGGAAGAATGAAGAAAATATTGATTATAGTCTTTATGGAACACCGTTGGAGGCAACCACAGAAAAATTCGCCAAGAAACTAAAAGAACGTTTTGGTGTAATTGAAGGTATTACAGATAGAACTTATATCACAAATTCTTACCATATTCCAGTATTTGAACCAATTGATGCTTTTGAAAAGCTTCGTATTGAAGCAAAATTCCAGAGATTAAGTCCAGGAGGAAGTATTTCTTACATCGAATGCCCTAATATGGAGAATAATATACCAGCGGTTCTTGAGGTAATTAAGTTTATCTACAACAATAATATGTATGCTGAACTTAATACCAAGAGTGATTATTGTCAGAAATGTGGTTGGGATAAAGAAATCAAACTCATTGATGAAAATAATAAGTTGATTTGGGAATGTCCTAATTGCGGAAATAGAGATGTAATGACAATGGATATTACTAGAAGAACTTGTGGATATAAAGGAACTGCACGTAACGGATGGAATCAAGGACGACTTGGTGATATTCATGATCGTGTAACACACTTAGATGATATTGAGGAGGAGTAAACATAGGTTATAAAAAAGAAAGAATAGGAAAAACTTTTTTGAATAAAAATGGTGATAGTCAATGCGTTTGTATTGACTATCGTAATAATAAAGATTGTGATATTTTATTTTTAGATTGTGGGAAGATAATAACACATGTAAATTATGAAAATCTTCAGAGAGGTAGTTTTAAAAGTCCATATTCAAAAAGCATATTAAATATAGGGTATATTGGAATAGGTGATGGTTTTGCAGAAAGACCAAAAGAATATACGTTATGGAATGATATGCTACATAGATGTTATAACACAAGATTGGATAGAAGAAGAGATGTAAATTATCATAATTGTTATGTTTCAGAAGAATGGCACAATTTTCAAAATTTTTTAA
>ERZ1034865.832-NODE-832-length-16213-cov-8.091038_pt1 | contig 16213 bp, 10 predicted proteins | sample MGYA00520632_ERZ1034865 | MGnify/ENA primary metagenome ERZ1034865 (study PRJEB33766, sample SAMN09781738) | gut metagenome | biome: gut microbiome | host: Homo sapiens | place: Madagascar | study: EMG produced TPA metagenomics assembly of the PRJNA485056 data set...
AGGAACGGAATGGTTGAACCCTCAGGGTGACAGTGTCACTCATTTGTCAGCGAGAGGTGCTTAACTTGGATGATTTTCAGTTTTCTTATTTTGACATGGATTTACAGGAAAGTCAGTAAAATCAAGTTGTTGCTTGACTTATGTTGACCAAGAAAAACATAGATTTTCTGTAGTGACTTGAACTCCTAAGATTCTATTGTAGGTTCGATTCCTATAGGGAACGCTCTATTTTAAGCGGTAATGAGAGAAAAATCATTGCCGTTTTTTTGTTGTTTTTCTCTGCCCACTTCGCCAGACGCCTTGTGTTTCTTCGGATATTCATATATAATGTATCGTATTGAGTATTATCCATGCGGAGGTGCGGATCCCCGGTGCGTCCCGGTTCGGGCGTTCATGGGCGATCCCGGAAAACGCGGAAAAGCCGTCCGACCCGCGCTTTCCGGGGCAGCACCGCGATTCCGGCAGGACAAGCACCTGACAGACACCCGGCTATATTTGAAGCATCCGCAAAAAGGAAGTGAACGCTATGGCTTGCGACGAGGCTTTGTACCGCCAATATCTGAGCGGCGACGACGAAGGGCTTAATGCCCTGATGAAAAAATACGGAGACCCCCTGACCCTGTATATCGACGGCTATCTGCACGACGTTCACGAGGCGGAGGAGCTGATGCTGGACGTTTTCGCCTATCTGTTCACGAAAAAGCCCCGCATCCGGGATGGCGGCTTCAAGGCGTATCTCTATAAGGCGGCGCGGCACATGGCGCTGCGCCATAAGAGCAAACGAAAGCCCTTGTTCAGTCTTGATACGCTGACCGGCGAGCCGGAGGGACGGCTGCTGGTGGAGGAGGTCATCCGGACGGAGGAGCGAAACCGCATTCTGCATTTCTGCATGGATGAGATGAACCCGGACTATCGGGAAGTCCTCTATCTCACCTATTTCGAGGATATGAGCTACGCGCAGGCGGCGGAGGTCACGGGAAAAACAGTGAAGCAGATCACCAACATGGTGTATCGGGGAAAAGAGAGCCTGCGAAGGCTCTTGGAACGGGAGGGGATCACAAATGCGGAGTCATGAGGAACGGGTCGCTGAGACGAAGCGGCGCATCGCCAAAATTGAGTGGGAGAAACGGCTGCGGCGCAATACGATCACCATGGCTTCCGCTGTGGCGGTGTGCCTTGTGCTGCTCATCGGCGCATCCCTCGCCATGCCCGGTATTGCCGCGAGCATCCAGATAGGCGATTATTCCGGCTTTGAAACGGCGGCCAGCATGTATGGCGGCGGCGCGGCCTTGGGATACATCGTCATCGGGTTTTTGGCGTTTTTACTTGGCGTATGCGTGACCGTTCTGTGCTTCCGGCTGCGGCAGATCAGCCGCGAGGACGATCAGAACAAGGAAAGCGAGGGGATACATGGAGCTGATTGAGAACCTGTTGCAACTGCTGGTCACGTTCATCGGCGCGCTTCTTTCGGGTATCTCCTACCGGAAAAGCCGCAGGCAGGCGTATTTCCTGCTGCTGTGCTTCTACGGCTGCTTTGCTCTCGGCGCACTCTACTGGACGCTGTATCTGCTGCTGTTCGATACTACGCCGCGCGTCTTTTATGTGTCGGAGTTCGGCTGGGTGGCGAGCGTAATTTTCCTGCGCATTTTGCAGGCGACGCTCTCCACACCGGAGGAATGCAGTTTCCACTGCTGCAGGGCATGGTTTGCGCCTGCATTCGGCCTTCCGCTGCTGGCGTTCTACTGCACCTTCGGGGACATTCTCTCCAACCTGATCTGGTGCGGCATGATGATATGGCTCTCCTTCTGCGCCATTCGCGCTCTTGCCTATGCGAAAACGCAGACGGGTGCGGCGCGGAATACGTGCTACTTCCACATCGGCGTACTGTGCTTTGTGTTTGCGGAGTATCTGCTCTGGATGGCGGGCTGCTTCTGGCCGAATATCTCCCCCACAAGTCCCACCTTCTGGTGCGATATGCTGCTGACGCTTGCGATTCTGGGGCTGCTGCCCACCACGAGAAGGGCGGTGGACGCATGACCTACATCGAAAACATCTTCCTCTGCATGGTATCTCCCCTGCTGGTGGCCGCCCTGTGCATGGGCAGGCGGCAGCTCCGCTTCTTCCTGTTCTGCATTGCCGGGATGGGGGTGTGTCTGCTTTCGGCCTATATCAACACCTTTCTCGTGGCGGTGTGTCAGGCGGATGCCCTTGCCGCCACGGCGGAGATCGCGCCGGTGGTGGAGGAACTGATGAAGCTGCTGCCGCTGGTGTTCTATCTACTGGTGTTTGAGCCGGAGGGCAATAAAATCAAGGTAGCCGCAATAACAGTCGCCCTCGCCTTCGCCACCTTTGAAAACGTCTGCTATCTGATCCAGAACGGTGCAGACCGCTTCTCCTTCATCTTCTTCCGGGGCTTCGGCACGGGAGCCATGCACGTCCTCTGCGGCCTGATCGTGGGCGGCGGACTTGCATACACATGGCGGCGGACGTGGCTGAAGATCGCGGGCACCTGCGGGCTGCTGGGCGCGGCCATCACCCTCCACGCCATCTACAATCTGCTCATCGCCTACGGCGGCGCGGCGCAGTACATCGCCTACGCCCTGCCGGTGCTGCTGGTGGCAGCGGGAAGATTGTCCACCTTCCGATTATCACGGAGAAAATAACCGAATATCCACTCCTTGAGAGCTGCTTTTTGGCGGCTCTCAATTTTTTTGAAAAACTTTTTTGAAAAAATTTACGTTTTGGGTGAGAGTTTTTTCGATTTTTTGTACCTATATAAGTGAAGGGGTTTTTAAGCTGCATTTCAAAAAATCCAGAGAGAAGGTTCAAACGAAATGTACAATACCGCAAAACGAGTCGCACTCGTCAAGCAGCGGGTGCGGGAAAACACCCGCCGGAGGCAGCGGCGCGAGGCAATAAGCCTCTCCGCAGCGTGTATGCTGCTGTGCGCGGCGCTGACGCAGGCGGTGGGCACGGTCGTCGGGCCGGGGCAACCTGAGGCATGGGGCGTGTTCGGCGCGATGCTGCTGCGGGAGGACGCGGGCGGCTATGTGCTGGTAGGCGTTGCCTGCTTTGCAACGGCGGTGGTCGTTACCGTGTTTTGCACACGATTGAGAAAAAACAATAAACAGCAGGAACAAACCAAGGAGGATGAGGAAACATGAAGAAAAGATTTTTAGCGGCGCTGCTGAGCCTGTGCATGACGCTCACGATGCTGCCAACTACGGCGTTTGCAGCGGTGAGCGATTCGCTGGACAACACACCCGAGGAAAATCAGGCGATTTTGGAGCAGCTCTCCGCCCTGACCGGCGGTAGCAACGACCAGGTGCTTTCCATGCTGAACGCTTTGGGGCTGCTGGATGAAGACGGCAATTTCAAGGTGGATCAAACCATCACGCTGGACGGTCAGGTGTTGACACTGGCGGCTGTCATGGAGCTGCTGGAAAATCCCGCCACGGATCTCACCCGTATAGCCGACGTGGATGGGACTCCGGTGGCGCTGGGCGATTTGAAGACTATGATCCAAATCGAACAGGAGCTGCAGCGGATCAAGGACACCTATTTCTCCGGCAGGGAGTTTACCGGGGAAGCTCTGGAGAATCTCAATAGCCTGATGGAGCAGCTGGAGCTGCAGGGCATCAGTTTGCAGTATTCCGCCTCTGCCACAAAGCCTGAGGGCGTTGAGACGGTGGATATGAGCGGCATGATGAGCCAAACGCTGGGGGATCTCGCAAACAACAGCTGGAGCTCCGGGACTTTTACTGTATACGGCGGAAAACCGGTCGGCTTTTCCTACCGCATTCAAAAAGGCCAGCTCAGCGAGTATATCACCGGTGTGGAGGTCTCGATAGGCGAGACGAGTAAGGTCGTCGAGCAAAGCGACGGGTCCTACAAGCTGACCTATGAGGTAGACGGCTACAGTTTAGGTGGTCAGGAAATCACTGTCAAAGTTACAACCAAAGGAAGTACCCAAGCCTGGCACGATAATTCTTATTCCTATGGCGACCTGCTGGGGATGATTGAATTTTACGATGCGGAAAATCTGGTGTTCTATGACGGTGCCGCTTATGCCGACCACTGTCAGCTCAAGCTAAAAAAGACGGTTGGCGCCCCCACAATACAAACATCAATGACCGCGCCGAGTTATGTTGAAGAACTCGAAAATACAACCGTATTATATGATGATTTGTTTATTCCTTTGCTGGCAAATGAATACCTTGCAGCCACCGGTGCCAACAATCCGGACTTCGTTGCGCTAAGCGATACCATCGGAATTTTGGAGGGTGCCCGCAACTCGGTGCTTCCCGTCGGCTCCGACCCATTTTATCAGCCATACCAAATCGACGCCAGCATCGAGTTTGACTGGAGTACCGACGCAGCTGCCTATACTGGCCCTGCGCCGTATGGCAATTATAATTCTATAACCCCACAACCATATGCCCCGTTCTGTCTGACGGAGTACAAGCTCGATGGAACAGCTCTGACGCTCAGCGGCGACAGAAAGAGAACGGAGGAATGTACGATTAACAAGGGCAGTACGGTCAGCATTTCCCTGCAGTCTACCACGCAAAACAGAGGGGATCAGCAGTACTATCTGCCCTTCGAACTGTATCTGAAGAATGTAAATAGAGATACCCCAAATTCCACCACCACCGCCACGACCAGCAACGTCTCCGCCAAGCTGGTGGACACGGACAATCCCACCATTCAAAGCGTCACGGCCCCGGCGGGAACCTATGCCAGCGGACAGCACGTGCCCATCACAGTTACCTTTAGCGAGTTCGTGAATCTTAGCAACGCCACTGTGACTATCAATGGCGAAGAGTATACTGCCGCTGAGCTTTCCATGAACGACTACGGCGTCACGGCAATGCTCTGGTATCCAGTGCAGGATGCGGATGACACCACGGTCATCGTCAATGGTATGACCGGTGTGGAAGATGTTTTCGGTCATACGCTGGATACCACATCTTATCAAAGCAACGCGATTGTCAGCGTAACGCTGAAGAGCGTCTTGATGCGTAACGCTCCCACCGCACTCACCGCCGACTACGACAACGGCAAGGCATCGTTCACGATGAACGCCAACATGGAGCAGGTCTACAAGACCGTATACAGCAATTATCACATCCCGGCAGGCACAGACCCGAAGGAAGCCCCGTTCCGCCTCGAGCTGAGGTACGACTCCGCGGTTGAACCAATCCATCTGCAGGTCTATCTGGACACAGAGAAGGAAGCCTTCATCATTAGCGACTATGCAATCGCACCCTCTGCTTTCGACCGCACCTACACGGTGACGCTGCAGGCCAACGAGGGCACGAAAGCCGATCCTGACTGGGTGAATGTTCTTCCCCTGACCCGGCAGTTCACGGTGGCAAAGAAAGTTTCCGCGCACACGGTGACCATCGTCCCGGAAGCGGATTCCGCCGACTATACGATTTCCCTTGGCAAAACCACCCGCCCCACGCTTAAGGCAGAGGTTTTGGGGGCAGGCGGTGAGACGGCCAGCTACACCACCGGTAAATGGAGCAGCAGTGACACGCTAATTGCCACCATCAACGAGGATACCGGCGTTGTTGCCACCACAGGAACCAAGGTGGGAGCCGTCACCTTTACCTTTACGGCGGACAACGGGACTGAGGACACTGCCGATGATGTGACGGGCGAGTCAAAGCCCTATACCGTGACGGCAGGCGATTCCCTGGCACTGGTGATTCCCGGCGGCGCGTCCATCGTGACGCGGGTAAATCAGCCAGCCACCGTGCTGTGGAGCTCCAACGCCACGCTGATGGCGCCGAACAAAGAGTTTCATTACAGGATTGACCTGTATGAGGGCAACTACGCGAATGAGGCGGCGCTGAGCGGCCGCAAGCCCGTTGCGACTTATACCGCCGGCAAGGATAAAAACAGCGTGCGGATCGAGGAGAATGTGCTCTCCAAGCTCTCCAACGGCAATACCCCTGCCTACACGGTATTGGTCTCCATGCCGCACCCCAACGCCGAGGGTGAGAATGTCCGCCTGTCGGCACTTGCCTGGATCATCGTGCAGGCACCACCTGCCACAGCCAAGCTGACACCGCCCCAGAGCATTTACCTCAAGGATACCGACGGTGCCGTCAATATCGACTGGTCGGTGGAAAACACCACTGACGGCGCCCCTTTGCAGCCCACGCTGACCATCACCCGGGTCACAGAGGACAACACCACCACCAAAGTGGTGGACAGTGAGCGCCTATCCGGCACCTCCGGGAGCTTCCCCCTGTCATTACAGAGTGTGCAAGCCGGCAATCTGAAAGACACCTATCAAGTGGTTTTGAGCGTGGAGAATCCTGGTGAGGAATCTCCCAGCACCGACTCCTTCCCCCTGTATGTCTACGATGCCGACGCACTGAAGGTGCAAGACGACGAAGGAGACACGATTTCTAAACTGACCATGGACAATACCTCCAAGGTCAGCGGCAGCCTGCCCACCGTTACAGCTGAAATTTTGCGGCTGCGCCAGGAGTTGGGGCTGATCGAGTACATAGGCATCAACTATGACGAGTACGGATGGAACTCCTTTAAAGATGGCATCCGGTGGCTCTCCAGCAACAACAATGCCATTTCCGTCAACTACAAGCAGGGCGGACTGTATGAGGACATCAGAAACTTCTCCTTTGATTCCTACCTTCCCGAAACCAAAATGGCGCTGTCCGGCTTGGCCAACGGCACCGCAACCGTCACGGCTACCCATGCCGCCACGGGCATGAATGCGGCAGTACAGGTGACAGCGAAAACGCTGCAAAATAAGTTCTATCTCTTTCAGCTGACGCCTGCAGCGGAAACTACGCTGCAATACACCGACGGCAAAGGTGTGCCCAAAACGGTCACGACCAACAGTGAAGGCGTGCTGGCGCTTTACGAACCCAACGGAATCGCCAGTGAGGTGTCTCTGCGGTCCGGCTCCGGCGCGGATATTTATCTGGGCACCATCTATAAAGAAAATCTGCGTTCCGGCGAGCGGGATGCCACAAAACTGCAGCTTTATCCCTTGAATACCTTCAGCCTTCGGCGAGTTGCCCGGGCATCTGTGGCGCTCATCACGCCGGGCGGCAATCCGCTGGCGAACAAGACGGTGACCGTTCGTGGCGGCGTTTATAAAAACGGAGGCTACTGCCAGACAGCTCTGCTGGGCTCCAGGGCAGGAGCACTTGTCAGCGGCATCACCGGCGACACCTATACCACGGATGCGGCGGGAAATATAACCGTCTATCTGGATTCCACCCAGTTCTGGTCGGCCGAAAAGGGCGAGAGCAATACCACGGCGCTTTCCGCTCTGGATCAGCTGGAGTACATTCTGGAGATCAGCGCAATTGACGGCGACAAGTACTATCCGCTGCTGCTGACCGTCAACGGTAAGCTGGGCGTGGACGATGTAATGCGCACCGCAGAGGGCGTTGTCTCTCTGGAGCGCGTGCCGGCGGGGGAGGAAAACAAACCCTTCATTGTGGCGCAAAGCGTTGATTACGGTCTTGCCAACGGTCAGAAGGTGGATGTCCGCAGCTCGACTGGGAAGATTGGCCCTAACAGCAGCTTTAAAACAGCAAGCCTGCACACCACCATGTTCCTCTGGGGCGAGGATATTGCCAACGCGCGGAATTATAGTCTCAAGATGGCGGACGAATACGGCGTTCTTCCTGCCGCCCAGAGCAGCAGTACCAAGCAGTATCCCTTCTCATCCATCCCCGTAGCGGAAAACGATCTGACCCTCACCGAGGCCACCATGACCACCTCTGGATGGATCGCTGACGGCAAGGATGTGGGTATGAAAACGCAGCTGAGCCTGAACGGCAGCCTGCTGCAAGAGAAAATAATGCCCTTCCGGGTCGTTGATCTGACCCGAGTGCCCAAGGTGACAGAGGATGACCGCGTCACCGGTATTCTGGCGACGATGGGATCCTCCAGTGGAGTGAATCAAGTCGACTTTGGCGGAGTGGGCGATAGTAACATTCTCAAGGTGCTGACCGGACGGCTGGATGATCTGAGCGGTCCGGTGGACACTTCCGTGTTCAAAATGATTATCACCCCCAGCGAAGATCCCTCCGTGTTCCGTGCCATGATTTGGGCCGGGTACAATACGCTGGAGATGGAGGACATGGACTATTCTGAGGACGGAGTGGCGTTGGGTGCGAATGTGCTGACGCAGAACCTGGAAGTGGGTGTGCCCGGGACCGGGGACCTGAGCCAGATGGCCCAGGGCACCTATGATCCCAAGGGGGACTACAAAACCAACTCCATAGCCGACAATGTCACCAGCACGGATCTCAACTTGCAATTGGAGGGCTTTTACGAAGCGGAAATCCGTTATAACACCGAAAAAAAGGAGTGGGAGGTTTTCACCGTAGGCGGCGGATTTACCACTGGCGTTGGTGTGGGCTTCTCCTTCAGCGTGAACGCCATGGCTGGCCCCGTACCGTTGACAGCAACCTTTGAGCTGGGTGGTGCCATTCAGCTGGATTTCCGTACCGCAGTGCGCTACGGCCGGCAGGGCGAGGGTACAGAGCTTGCCTGGAGCGATCCCACGGCCACGGCAGTGAATGACTTTTTGACTACGCTGCGTATCAACGCCTATGTCCACGCGTTTGGCGGTATTGGCTTTGACTATTCGGTCGTGGCGCTGAAGATCGGCCTATTCGGCAATTTGGATGTGGACAGTCAGAATAAGTTCCTTTCCCGCACCTATCTTGCCGACGAGACAAAGCGCCAGATCAACGGTCAGGCCCTGGGGATCCAAAGCGAAGTGGGAATCAAATTTGTGGCAACCTTCCTGTTTATCTCCTACGAGGCGGTGATCGCCTCCGGAACCCTTGGAGCCACCAGGACTTTTAATGACTGGAACACAATCGACGACTACTGGAATAGCGCCACCAGTGGGCTGAGCCTTGCCTCGCTGCGGATGGCGGCGGCCCAGAGCGGAATGCAGGTGGCTTCTGGCAGTGCAACGCTCCAAAGCCGGGACTATCTGGAGCAATATGCCCGTACCTGGGGCCAACCCCAGCAGCGGATGATGCTGTTCTCTCTGAACTCCACCAGTGGGCTGAAAAACATCCAGACCAATGCCAACCCCACATCCTATCCACAGCTCAGCGATGACGGGAAGGTATTGACCTACATCAACGACGGCAACAGCAGCAGTATTTACGACAGCCGGGCGCATTTCTCCACCCTCAATGGTGGCGTCTATACTCCCTCCAGTGAAATTGACGCTCCCACAGGGTTCCCCGGCTACGGCGACACGAGCGTTTCTTTGTCCGGCACTGGCAGCTTTGCGGCGGCGGCTTGGGTTCGCATGGGCACCGACCTGCCGGGTAAAAATGCCGGTGATGCCGTGACATTGGAAGAGCAAAACCTGCTGATGAACAGCACGGAGATCGTAGTGTCCGTCTATAACGGCTCAACCTGGACATCCACCCGCCTAACCAACGACGGCACGCCGGATCTGGCCCCAGCCACCGCAGTGGGCGACAACGGCAAAGCCATCGTGTTCTGGCGCAGCGTCTACACCCCCGATCCCGGTACGCAGGGCAGCAACAACCTGCTGAACTTCACGACCAGAGATTGTATCATGTACAGCTGCTATGACAGCACTAACGGCACCTGGAGCAAGGCCAAAATGCTTTATAACGGTGCTACTGGCCGCGTGAAGGCGTTGCAGGCGGCCATGCTGCCCGACGGAACAGCTATGGCGGTTTACTCGCTGGACCGCAGCGAAACCGGAGATACCTCTGACTACGAGATCGCCTATTGTACCGTGGCTGCTGACGGAACTCCCGGTACAGCCATGCTGGCGACCTGTGACAGCAATCTTGACGAAAACCCCCAGGTCGTTGCAGCAAACTTCGGCAGCGGGGATGACCGATTTGTCATCGGTTGGCACAGTGTCCGAGACGGCAGCAGCGATATCCAGCTGTTGGCTGTGGACGGCAGCGGCACCATGTCCAACAGTTTTCCCGGCTCTTTGTCTGCCCTGACCAGCAGCGGCAACGCCGTCGTGGGCGGAGACTTCCGCTTCGCTTCCCTCAGCGGGGATCATCGCAGCCGCAGTGATCTTACCATCGTCTGGAATGAGACTGTCAATAACGCCAACGGCGCGGTAGATCACGGCATTTTGAAGGCGGCCAAGCTGCGCTATGCCGAAAATACCTACACGCTCTCCGCACCATTGGAACTGGCAGAGCTGCCGGATCGCACGCTGGCTGACCACTTTGATGCCTATGTCAGCGGCACCAATCAGGTGCAGGCTGCCATTCAGGCTACCAGGTATGACGATGATAAACAGGAGGTAATCGGCGGCGTGACCGTTCCGGGTGAGGAAACGATCCTCTATACCGCTACCTCTGATTTTGTCACCGATGCAGTGGCAGTGGAACAGATTGGTGTGGATTATGCAACGCTGGCGTTGAACAGCCTGACACCCATTCGCTTTACCATCCGCAACACCGGACTGAACGATGTGACAAACCTAACGGTCGAGATGGGCAGCGGGGAAACCGCCACCCTTGCGGAAAAATTGCTGCCCAATGAAAGCACCACCCTTACCGTCTGGCACCATGTGAAGGACCGCGTGACCGACCAAAGCTATACCATCACCTCCGGCGGCATCAACGAAAATGGCACAGTGTATCTGGATTATCCCGACATTGGCATCTCGCAAATGGAAGTGATTGCGGAGAGTGCCGGCAAGCGCACGGTGCGCATGACCCTCTATAATTCCTCTGCCGCCATGCTGGCCGGAGGAAAGGGCCGCGAGGTGAAGCTTGCATTCTATGCGGATGATCTACATACCGAACCTGCAGAGGTAACCTGCACCACAAACGGCGTATCGGTTAGCGATAATGAAATCACTATTTCCGGAGACAGAGCCCTCGCCCGCATCGATCAGGGAACCTTTACACTGGACCTGACCTATGATCTGGGCGAGTATATGACATCCATTGGCAAAACCGAGATCCCCAATGTGGGTACCTATCTGTACGCCGAGGCCTGGGCGGAAGGTCAGATCGGTGGAACAGGAAGTAATCAGCGCCTGCCGGAGTATGACGGCAGTGACAGCGAAGCCAGCGTCCATATGACCGGCGCACTGGCCCGCACCGGAGAGCGGCTGACGATGGATGTGACACAAGGGAACGACGGCAACGGTCACAGCACCGCCGCCATTACCCTGCGCAACAACTCCCTGCAGTCTCAGACGAGCGCAGAGCTGGTGGCCACGCTGCTGGATGCTGCCGGGACCGTTCTGGAAACGAAAAAGACCAGTATTGGCGGTGCCATCTCCGGGGAAACCTTCCAGACGGAAACCATCACCTTCTCCCGGCTTGGCACCCGCGTAGTGGTGCGAGCCGCAGTGCCCGGTAATGACCTTCTGACCTTTGAAGGTCTGGCAGTGGAGCTCGGCGATTTTACCGCCAACGGAACGAACTATACCTATACGCTGCAAAATGATAGCGGAGCAACATCTACGCTAGTCACAGCGGTGTCTGGAAACGGCGAGCCCGTGAGCATCAACGGACAGGCTCTGTCCACCGGCGGCAGCGCAACCGTTGCCATCCCCAACAGCGGCACAACCGACATTGTCGTGAGAATCGGTGCTAAAACCTACACGCTGACGATTCTGCGCAATAGCGGCACAGGCGGCAATGAAGGCAATAGCGGCACAGGCGGCACAGGCGGAAGCGGCAGTGGCGGCAATGAAGGCAATAGTGGCACAGGCGGCACAGGCGGAAGCGGCAGTGGCGGCGGAAGCGGCTACAGCTACTACACCATCAAGGCAACTGCCGGGGCTGGCGGCTCCATTTCTCCCTCCGGCAATGTTAGCGTCCGTGAGGGCAGAGATCAGACCTTCACCATCACTCCGGATAAGGGCTATGCTGTCGCCAACGTCAAGATTGACGGCAAGAGCATTGGCGCGGCGAAGTCCTACACCTTTGAGAATGTCAGCAGAACCCATACCATCGAGGTCATCTTTATGAAAGCCAACGGCAACCCCCGGACCGGCGTGTTTGTGGATGTAGCTACCGGCAGCTATTATGAGGATGCTGTGGATTGCGCTGTTCTCTTTTCACTACAAGAAACAAATTAATGACATTTTGAGCTGCGCCGCTATCCAAGCGCGGCAAGGAGATAGCATTATGAAAAGAATCACAAGAATCATTCGTCCGATCATCTGCATAGTTGTCCTTCTCGTTGCTATGACCACGGCAGTCAGGGGCTGCTATCAGAGAGAGACAGAGCCTATCGACATTCCCGGCACATCTGCGCCTCAGCCATCAGCGCCTCTCGCGGGCGAAGTTATCCCCTCGGTGGACAGGCAGACAGAGTTGGCGGAAGCCAGAGCGAAGAATCCCGACACCGTGGCGTGGCTGTATATCCCCGGTGCGGAGGTGGACGACCCTGTGATGCAGGCGGAGGACAACGGCTATTACCTAAAGCTGGATGAAAACGGTGAGTACGCCATATGGGGCTGTTATTATGCCCACTGTGAAAACAAAATCGGCGGCAGGGATAAGCTGGACAAAAACACCACCATTTTCGGCCACTCCGCCAGCAACTGCGACCCGGACGGTGTGCGGTTCACCAAGCTCTACCGTTATATGGACGCAGACTTTGTAAAGGAGCATCCGTATATCTATCTCTCTGTGGATGGTGAGGACATGATTTTCCAGATCACCGCGCTGTTCGTCACGGATATTGGCTTTGACTATATTGCGCCTGATCCCACGGGAGATGATCTGACCAGCTTCTTTGAGACGATTGCGCGGAAAAACTGGCTTGACTTTGATGGCGTGACCTTCTCCGAGGAAGATACTGTTCTGACCCTCTCCACCTGCTGCCGGAAGTATGACAAGGCCAACAGCGGCAATCAGCGGCTGGTGGTCATGGCAAAGCTGCTGCCGGAGGGCGCAACCGCACAGGAGTTCAGCGTATCCCTTGTGGATAGTCCTGAAATGCCCTAAAAGAAAACAGAATACGACGATAACAGGACACCCATCCTTGCTGTCCCAACATTTAATAGGTTGCCAAAATAATTATGGTCAAAAAACCATCAACATCCCTTGCTCTACACGCTATAATATAGATAATCTAATAAGAAAACAGTGTTATCATTACTGCTACAGATGGATGATAGCCATATTTATGAAAAAATCATTGGAACGGAATGGCTGAACCCTCAGGGTGACAATGTCAGCGATTTGACAGCGAAAACCATTTTTCTCAGGTGATTTTCCGTTTTCTTATTTTGACAGAGATTTACAAAATAGTCAGGAAAATCAAGGCTTTCCTTGACTCATATTTACTTAAAATAATCGCTGTTCCCAGTGTGGACTCGAGCTCTTAAGCACTAGTTGAGGGTTCGATTCCCCCTGGGAACAGTCAAATTTTGCAACAATGATGACCACAATTCATTGTTGCTTTTTTTTATTTATAGGTGCTTACGAGCACCGAATGCCGCGACAACGAGCGTGTAACGCGAGTGAGTTCAGGGAAAAGGAGAGAATGCCTATGGCAGAAAAAACAGACGAACGAGTTACGGATGAAAAAGTGGTAGAAATTGAAATGGAAATTTTCTAAATATGTGCCACAAATCTTGAAAAAATCTTGATTTGTGGCATAATAAATATATATTTTGATTTGGAGATGATGTTATGTATATAAAGCGTGAAAGATATCTAAGCAAAATAAGACCATTTTATGATGTGGATTTAATTAAGGTTCTGACAGGTGTTAGAAGATGTGGAAAATCTATATTGTTAGAGCAGATTAAAGAAGAATTTATTGAAAATGGGTTTGATAGAGCGCATATTATTACCATTAATTTTGAAGATTTGCAATTTGAAAAAATAAGAACTGCAGAAAAACTTAATTCCTATGTGAATGAGCAAATCAAGGATCATGACAAATACTTGATTTTTTTAGATGAGATTCAGCATGTCAGGAGCTTTGAAAAGGTTTTAGCTTCCTTTCGGGCAACATTAAATTGCTCAATTTTTATTACTGGAAGTAATTCGAAATTGCTATCCGGCAAGATGGCAACATTGTTGGTTGGAAGATGTGTTGAATTTAGAATAATGCCATTTTCCTTTGCCGAAAGCTACGAATATGCTACAACTATAGGAAGAAATATGTCTCCGGATGAGTTTATGATTGATTATATCAATTGGGGTGGCTTCCCTTTGCGTTTTTCGTTTACAAAGGAAAGTGATATTAAGAGATATTTGGAGCAGACATATGAAGGTATCTTAGATAAGGATATTATTACTGACAGATCAAAGGTTAATAGACAAAACTTTGAAAGAGTAGCAACATATATTATGGCAAATGCAGGAAAGGATTTTTCCAGTAAAAACATAGAGAACTATTTTATACATCAAAATGCAGATACTTTGGATAAAAAGACGATATACAGATATCTTGATAAAATGGAAAAGGCTTGTCTAATTGATCGTGTAAAAAGATTTAATATTGTAGGAAAACAGGCAATGTCGTATATAGAGAAGCAATATGCGGTAGATACTGGTTTTCGCATGATAAATACAAACTTAGTAAATTTTGAGGATACCTTTTTTCTTGAAAATATAATTTATAACGAGCTAAAAGCAAGAGATTATGAAGTCTTTACAGGAAAAACATATAAGGGTGAAATTGATTTTGTTGCAATAAATGGAAGAAAGAAATGTTTTATTCAGGTGGCATATTATTTGGCTGGTAAGGAAACGATTGAAAGAGAGTTTGGTGCTTTTAAGCCAATTAGTGATGCATCACCGAAATATGTGTTTTCATTAGATCGATTTGATTATTCAAGAGATGGAATTGCACATATCAATATTGTTGATTTTCTTTTGGGTAAGAAGGATATTAATTTATCATAACGCCACAAATTAAGAAAAAATTTAAAATTGTGGCTTCTGGAAAAAATCATATAAAAGGACCTAAGAAACGGACATTAGAGGATATTGAACATTTCAGCGAGTTATTTGAGAAGATGATACGTATAGCAATTCAGAACAGAGAAGGAGAAAACAATGGCAAAGAATGAAAGATTTGAAAAGACATATTCACAGGGAACCATGAATGTAACAGAAATCTGGGTAGATAAGGAAACTGGTGTAAATTATATTTATCATGCAGCAGGATATGCGGGAGGATTGACACCGCTTTTAGACAGAGATGGAAAACCGGTTATTTCCCCGATTGTAAATGGATAATGGAAGTGAAGTCTGATGACTAAGAAAGGATGGAACTAACAATATATGAAGACAGCAATTATTTATGCATCAGTGCATCATGGAAATACAAAGAAAATTATTGATGAAATTGCCAGGACAAATGAAGTTGATCTGATAGATGCTACACAGGTAACAGAGAAAGACTTATCTTGCTATGACTTGATAGGATTTGCGTCAGGAGTTTATTATGGAAAATTTCATCAGTCTGTACTTAAATTTGCATCTGTCAATCTGATAGAGAATAAAAATGTTTTTCTGATGTGTACCTATGGTGGAAGCGAGGCTTTTAAGTCTATGGAATCCATCATAGATGATAAGCACGATAAGCTGGTAGGAAGGTTCTCGTGCAAGGGCTTTGATACATTTGGACCATTTAAGCTGATTGGCGGTGTTGCCAAAGGACATCCGGATGATAGGGATCTTGCAGCGGCAGTTGAGTTTTATAAAAAACTTATTGCAGGTGGTGTGGTGAACGAGTAAAGAGTAAAGCGAAGGAGGCTTAGCACCCATCACAGGTCCTATAAGGAAGTGGAGAGAATATCAAAAAAGGCTGTTGAGGAATTGAAGCAGAAGGATATCATTCAGATTGATGATATTTATATGATATCTGATTTGATCACACAACAAGATGATATCAAAGTTATTGAAGTAAAGGATTATATAAAAAATCCCAAACCAAATGGCTATCGAAGCTATCACATGATTGTTGAGATTCCTGTATTTTTTGCTAAGGGTAAAACACCTATGCGTGTAGAACTTCAAATCCGAACTAATGGGATGGATTTCTGGGCAACGTTGGAACATCAGCTTCGTTATAAAAAAGGCATTGAAGAAATGCCTGGATATGAAGAGATCAGTGAAGAATTACTTCATTCTGCAAGAGTTGTCATTGAAGCAGATAATGAAATGCAGAGAATAAAAGACAAAATTGGTATGTTCCACGAAATTTA
>ERZ1034865.833-NODE-833-length-16196-cov-9.127935_pt1 | contig 16196 bp, 7 predicted proteins | sample MGYA00520632_ERZ1034865 | MGnify/ENA primary metagenome ERZ1034865 (study PRJEB33766, sample SAMN09781738) | gut metagenome | biome: gut microbiome | host: Homo sapiens | place: Madagascar | study: EMG produced TPA metagenomics assembly of the PRJNA485056 data set...
TACTTTAGCAATGGAAGGTTCATAATTATGAGTTAATGAGGTATCAACTGAGCTTGTTGCAACTTGATTTAAGGGAGCATCAACAGAATTGACTACAGTCTTAGTTAATTGAAAATTAGGAACACTCTCTACAGGATTGTTATTAACTGAGTCAATATTCTCCTGAGGAGCAAAAGGCAATTTAACGCCTTTACGTAGTGTCCAAGTTACCTGATTAGGGTTAAAGATCATAATGAAATTCCAATATGGCAAAGTAACATCAATTACAGAAGAACCACTTTGGTATTCTACTGATAAATGACTGCTAATTGAACAACTACTTGCATTTGTAAGGATAATTGCAGGTAAAACAAGATATACCTTTACTAACGACATAGTGTGCTTATATTTTTTACGAAATCTTTTATCCTATCTCGCATAAGAATACCTATGTTCTGACTTAAGTAATGATAGTAAATGAGGTTTTGCCTGAATTAAAAAAGTTAGTTTATAGCTCAAAAGCAAATTAAAAAAGAAATATGAAGTTTGATGGTTTTCCGATAAAACGAATATCTCGTTATGAAAAAAATATGAGGAGCTATGTATAAAAATTTGAGCAAATAACATTGATGAAAAATGGTGGTTTGTTAAAATTCAACATATTTGAAAGATGAAATCATCTAAAACTTGATTAACAAGACAGCACCTCCATGAACAGAATAGAAAACAACCCAAAATTCAAATTTTCGATGATAGATAATTTGATGTTCTCGCTGAGCTCTAGCATGATACTTCTATACATTGAAGAGCCAAATTGGGCAAATGTCAGAAAAAAGGCGGTCGAATTAAACTTAGCTCAGAAAGCAACATTATCATCTAATGATCGCTACGTTTCTGAGGCTTTATCAAGATTACGCTACTTAACTGACGGTGAAATTTCTTATTTTAAGGGAGCTAACGATCAGGAACAAAGATACCTTTTATGGATAGCTCTTTGTCGCAGTAATCGTTTAGCCAGAGAGTTTGCAATAAAACTACTTAGAGAGAACTTTTTAAATTATAAAAATAAAGTTTCATTGGAAGATTATGATTCATTTTATTTTGATTTATCTTCATCCAATGAAGAACTTGATCATGTGTCTTTAAAAATGAAAAGCAAAATCAGAGGCAGGATCATAAACACAGCAAAAGAAGCTAATATTCTTTCTAAAGACAACTTTATACAACCTTGCTTTTTAACAGAACAGTTCTGCAAAACTGTAGCCCAAAATTCACCTCAAGATTTACTCTATCTTCCAATTTATGAAGCAGATATAAAAGGACTTTAATACCATCATGATAAATGAGAAAGATATTACATACGATGAAATCTTTGAGCATACTTTCAAAGTTGTTTCATCAGAACGTTTTCTAAACAAGCAGGGTATAGGAAACGAGGTTCCTTTTTTTATAGTGCCATTTAAACCTGAAGATGCATTAAAGATTGAAGAGGACGTTAACAATCTTATAAAAAAACTCAACACAGAAAAAGGAATAGAAATCATCAATCTCAATCTCTACAAAATCTGTATAGAGATGCTAAAAGATAACGATGTATTCGATAACATTCTTGAGAATGAAGCATCAATTCCAAAGGATGATCTATTGGATGCACTGCAAAGCATGCTCGATCCTGAAACTAATCTAATTCCTAAAATCAAAGAAATAATAAAAGATAAACAATTTAACGTAGCTTTTATTACCGGTGTAGGTGAGGTATACCCATACATACGATCTCATAATGTACTAAACAATTTACAGAGCACAATTGAAGAACAACCTACAGTAATGTTCTTTCCTGGCAAATATAGTTTTTCAGAGACAAAAGGATCTTCACTGGACCTATTTAACATCATGCCTGGTGACAGATATTACAGAGCTTTTAATTTATTAAAGCAACAAATTTAATAAGTCAGCGAACCACAAAAAAAATCAAAGATGAGGTTAACCTTTATATGACTACAGAAATCAATAATTTATTTATAAAAGACATAAACCGTGCAATTAAAGGCGTTATCAAAGCTGATGATAACGAAGAGAAAAATCTAAAAAATGAAATTGAAGAATATGTAGTCACCAATGACATTGCAAAAAAACTGAGTCTCTTCATAGAAGCTTACAATGAATATGACGGAGCTCAAGGTAACGGAGTTTGGATTTCTGGTTTCTTTGGTTCAGGTAAGTCACATTTATTAAAAATGCTTGCTGTTATTTTGCAAGATCAAACTGTTTGTGGTTGCAGTTCAATGGATTTGTTTTTAAACAGAATTGACAAAGACGAAATTTTAAAAGCTAATTTAAAGAAGGCCGTTAGTCAGTATAAAACAGAAAATATACTGTTTAATATCGATCAAAAGGCCTCCTCAATAACTAAAGATTCATCTGATGCTCTACTGGGAGCTTTTTTAAGGGTTTTTGATGAACACTGTGGATATTTTGGAAAACTTCCTTATGTTGCTCGATTCGAAAGAGACTTGGATGAAGATAATCAATTTGATGCTTTTAAACAAGCATACAAAGAAGCATCAAATGGAAAAGAGTGGGAAAAAGACCGCGAAAAAATTATATTTATTAATCAGCAAGTTTCTGAAGCTCTAGCAAAAGTAAAAGGAGGCGCCCCTGAAGATTTCAAAGGAGTGTTGGCAAAATACAAAGATGATTTTAATTTATCGGTAGGCGACTTCTGCGAATTAGTTGGCTCTTATGTGAAGAAAAAAGGTAAAGACTTTAGATTAAATTTCTTTGTTGATGAGATTGGTCAATATATTGCTGATAATGTTAAGCTGATGCTAAATCTACAAACAATTTCAGAGACTCTTACCACAAAATGTGGAAGTCAGGCTTGGATTGTAGTTACAGCTCAAGAAGATATGGATACTGTAATGGGATCTGAGAGCGGCCAACAAAGTAACGACTTTTCAAAAATTCAAGACAGATTTAAGATCAGAATCAAGCTTACATCTCAGGACGTCGCTGAAGTTATTCAAAAACGACTACTTGATAAAAAACTAGACTGTAAAGGTGAGCTTCAATCCTTATACGATAAAGAAAAGAACAACTTTAAAACTCTTTTTGATTTTGTAGATCAATCAAGAGAATATAAAAACTACAAAGACGATGATAACTTTATTAACAGCTATCCATTCGTATCCTATCAATTTGACCTGTTTCAGGAATGTATTAGAGCGCTTTCAGCTAAAAATGCTTTTGAAGGAAAGCACAGTTCCGTAGGCGAAAGATCAATGCTGGGTGTATTCCAAGAGGTTCTACAAAATGTCAAAAATCAACCTGTAGGCAGTATAGCCAGCTTTGATTTGTTCTATGAAGGAATTAGGAATCAGCTAAAAACAGAAAATCAAAATTTAATCCTAACTGCAGAGAAAAACCTCATTAACGATTTTGCAACTAAGATCCTAAAAGCCCTGTTGCTTGTCAAGTACGTCGATAGTTTTAAGGCAACAGTCTCAAATATCACTATTCTGATGCAGTCATCTTTTGATGAAGATAGAAGTGCTTTAAAGCAAAAAGTAACGGAAGCATTAGATTATCTGGAAAGGCAAACCTATATAGAAAAACATGGAACCGAGTATAGCTTCTTAACTGATGAAGAAAAAGATATTGAAGAGAGCATCAATAACACCTCTGTAGATCCGAGTGAAATCAACCAAAAGATAGTAGAACTCTTCTTTAAAAAAATCTTAAAAGGAGGAAAAATTCATGATCCAGATATAGATGCAGATCTTCCTTATAGTAATATTCTCGATTGCAACGTAGAGGGAAGATCTTATGAATTGGGTATCAATTTAATTTCTCCTATGTCCAGTGAGAGAGAGACTGTAAAATTGGGATCACTACGCTCGAACGAAAAAGAGCTAGTAATTGTTATGCCTCAGGACGATGATAAATTCATTTCAGAATTATACAAATATTGTAGAACATCAAAGTTCGTTAGACTTAATAGTTCTGCATCGACCTCTACACCAATGCAACAGGCTATTATCCATGAAAGAGGATTTCAAAACACAAACAGAGAACAAGAGCTGTTAGAGACCTTATCAGAGTTAGTGAGCAGAGCTACCATCTATGCCTTAGGTGACGATGTAACAACTAATAATATTGGTTCAGATGCAAAAGGAAGAATTGAAAAAGCATTTTTAATATTAGTTAATAAAGCTAACTACAAACGAAACTTAATTAAAAAATTCAGCTCGCTGAAGGTAGAGAATATAGACAGCATCATAACAAAAACACCAATTGATTCTATCTCTGAAGCAGAAAGAGAGCTTATAACTTACCTAGAAAATAAGAAAAGAGAAGGTAGACAGGTAACTGTAGAAGAGATAAAAAATAATTTTTATAAAATTCCTTATGGATGGACCTATGACTCAATTATTTGCCTTTTAGCATTTCTGTTCTCAAGAAAACAAATTAGTTTCTCAAACGGTTCAAATCATGATTTACAAGGTAAAGATCTCATTGATAACCTTAAAAATACAAGATTACAGCAAAGCTTGCTAGTAAAGCTTCAAAATAAGATCCCTGAAAACAAAATTATTCAGTTAAAGAAGTTTATTACTGAGTATTTTAGTACTCCTTGTACCGAAAACGATGGAAAAGAAGTAGCTATTACAGCTTTAAACAAATTTAAAGAAAAATTAACAGTTTTTCAAAAGTTTGAAGCAGAAGCTAAAAACAAAGGCTGGTCTTGTTCAGAGAATATTGAAATAGCTATTAAACATGTCGAAAACATGTCTCACTGCCAAGAAGCTGTGAATATTTATGACAATCTTGAAAGTAAAGTCAACAACAAGCCTACTCGAGAGCTTCTTCTAGACGAATTAGAAGATTATCTTGATCCTTTTGTTTCCTTTATGAGCAATTCTCAAAAGAAAGCAAATTTTACAGATGCATTTAACCTGGTAAAGACACAAAAAGAGAGCTTAAATCAAAGTTTGATTGCAAGATCTGATATTAAAAAACTATCTGAATTGAATGAAATTTTTAATAATCTAGAAAAACTTTGTTTTTCAGACGAATTCTACGTAGCAGCAAACATTCGCAATATTGAATCTACTAAGGCAAATTTTGATAAATTAAACGCTGAAGTTATCGAAGAAATCAAACAAACTATTCTCTCAAAGATAGACAATATTTCAGAATCAGCTCTGAAATTAGCTCAATATCAAAAGCTATCAGAAGAAAATCAGCAAATCGTGGTTGATTTCATTAACGAAAAAAGAGAAAAGCTTAGTGCTTTCTCAGACTTTATTTACCTTCAAAATTTTGAAAACACTATTGATACAAACTTTAGTAATGAGCTATACAATAAAATTTTCGCGCTTTATAACAAAGAACAAGCAGAAGAAAATAGCAATTCTGCAACAGAACAACCAGCAGATACTCAAAATCAATCTGTAATTACAGTTGAAAATTCAAACTCAGCTATAGCAATTGCTCCTACTATAAAGGTAGTAAAAAAAATTGGTGATGTTGAAACTTCAGTTGCAAAGAAAGTGATTGAAACAGAAGCTGACGTTGAAGAGTATCTAGGTTACTTGAAAAAGTCATTACTTGAATCAATTCAATCTGGTCTAAAAATTCTTGTGAAGTAGCGGTTACAAATATGGAATTAAATAAGCTAAAAACCTTTGCACAAAATGCTAGAAATACTTTATTCAAGCAAATTAAAGCAAATTTTGACCAAGCAAAACAACCTGATGGTTTTCTTAACAGAAGTAATCCAAAGGCTTTTGAGAAGTTAAGTGAAGATATTGCTTCAGCTGACAATGAAGACGATGTAATCAGCAAGATTGCTTATTTCTGGTTTAACCGTTTCTGTGCATTGCGTTTTATGGATGTAAACGGATATACAGCATCAAAAGTTGTGTCTTCAAACAACGATGAGAGTTCAATTCCCGAAATCTTAACCGAAGCTAAAAGTGGATATTTTAATGATGAGATTGTATCTGAAAAGGTCAGGACTAAAGTTGAAAATATCATAAATGGAAAAGAATTAACTTCTAATCCAGATGCAGATATTTACCGACTGCTCCTGATTGCTGAATGTAACTATTGGAATAAAAAGATGCCATTCTTATTCCAATCACCAGATGACTATTCAGAATATCTGTTACCATCTGACTTACTCTCAACTGAAAGTATTTTGCAGAGCATCAGAGATGCAATGACATATGACAACTGTCAAAGCGTTGAAATATTAGGTTGGCTTTATCAGTACTACATTTCTGAAAAGAAAGATCAGATTTTCTCTGATTTAAAAAAGAACGTAAAAATCAAACCTAATGATATACCTGCTGCAACACAGTTATTTACTCCCGAGTGGATTGTTCGTTACCTTGTAGAAAATTCACTTGGAAAGCTGTGGATGTTAAATCATCCAGAATCATCATTAAAAGAGTCGATGGAATACTACATTGACTCAAATGAAGTTGAGACCGATTTTCTAAAAATATCCTCACCTGAAGAAATAAAGATATGCGATCCTTGCTGTGGTTCTGGTCATATGCTCGTATACGCATTTGATCTTCTTTACAAAATTTATGAAGAGCAAGGCTTTGACAACAAAGAGATACCAGAACTTATTCTCTCTAAAAATTTATACGGTTTAGAGTTAGATGAAAGAGCTTCTGAATTAGCTTCATTTGCGTTATTGATGAAAGCTAGAGAGAAAGACCGAAGATTTTTCTCTAGAAATGATAATGTGATTGAACCTCACATAGCACATATAAACAAAATTACATTTACAGATGAAGAGATTGAAGAATATCAAAACAAAGTAGGCAATGATATTCTCACATCAGAGGTAATTGAAACCTTAAAACAATTTGATGAAGCCGATAACTTTGGCTCGCTAATCATTCCAAAAATACAAAACGCAACAGAGGTTATAGAAAAAATTTCTAACCTGAATCTATCTGAAGATTTGTTTTATGGTGCAATAAATAAAAAAGTAATTGATGCCCTAACATTAGCTGACTACTTGAGTTGTAAATACCAAGTTGTTGTTACTAATCCTCCATACATGGGAAGCAGAAATATGAATGGTAGATTAGCTTCTTGGGTAAAAGATAACTACTCTGAAGTAAAATCAGATCTATTTTCTGCTTTTATAATAAGATGTCTTTCTTTATCTTCCATTCAAGGACTTCTTGGCTTTATGACTCCTTTTGTATGGATGTTTATTTCTTCATATGAAAAATTAAGAAAAAATCTAACATCACGACACACACTAACAAGCTTAATTCAACTTGAATATTCTGGATTTGACGCTGCAACAGTTCCTATTTGCACATTTACTGTACAAAATAATCATATAAATGGATATCAAGGTTCTTTTATAAGATTATCCGCTTTTAAAGGCGCAGCAAATCAAGCGCCTAAAGCTTTGGAAGCCATAAAAAACAGACAGTGTGGTTGGTTTTTTAAAGCAGGACCTGATCACTTTTCAAAAATTCCAGGTTCACCAATTGCATATTGGGCAAAGAGCAAAATTTACAATGTTTTTTCTGAAAAAAAAGTAAAAGAATCTATAGATTTCAAATCTGGCATAATGACTGGAGATGAGTCTTTCATAAAATTATGGTACGAGGTTTCAAAAGTAAAAGTAAAATTTGACTGTCATTCATCTACCGAAATGGGGGATTACAAGTGGTTTCCTTTAAATAGTGGAGGTGATTATAGAAGGTGGTTTGGAAATAATTTAAAGATCATTAATCTATGGAATCATGGCTATGATATAAAAAACAATTCAGTAAATTTCAGACTTCGTGATGAAAAACTCTACTTTAAACCAGGAATAACTTGGGGAAGAATTTCATCATCTAAAATTGCCTTCAGAGAATCAGCTACTGGTTGCGTTTTTGGAGATGCAGGTCCTGTTGGTTTTATCGAAAAAGATAAGTTATTTTTTCTTGCTTTATTATCTTCTAAAGCGACAGACAGTCTTTTAGAAATGCTAAATCCTACTTTAAATTATCAAGTAGGAGATGTTTCCGCTTTACCTGTTCCGAACACTACTGATAAACAAAGAGGGAATATTTCAACACATTCAAAAGAACTAATTGACTACGAGAGACTCGATTGGAATTCAAAAGAAATTTCGTGGGACTTTAACTCAAACGATCTTGTTAAAGCTTTTGATGGGTCATCTTCTCTTCAAGATGCAACCTTTGAACTTCAAAACAGATATAAACTTGAGTCAGAAGCTGTAAGATTACTTGAAGAAGAGAATAATATTTCCTTTATAGAACTTTATGGATTGGAAGACGAGGTAAAACCTGATTACCCTATTTCTGAGGTAACGATGTTCTGTAATCCATACTTTATGTATAAATCTGACAAAGCCCCTAAATCAGATGAAGAGTTGATGCAGTTACAGCGAGTTGACTTGATAAAAGAGCTTATTTCTTACGCTGTGGGATGCATGTTTGGTAGATATTCACTTGATAAAGAAGGTTTAATAATCTGTAATCAAGGTGAAACCATTGATGATTTTAAATCAAAAGTTCCTAATCCAACATTTAATCCTGATGACGATAACGTCATACCTGTTCTTTCAGACAGGTGGTTTGAAGATGATATCGTAGATAGATTCAATAACTTCTTAAAGGTAGCTTTTGGTGAAGAACACTATTTAGAAAATCTGCATTTTATTGAGAAAACACTAAACGTTAAAAATAAAAACTCTTATTCTATCAGAGACTATTTCGTTAATGAATTCTATGCTGATCATATAAAGCGTTATAAGAAGAGACCTATCTATTGGATGTTCAAGAGTCCAAAAGGTTACTTTAAAGCGCTTATCTATATGCACAGATATCTGCCTCACACTGTAAGTAGAGTTAGAAACGAATATTTGCTCAATTTCAAACTAAAACTTGAGGCTGAAAAGCAAAATCTTGAAAGTGTACTATCAACTGCGTTAGATAAATCTGATGCTAATACTAAATTTAAGCGCATAGAAGAAATTAAGAAGATCATTGCTGATTTGAACTCCTATGACAGTGACATCATGTATCCTTTGGCACAAAAGAATATTCAGATTGATCTTGATGATGGAGTTAAATGCAATTACATCAAATTTGGTAATGCATTAGAGAAAATCACCGGCTTAGACAAGAAGGAAGAATAGCAATGGCAGAAAGCCAAAATACCGAATATAAAGAAGTTTGGAAGGATGATTACCTAAAGTGGATCTGTGCCTTTGCAAATTCACAAGGCGGTACTCTTTATATCGGAGTTGATGATAATGGAAAAGTTATTGGCTTAACAAACGAAAAGAAACTTCTTGAAGATCTGCCAAATAAAATAGCTTCTGGACTGGGAATTATTACAGAAATAAACAGTAGACGTAAAAATGGGCTGGATTACATCGAGATCAATGTATCCAAAAGTATCCCTCCAATAAGTTATCACGGAGAGTTTTACATCAGAAGCGGAGCTACCAATCAAAAGTTAACAGGAACAGCGCTTATCGATTTCATCTCTAAAAAGACAGGTGTTCATTGGGAAGATGGAATCGCTGAAGGAATTACTGTCGACGATCTTGATGAGGAAAGCTTTAAGATTTTTAGAAAAGAAGCTCTTTTACAAAAAAGAATGAGTGAAGCTGATTTAAATGTATCTAACCGAGAACTGTTAGAGAAGTTAAATCTTGTGGTTGGAGAAAAGCTGAAAAGAACAGCGGTTCTTTTATTTCATAAAAATCCATCCGTGATCCAAATGGGAAGCCATGTACAAGTTGGATTATTCTCTAATGCGGATGTTCTTTATCATGACATGCTTGAAGGATCATTGATATCTACAGCTTACAAAATAGTTGATCTTATCTATTGGAAATACTTAAAAGCAAAAATATCATTTCAACATGACAGAAGAGTTGAAACATACCCTTTTGCACGTATTGCTGTAAGAGAAGCTATTTTCAATGCTATTGTACATAATTGCTACATGTACGGCGCTCCTATTCAAATCAGAATTCAGAAAGATGAAATGATTATCAGCAATAATTGCATTCTTCCTGAAGGCTGGTCTTTAAACACTTTAACGAAATCGCATACTTCCATTCCATATAATCCTGTAATGGCAAACGTGTTCTATAGAGCTGGTTTTATTGAACATTGGGGAAGAGGGATTGAAAAGATATTCAGTGCATGTAGAGAAATTGGAGCAGAACCTCCTGAATATGAACTTATTGGTAATATTCTACGACTTCATTTAAAAGCATTACCAAGTGCAATTATCGAAGAAGACAAGATTTTGAAAAATCAAACTGACCTCATTGGTAATGATGGCAATGATTTTGGCAACGATAACCGCGAAATTGGCAATGATGGCGATGATTTTGGCAATGATAACCACGAAATTGGCAATGATAACCACGAAATTGGCAATGATAACCACGAAATTGGCAATGATGGCAATGATTTTGGCAATGAAGATATCGAAGAAAGAGTCATATCAATTTTAAGAGCAACGCCAAACATAAGTCTTGAACAAATAGCTCAAGAAACAAAGCTTTCAAAAAGAACAATTAGCCGACTTACAAAAAGGTTAATTGACGAAAATAAAATTAAACGTATTGGCAATACTCGTACAGGACATTGGAAAGTAAATTAAAAGAGGCAATAGTTAATGGCAAGTTCACAGATTACAGAAGCATTAAAGATTGCTTTTGATAAAAACAGAATTGTTTTTTGGGATGACAAAGGAGAAAAACTCTTAGATGAGTTTAATTCATTAGAATTACCCGATGTTACCAAAATAAAACTCGATAATAACGAATTCTCTGTTAAATACAGAATTCTCGTTACAGAAAAAGAACATAAATTTCTTATTTACCGTCCTGAAGGCAAACCTTCAGACAAAGATAACTGGCTATTGGATGTCCAGTTTGCTTCTTTTGTATTTGTAGCAGATCAAGATAATTTACGTTGTATTGAACTAGGATTAGAACCACTTCTATTTTTAGATTATTTTAAGGAACATGAATTCTTTTTTAGAAAAAAAGAATATAGAGAAAAACTAAAAAAAGAAATAGACAGTAAAAATGAAACCATAAATTCATTAAATTTAAAGCTCATAGGTATTTTATCCCCACTACACAAAGTAGATTCTTTTAACACCATATTGCAGAGTATTCTAAAAGAAGAATACGAACAATCTCAAAATGGACTGGGAATTGCTCATCCAGAGGTTTGCGCTCATATGGAAACAGAATTAAAAAAAATTCTAAGGGACAACTTTGGGTATCAGTCTCAGAAATTATCAATATATGACTTTGCTTTAAAAGTTTTCTGTGACAATCTAAACAAGCAGCTCGGAAACAGTTACGAGCTAAAAAATGAAGTTTCCATATTTTTAGACAACTGGAAAGACAGTAAAAGCTATGGAGAAAACTTTAAAGAATGGTCTGAAAGAGTTTTTGAAGAATTAAAGCTTGAAGATAAATTTAATACTCTTGATTTTGATACATTAAAGAATATCGATTATTTCAGCTATGTTGATGAAAAAATCTTAACTAAACTAAAAACAGATATAACCAATGATGTTATTAGCGATATTGATGTAAAGAGAATTCTGGATATTAGATGTACAAAATCATGGTGGAGCAAGTACTCAGCCTGCTACGAAACAGCGTATGCTGCTTCAAGATTTAAACAGCTAATAAAGTCATTAAACTTAAGTTTAGATAGTGTTGAAGATGCTGTAGATAAATACACAAAGAGCTGGTTTGAAGTCGATTTACAATATAGAAAATTCAACTTTTATTGTCGAAAAGATGTTATCAGCGAGCTGTTCTCTGATTTAAAGGTAGCAATCGATAATATCTACACTAATGATTTTTTAAGACCATTAGCCCAAAGATTTTCTTCAAAAATTTCAACAGAGCACTCTTGGGGAAATTTCAAAAATCATACCTACCAAAAAGATTTCTTTAAGAAATATATTGAGCCTTATTCAAAGAAGAACAATAAAATCACAGTAATTATTTCTGATGCTCTAAGGTATGAGCTTGGTTTTGATTTGGCAAATATAATCAATCAAACCAATCGCTTTGACGCAACCATTGAGCCAATGGTATCTGTCTTACCTAGTTTTACACAGTTAGGAATGGCTGCGTTGCTTCCAAACAATTCAATTGAGCTTAAAAATGACAATACAGCATCTGTTGATGGCATATCAGCAACTGGATTAGATAACAGAAGTAAAATTCTGTCTAACTGCCAATGCAAGACAAGTTGCTATAAAGCATCAGAACTCTTAGCTCCAAGTCTTAAAAATTCTGACGTCAAAAAGATTCTGGCTGCTAGTGATATTATTTACGTGTACCATGACGTTATAGATAATGCAGGAGAGAAAAACGAGGAACATCTTTTTGAGAATGTTCAAGTTTGTTTGGACGAGCTAAAACAGCTCGTAATAAAACTATCTTCAGGAAATGCAAATAACATCATTATCACAGCAGATCATGGTTTTATCTATCAGGACATTAAATTAGACAAAAATGTAGATTTTGTAGATGCCCCGCTCGTAATTGGAGAAAAATACCAAGTTGACAGACGTTTTGTCACTGCAAATGGGCATTTAGATGCGTCTAACAGTGATTTTCATGAACTTTCATCTAAGGATATAGGTCTTTCTAGTGATCTTGCAATTCTGATCCCTAAAGCAATACAGCGAATTAAAAAACAGGGGCAGAATGGAAAGTATGTTCATGGAGGAGCAACTCTTGAAGAGACCGTAATTCCTGTAATACACATCAATAAAAAACGAGCTGATAACATTTCAGAGGTAGATGTTAAGGTTATTTCACAAGAAAGAGTAATCACTTCAGGTCAAATCAGTATTACCTTCTATCAAGAACAGCCTGTTGAAGAAAAAGTAAAAGGAATTACCATCAAAGCAGTCTTCTACAGAGGAGACAATATAGTTTCAAATACTGAGTATTTAGAATTTAGAAAAGAAACATCTTCAGTAGAAGAAAGAGAACAAAAGCGCCAGTTTAAACTGTCTACAAATATTGAATCTGGTACTGTTGAATTAAAGCTATCAAAGAGAATTGATAACACTGAGCAATACTCTCCATATGAAACAATACCATTTACTATTAGGCAGAACTTCTTTGGTAGAGATTTTTAAGGGTTCGTTATGACTGAATTATCTTCACTAGATCAAAAGATAAACAATGTTTTTCCTGGATGTGTTGTACGAAAAGATCTTGTAAAAGAGATCAGAGGAAATGCAATTGTTCCTTCATACGTGCTTGAATATTTATTAGGACAGTACTGTACAACTTCAGATGAAGACAGCATTCAATCAGGAATTCAGTCCGTCAAAGATATTCTCAGTCAGCATTATGTACATAAAAACGAAGCTGAACTTATAAGATCAAATATCAAAGAAATAGGCAGACAAAAAGTAATCGACAAGATAAGCGTTACCTTAAATGAAAAAGAAGATACATATGAAGCTTCTTTTTTTAATTTAGGTATTTCAAAAGTTATTGTCGATTCTGAAACCATAAAGAATAACCCAAAACTACTGGTTAGTGGTATTTGGTGTATAGCGGATCTTGAGTATAACTATGTAGACGATCCTAAGATTGTGCCCTGGTTACTTACCTCTTTAAAGCCTATACAGATGTCTCGTTCAGACGTAGAAGGTTACAAAGCAGGTCGAAAAGAATTCAGCATGGATGAATGGATAGATTTCATAATGCAAAGTATGGGGCTTAACCCTCAAGAATTTAGCAGAAGAAATAAATTCATACAGCTAATCAGACTTATCCCCTTCTGTGAAAGAAACTACAATCTTATGGAGTTAGGTCCTAAAGGAACAGGTAAGTCTCACATCTATTCAGAATTCTCCCCTCATGGCATGCTTCTATCAGGTGGTGAGGTAACAATTCCAAAATTGTTTGTAAACAACAGTAATGGCAAGATTGGTCTTGTTGGATACTGGGATTGTGTAGCTTTTGATGAATTTGCAGGTAACCAGAAAAAGATCGATAAAGCTCTTGTAGATATTATGAAGAACTACATGGCTAATAAAACCTTCTCCAGAGGCACGCAAACGATGGGAGCAGAGGCGTCGATGGCTTTTGTGGGTAATACCACACATACACTGCCTTATATGCTTAAAACCTCAGATTTATTCGCTGATCTGCCTGACAAATATCATGACTCAGCTTTTCTTGACAGAATTCATTGTTTCAATCCTGGATGGGAAGTAGAAAACTTACGTTCAGAGATGTTTTCTCAAGGATATGGTTTTGTAGTTGATTATTTTGCAGAGATCTTAAGAGCACTTCGAAATGAAGATTATTCTTCAGAGTTTTCAAAATATTTTACACTTGGAGAAGAAATATCAACTCGAGACAAAGATGGTATCAAAAAGACATTCTCTGGTTTAATGAAAATTATCTTTCCTAACAACGATGCAACAGAAGACGAAACAAAAGAACTTCTAATGGTTGCTATGGAAGGCAGAAAGAGAGTTAAAGATCAGCTTTTAAGAATTGATAATACTTTTGATAAAACAAAATTTGTTTTTTTCAGAAAAGGAGAACAGACTAAAGAGCTGCCTGTTCAAACTCTTGAAGAAATCGAGTTTAAAGATATTTACTACCATGACAGTATACAAGACAATCAAACAACACAAGTTGTAGCTCTAACAAAAACACAAGAACAAATAGCCCAATTATCAGAAAATGCAGTTCAAGCTTCATCAAATAACAATGATCTTCATCTAAAAGAAGGACACAAAGAGATCAAAGAGAATCAAAAAGGATGTTCATTCAATGAGCTTGTTTTACCTTACATCAAAGGAGCAAAGCATCTTTCTATAACAGATCCTTATATAAGAAATTTCTTCCAACAAAGAAACCTCATGGAATTTTTAGTTTCAGTTGTACAGCTGAACTACCCTTCAGACGAAATTGAAGTGCACCTTGTAACAATAGAGGATGAGCGTTTTCCAGAGAAACAAGAAGAGAATTTTAACAAAATAAAAGAATCTCTAAATCGTTTTGGTGTGATCTTTTCTTGGGAATACGACATCGCAAGGACCATCCATGCAAGGCACATTGAGACTGATACAGGATGGAAGATTAGTCTTGATAGAGGTCTTGATGTTTATCAAAACTTCAGTGGTGATGCTTTTGATGTGCTTACATATCTGCCATCTTTGAGATCATGCAAAGCTTATGAAATTACTTTTATAAATTTAAAAAAATAATCATCTATAAATGAACACAACACTTTTGATGTGAAGGATATAAAATGGACGATTTAGATCTGATCATTGAAGAACTCATCTCAAGAAAAGTAGAGGGGCCTTATTGGGATTTTAAAGTAAAATGGTACTCTAACGACGACAAAGGAAAAGGAAGTTTATTGCATGACATTCTGTGCATGGCAAATAATTTAGAAGATAGAGATGCTTACATCATCATAGGTGTAGAAAATAAGAGTTGTAAAATTCAAGGGGTTCAAGAAGATCCTAATAGAAGATCAACAGCAGATCTTTGCTGTTTTCTGAAAGACAAGGATTTTGGTGGAGAAATGAGGCCTTCTGTAAGAGTTGAAACTCTAAGGGCCCTAAAAAAAGAGGTAGATGTAATCATCATCGAAAAAAGCAACAATACCCCCTTTTTCGTAACTAAAGACTATTTTTGCATAGTAAAAGCAAATAGCATCTATACAAGAATCGGAGACACCAATACACCTAAAGATTCGACTGCTGATATTGATAAGATTGAATATTTATGGAAAAAAAGATTTGGTATAAACAAATCTCCTATACAAAAACTACCATTACTTTTAGAGCAAGAAAAATCTTGGAAAGAAAGTCATATCAAAGATATAGAATACGATGTATTATTTCATGATCTTTACCCTGAATATACAATAAGAACACAAAGTACCGGTCAAAATTCCCATGAGCTATATATGTTAAATTTTATTGACAATACTCCTCATTGGGGACGCATAGAAATTTACTATCATCAAACTTTAATTAAAGCATTCTCCTCAGTGGGGCTCGATGGATATAGATATCTAATAGTTGCACCTAAAAGAGAGGTAATCAAAATAAAAGCAGATAAATCCTATGAAGAGATACCTCTTTTTTATTTTTTTAAAAATTCGCTTGAATTT
>ERZ1034865.839-NODE-839-length-16087-cov-7.445110_pt1 | contig 16087 bp, 10 predicted proteins | sample MGYA00520632_ERZ1034865 | MGnify/ENA primary metagenome ERZ1034865 (study PRJEB33766, sample SAMN09781738) | gut metagenome | biome: gut microbiome | host: Homo sapiens | place: Madagascar | study: EMG produced TPA metagenomics assembly of the PRJNA485056 data set...
CCCTGAATTTGAAAAGTGCCCGCTTGTGCCATGCGCATGAGCGGGCGCTTTTTTTGCGGCAGCGCCGCAGGGGCCGCACCTGTACGGCCCGCAGCCTTGCCATAGATGCAGTTCTGCTGCAAAAATCCGCCGGACACTAGTGCAATCCGCTGCGGAATATGCTATAATACATCTATATATACTTGAGTGAGGTGTACCTACTATGGAAGAACTGCTTCGCATTCTGGAAAAGAACGCCCGTATGCCGATTGAGGACATCGCGGCGATGCTGGATAAAACGCCTGAAGAAATCGCCGCCATGATGGATGAGGCCGCCGCAAAGGGCTATATCCGCGGCTATGAGACGCTTGTGGACTGGGAACAGGCCGGTGTCAACCTCGTCGAGGCTGTCATTGAACTGCGCGTGACCCCCCATAAGGCCCGCGGCTTTGACGACATCGGCATGACGATTGCTCAGTTTGATGAGGTCGACACCGTGCTGCTGATGAGCGGCAGCTATGATTTGCAGGTCATCATCAAGGGCCGCAGCTTCCAGGAAATCGCCATCTTCGTAGCCAAGCGCCTTTCCCCGCTGGACGACGTGCTCTCCACCGCGACCAGCTTTGTGCTGCGCCCCTACAAGCGCGGCGGCCGCCTGTACCTGGCCGAAGAACCCGATGAAAGAGAGTGTACCGTCCTGTGATGAACTACGATGAGCTGCTTGCCCCTGCCGCCAAGGCTATGCGCCCGTCCGGCATCCGCAAGTTCTTTGATCTGGCAGCCGATATGCCCCACTGCATCTCGCTGGGCGTCGGGGAGCCGGACTTTAAAACGCCGTGGAGCGTCCGCGACGCGGGCATCCGCAGCCTGGAGCTGGGCCGCACCAAGTATACGGCCAACTCCGGCTTAAAGGAGCTGCGCGGCGAGATCTGCAATTACTTACAGCGCCGCTTTGATTTGCACTATAAAGAGGAAAACATCCTGGTCACCGTCGGCGGCAGCGAGGCCATCGACCTGACCATCCGTGCGGTGGTCCAGCCTGGGGATGAGGTCATCATCCCGGAACCGTGCTTTGTCTGCTATGAGCCGATCACCCAGCTGACCGGCGGCGTGCCCGTGCATATTGCCACCCGCGCCGAGGATCAGTTCCGCCTGACCGCCGACCAGCTGCGCGCGGCCATCACGCCCAGGACGAAGCTGCTGATCTTCCCGTATCCCAACAACCCCACGGGCGCAGTCATGAGTGCCGCCGAGATGGAGGAAATCGCCGCCGTCCTGCGCGAGACGAATGTGCTGGTGCTGTCCGACGAAATTTACTCCGAGCTGACCTACGGCCTGGACCGCCACGTTTCGATTGCGTCGCTGCCCGGCATGGCGGAGCGCACGATTGTGGTCAACGGCTTCTCCAAGTCCTACGCCATGACCGGCTGGCGGCTCGGCTACGCCGCCGGTCCGGCACCGCTTGTCAAAGTCATGACGAAGATCCACCAGAGCTGCATCATGTCCGCGCCGACCACGAGCCAGTACGCGGCCATCACGGCGCTGCGCCAGTGCGACGACCAGATCGAGATGATGCGCGACGAGTACAACCGCCGCCGCCGCTACGTCGTCAAGGCGCTGAACGATATGGGCCTGACCTGCTTTGAGCCGCGGGGCGCATTCTACGTGTTCCCGTCTATCCAGATCAGCGGCCTGACCAGCAGCGAGTTCTGCGAGCAGCTGCTGCGGGAAAAGGAGGTCGCCATCATCCCCGGCTCGGCGTTCGGTGCCTCCGGCGAGGGCTATGCCCGCATCAGCTACGCCTACAGCGTAGACCATTTGCAGACCGCGATGAAGCGCATCCGCGAATTTTTGACCGAACACGGCTGGATGAAAAAGTAAAAACAGGAGTGACCCCTATGCAATACCGCTCGGTAACGGTGCTGGCCCCGGCCAAGCTGAACCTGTCACTGGACGTTGTGGGCACGCTGCCCAACGGCTACCATGATTTGGATATGGTCATGCAGACGATTGATCTGTATGAAAAAATCACGCTGCGCCGCAGCAATGATCTGTCCCTGACGCTGCCCGGCAGCTTTGTGCCGGTCAACGACAAGAACACCGCCGTCAAGGCGGCGCTGGCCTTTTTTGACTACACGGGCCTGCTGGCCGGTGTGGATATGACGATTTACAAGCGCGTGCCGGTCCGCGCGGGCATGGCGGGCGGCAGTGCCGACGCAGCCGGCGTGCTCGTCGGCCTGAATGAGCTGTACGGTGCGCACCTGTCCATGAGCGAACTGTGTGCCATCGGTGCGGGCATCGGCGCGGACGTGCCGTTTGCGCTGCTGGGCGGCACCTGCCGCGTGCGCGGCGTGGGCGACCTGATGAAGGCCCTGCCGCCCTGCCCGGACTGCCGGTTCGTGGTGGCGATGCCCAGCGTCGGTGTCTCGACGCCTGAGGCGTTCGCCCGGTATGACACGATGGGCAGCCCTGTCCACCCCGACTGTGAGGCGCAGGAGCAGGCCATCCGCGACTGCAATTTGGCCGGGGTCTGCGCCGCGGGCGGCAACGCGTTGGAGCACTGCTCCGGTGCGGTGGAGACGCCCGCTATCTGCAAGACGCTGCGGGAGCATGGGGCCGTCATGGCCCAGATGACCGGCAGCGGCGCGGCGGTGTTCGGCATTTTTGACGACGAGAACGCCGCCCGCAGCGCTGTAGCCGCCTTGAAAAACGGCTACAAGCAGGTCTATCTCTGCAAGCCGACCCACGGCGGCCCCTGCGTGACGGTCCGCCGCCTGTTTGGGGCAAAAAAATAATGCTTAGAGTTTCCCCTTTCATCCCATACTCCGGTTGAAAGGGGAAATGTGTTATGACGAGCCATACCCGCCGTGTGCTGGAGCTGGGCGTTGGCCTGGGGCTGGCGCTGACGCTTGTACTTACCGCGCTGGCCGACTGGCACCAGCGCACCGCCGCCCGGGTGCGGGCTGATACGATCCGGCTGCATATCCTGGCCAACAGCGATACCTGGGACGACCAGCTGCTGAAATTGCAGGTGCGGGACGCCGTGCTGGCGGCCATCCCGGAGGCAGTGACCCGGGCCGACACCCCGCAGCAGGCCGCGGCGGCGCTGCAAACCGCTTTGCCCGCGCTGCAAAACGCCGCGGACAATGCCCTGCACCGCGCCCACAGCGCCCAGACCGCTTGCCTGCGGCTGGAGCGGTTTGCCTTTGCTGCCCGGGATTACGGCGGCTTTGCCCTGCCCGGCGGGGAGTACACCGCACTGCGCATTGAACTGGGCGGCGCGCAGGGCCGCAACTGGTTCTGCGTCCTCTACCCGGCTCTCTGCCTCTCCGGCGCACAGTCTGACTACCCCACGAAAGCGGAAAACGCGCTGGTGTTTGGAAGGTATGAGGTGAGGTTCGCGCTCGCAGAGTTTGTGGGTCGAATGGCTTCCCCCGAGGGGCTGCGCCCGCAGGCGCGTGTCGGAGCGCAACCGCCGAAGGCGGCTCTTAGCGCGTAGACTGAAGCTGTCAGCGGCCCCGCCCGCTGACGGATGAGGGCAAGCCCGATATGGTTGCCTAGTGACGGTCTGCCGCGGCAAACTCGCCCCTCATCCGGCCTCGGGCGGGGCCTCAGCCACCTTCCCCCAAGGGGGAAGGCTTACGTAAAAGGAACCACCATGTTACATTTTATCCTCGGCCCCTCCGGGTCCGGTAAATCCTATCAAATGCTGGCAGAGCTGCGCACCCGCGCGGAGCGGGGAGAGCGCAGCATCCTGATCGTGCCGGAGCAGTTCACCTCCTCCACGGAAGGCGTGCTCTACCGCACGCTCGGCGACAGCCTGTCCGCCTATGTGGATAGCTACTCCTTCACCTCACTGTCGGAGGCGCTGCTGCGCCGCTACGGCGGGGCGGCGGTGCCGACGCTGACCGAGGCGGGCCGTGCGCTGCTGCTGCGCCGCGCGGCGGACTCGCTGCTGGACAAGGTCGTCTACTACAGCCGCCAGCGCCGCAGCGCGGCCTTCTGCGAGAAGGCCGCCCAGACGATCAGCGAGCTGAAAAGCGCCGGTGTCACGCCGGAAATGCTGGCGGAATACGCCAAAACGCCCGGCGCAGACCGCGAAAAGCTCGACGAGCTGGCACTCATTTACAACGCCTACGAGGGGCTGCTGGCCCAGAGCGCCATGGACCCGGGGGACCGCCAGCAGCGTGCGGCAGAGCGGCTGGACGCGGAATTTTTCGCGGGCCGGGCCGTTTTCATCGACGAGTTCGACACCTTCAACGCGCCCAAGCGTGCCCTGCTGGCGGCCATGCTGCCGGTGGCCGACGTGACGGTCTGCCTGTGCTGCGACGGTGAGCAGGATTCAGACGGCGGCATGGGGCTGTTCAGCGGTGCGAAGCATGTCATCCACACGTTAAAGCGGATGGCGAACGATGCGAACATCCCCACCCACACCGAGGTCCTGACCACGGACCGCCGCCACGCCGGCGCCCCCGCGCTGGCCGAGCTGAACCTGTTGCTGGCCGACCCGGCCTACACGCCGGAGCTTACCGTTGACCCCGCGCACCCGGCCATCACCTACCACGCCGCGGCGTCCCGTCAGGCCGAGGCCAAGGCCGTCGCCGCCGAGATCGCCGCCCGCGCACGGCAGGGCACGCCCTACAGCCGCATGGCGGTCATCTGCCGCAATGCCGACCAGTACTTAGCGCCGCTGCGGTATGAGTTCCGCCTGCAGAACATCCCGCTTTTCTGCGACGAGGCAACCAGCCCCGAGAATACCGCCCCGGCCCGCGCCGTGCACGCCGCGCTGGATCTGCTGCGCGGTGTGTCGAGCCGCAGCGTGCTGCGTCTGCTGAAAACCGGCCTTGTTGACCTGCCTGACACCCAGCAGTGCGCACTGGAAAACTACGCCTACACCTGGCCGCTGACTGCCGCTGACTGGCGCGGGAACTTCACCCGCAGCGCGGCGGGCTATGCCGGACGCGACACAGAGCAGGACGTGCAGACGCTTGCCGACGCCGAGGCCGCCCGCGCGTTTTTGATGGAGCGCGTCGCCGCCTTTGTGAAAAAAGCCGCCGGTGCGCCCGCCGCCGCGCTGACAAAGCAGCTTTACCTGTTCTTGCAGTCCCTCGGAGCCGAGGATGCGCTGAACCGTCTGGCCGCCGCGCTGCGTGACCGGGGCCGTCTGCCCGACGCAGATGAGGTATTGCGGGAGTGGAACGTTGTCATGGGTCTGCTGGACCAGTTGGCGCGGCTGCTGGGAGATGAGGTCTTTGCCCCCGCGGACTACGCCGAACTGTTCACGCTGCTGCTGCGCACGACGGATATGGGACACATACCGCAGAGCCTTGACAGCGTCATCGTGACGACGGCGGGCCGTATGCGCCTGCCCGAGACCGATGCCGTGTTTGTGGTGGGCCTTTTGGAGGGCGAGTTCCCACAGACGCCCGGCGACCAGGGGCTTTTGACCCACGCGGACCGCGACCTGATGATGGCGCAGGGGGCCGAGCTGCCCGACTGCTTTGCCAATAAAGTCCTGCGCGAAGGCATCTGCTTTTATAAGGCGCTGACCGTCGCACGGAAGTATCTCTGGTTGAGCTGGCCCACCGCCGCCCATGCCGGGGACACGGCCCCCGCCAGCGCCGCGCTGGCCCCGGTGCTGCAATACCTGAACGTGCCGCCCTGTGCGCCCACCGCGGTGCAGCTGGCGGCGGCCCCCGCCGCCGCGCTGGATATGCTCGGCACGCTGACGCAGGACCCCGGGCAGGGTGCTGCCGGTGCCGCCGTCCGCACCGTGCTGGACGAAAGCCCGAATCTGGCCCCCGGCTATGAGGCCGTCCGCCGCGCCGCCGACACCGCCGGTGCGGAGCAGCGCGTCGAGGACACCGCTGCGCTGGAAGCCCTGCTCGGCCCGGGGCTGCACATCAGCCCGACCCGGTTCGAAAAATATCAATACTGCCCGTTCGGCTACTTTTTGCAGTACATTTTAAAGGCCGCGCCGCGCCAGAAGGCCGAGCTGGCCCCCAACATCAGCGGCACGCTGACCCACTGGGTACTGGAAAACGCCCTGCGCCGCCAGGGTGAGGCGTTTAAAGACCTGACACCGGAGGAATTGGAGACGCTCGTCAACGATCTGGTGGACGAGTACACCGCAGCCAACCTGCCCGGCATGACACTGCGGATGGAGTACCTTGTCGGGCGCATCCGCCGCAATCTGGTGGGGCTGCTGGGGTTCATCCAGCGCGATTTGCGGCAGTCGGGCTTTCAGCCCGTCGCGTTTGAGCTGCGCATTGATGACCGTCCCGACGCCGACGACCCCGACGCGCCCCGCGTTGACCCGGTGGAGCTGGACGACGGCGCGGGTCATATCGTGCGCATCGTCGGCACGGTGGACCGCGTCGATGCCATGCCGCTGGAAAAGCTGGGCCGCACCTACCTGCGCGTCGTCGATTACAAGACCGGCGGCAAGGAGTTTAAGCTGAAGGAGGTCTACTGCGGCCTCGACTGCCAGATGCTTTTGTATCTTTTCACGCTGGAGCGCAACGCCAAGCGGCAGTTCCCGGGCGCGACGGCGGCGGGCGTCGAATACCTGCTGGCCGACCCCGCGCCCAAGAGCGTGGACCGCAGCGAGCTGGGCGACGATGCCGACCCCGCCCCGACCTACCCGATGAACGGCCTGCTGCTGGACGAGGAGAGCATCTACCGCGCCATGGACACGAAGGGCACCGGCGAGTTTGTGCCGCTGTCCTTCAGCGCCAAGACCGGCAAGCCGCTGAACGCCAAAAGCACGCTGGCCGACACGGCCAAGCTGGGCCGCATCCGCGACCATCTGGACGGACTTCTCATCGATATGGCGAAGAATCTGTACAGCGGCCGCATTGACGCCGAGCCGCTCTGCACCGGCGGCAGATCCCCCTGCACCTACTGTGAGTTCCGCTGCGCCTGCACCCACCGCGACGGTGAGCACGAGCGCACGATCAACATCAAGGATGACCCGTTTGCGGAATGAGAACGCCTTCCCCCGCAGGGGAAGCCTTTTCATATAAAGGAGACACCCCCATGCCCGAACAACCCAAAATTCAATTTACCCCGGCGCAGGCAGCGGCCATCTCCGCGCGGGGCGGCAGTCTGCTGGTCTCGGCGGCTGCCGGCTCCGGCAAGACCCGCGTACTGGTCGAGCGCGTCGTCGGGCTTATCACCGACCCGGTCCACCCGGTGGACGCGAACCAGCTGCTCATTATGACCTTCACGAATGCCGCCGCGGCCAAGCTGCGCGCCGACATCACGACCCGCCTGGCGCAGGAGGTCCGCGCCCACCCCGGCGATCTGCATCTGCGCAGCCAGCAGCTGCTGCTGCAGCGTGCGTCCATCGGCACGGTGGATGCGTTCTGCCTGCATTTTGTGCAGCAGCACTTTGCGATGCTCGATGTACCGCCGGATTTCGAGACGGCGGACGAGGCCGATCTGGCCCGTATTGAGCAGGAGACGCTGGCCGCGACGCTGGAGACTGCCTATCAGGACCCTGACTTCCGCGCCTTTGCCGACCTGTATGACCGGGGCCGCACCGACAATACGGCGGGGGACGCGATCCTCGACCTCTACCACTTTACCCGCGCGCTGCCCCACCCGGCGGCATCGCTGGCGGCCTTTGCCGCAATGTGGCAGCAGGACGCCCCGCCGAAGGATACGCTCTGGGGCAAAGAACTGCTGGGCATTGCGCTGGCCCGCGCACAAGGTGCCAAAACGCTGCTGGAAAGCGGCGCAGCCATTGCGGCCCGCGACGAGGCTGCAGACCGGGCCTACACCGCCGTCATGCAGGACGACGCCGCGCGGGTGAAAAACCTCTGCTACTATCTAAAGGAAGGCGACTGGGACAAGAGCCTGGCCGCGCTGGACGCCGTCCTGACCGGCTGGCGGCGCGCGGGCAGCGTCAAGGGCGGCAAGGATGCCAACCAGTGTGCGTCCGCCGCGTCCCAGCTGCGGGACCGTGCCAAGGACCAGATGACGAGCCTGCAAAAGGACGTGCTGCTCTGCACGGCGGAGGAGTTCGCCGCAGACCGCCGCCGCGCCGCGCCGCTGGTGGCCGCGCTGGTGCGGGCGACCCAGGCGTTTGCCGACAGCTGCTTTGCGGCCAAGTGCGCCGAAAAGGTGCTGGACTACGCGGATTATGAGCACCTGACGCTGGACCTGCTGCTGACCGAGTCCAATGAGCGCACACCGCTCTGCGCCACGGTCAGCGCACGGTACGCCGCCGTGCTGGTGGACGAGTACCAGGACACAAATGCACTGCAGGACGCGATTTATTTTGCGCTGGCACGGCCCGAGGCCGACAATCTGTTCTTTGTCGGCGACATCAAGCAGAGCATCTACCGCTTCCGACTGGCCGACCCCGGCATCTTTGTGGACAAGCAGCAGCGCTGGCAGCCCCACCCGCAGCCCGCGCCGCTGCCGTCCACGCTGGCGCTGGACGCGAACTTCCGCAGTGCGCCCGGCGTCATTGCGGGCATCAACTATCTGTTTGAGACCTTCTTCTCCCGGGGGCTGGGCGGCGTCGATTACGGCGACGGCCAGCGGCTTGTGGTGGGCGGCGATAAAGACGCGGCCTATCAGGGCATGTGCGAGATCGACGTCATCGACGGCGCAGACGTGGACGGCGACGCCGCCGTCATTGCCCGCCGCATTGCCGAGATGGTCGGGAAGGGCTTCCCCGTGCGCGGCAAGGACGGCCTGCGGCCCTGCCGGTACGATGACTTCTGCATTCTGTTGCGCGGGCGCAAGGGTTTTGCGGTCTACGAGGGCGCGCTGCGCACCGCGGGCATCCCGGTGTTTGCCGACTCCGCAACCGACCTGCTGGACGAGCCGCACATCCGCCCGTTTGCGGCGCTGCTGCGCGTCATCGACAACCCCGCGCAGGACATCCCGCTGGCGGCGGTGCTGTTAAGCCCGATGTTCCCCTACACGGCGGACGACCTTGTGGCGCTGCGCCGCGCCCGGCCCACAGGCAGTTTGTACGGCGCGGTGCTCTACAGCGAGCCGCAGCGTTTTGCGCTGTTCACCGACGCCCTGACCGAATACCGCCGCCTGGCCCGCACGCTGTCGGTGGACGAGCTGATCGAGGAGCTGCTGGCCCGCACCGGCTATCTGGCCGCGGTGGGCGCACTGCCCGACGGCCCGCGCTGCCGCGAGGACCTGTTGAGCTTTACGGCCTGGGCTGCCGGTGCAGGCCGGGCGGGCCTGCCGTCGCTCATCCGCGCCATGGACGCCGCTGCGGCCAACGGCGGTTTGAGCCAGAGCGCAGGCGGCCAGACCCGGCCCGGGTGCGTCTCGATCATGACGGTGCACCGCTCCAAGGGGCTGGAATTCCCCGTGGTGTTCGTGGCCGACACCGACCACAAATTCAACCAGAGCGACGCCATCCGCCCGGTGCTGACCCACAGCCGGCTGGGCGTCGGCGTCATGCTGCGCGCGCCCCGTGCGGCCAAGCGGTTCAAAACGCTGCCTTACGCGGCGCTGGCACAGGCCATCCGCACCGAGACATTGAGCGAGGAAATGCGCGTTTTGTATGTGGCGCTGACCCGCGCGCAGGACGCTTTAATTATCACGGTGCCGCTGAAAAAGACGGCGTCCTCCCTCAAGCTCCCGGCGCTCTGCGCTGCCGCCGAGGCCACCGGCCCCGAGGCCATGCGCAGCATGACGAGCTGGGCGGGCTGGATCCTGACCGCGGCGCTGCTCCACCCGGACAGCAGCGCACTGTGGGAGTACACGAGCTTTCTGCCGCATTACGGGCTGCACCGCGCGCCGCTGGCCATCCGCGTGCTGCCCCTGCCGGAGGAGACCGAACAGCCGCCCGCACCGCCCGCCCCCGCGGCGGACCCGGCAGTGGTGGAAATGCTGAAGGCCAGCTTTGCCTGGCGCAGTCCGCGCGAGGCGCTGGAAAAGGTGCCCGCCAAGGTCAGCGTCAGCGCCGTGGCCCACGCGGCGCGGCCCGTAGCGCTGGAGCGCCCCGCGTTCTTGCAGAAAACCGGTATGACCGGGGCCGAGCGCGGCACAGCCATCCACGCCTTTATGCAGAGCGTGCCGTTTGACGGCCCCGCGCCCGATCTGGACGCCGAGGTCAGGCGGCAGACCGACTTGCAGCTGCTTGACCCTGCGCTGGCGGACAAGCTCGATTTGGACGCCGTGCGGCCCTTCTTTGCAAGTGCGGTCTGGCGGCGCATCCGGCTGGCAAAGCAGATTTTGCGCGAGGAACCGTTCATCACGGCCCTGCCCGCCGCCGAGGTCACGCCCGCCGCAGGGCAGGGGAGTGCCGCCGCGGCGGAGGTGCTGGTGCAGGGCATCGCCGACTTGGTGCTGGTCTTTGACGAGCACGCGGAGATCCTCGATTACAAGACGGACCGCAGCCGCGACGCCCAATATTACATTGACGAGTACGCCGCGCAGTTACGGCTTTACCGCCGCGCATTTGCCCAGCGGCTGGCCGTACCGGTGACAAAGCTGACGATCTACAGCTTTGCCATCGAGGATGAGATCGACGTGCCGCTGGGGTGAACCGGGAACGGCAGCCTCCCGGAAGGCCGCTTTCTTTTGGCAGCAAAAGAAAGAACCAAAGAAAACTGCCGCTGTTTCGACGCGGTGCGGGGTTGTGCGCGTGGGGCCCAGTTGAGCGCAGCGAAACTGGGGAGCGCACAATGATTGCCCCCGCGGGGCAATCAACCGCAAGAGCGTGTTTGCGAAGCAAACTGGCGGCGCTCGTTGTGCGCCGCCAAGCGGGACCCGCGACTTAGGGGCTGCACGCCCCTAAGAACCCCAATAAGGAAGTCGGAAGGCCCACAGGCTACGCGAACGCAGTATTACTGTTCGCGCTTAACGCCTGTGGGCCTTCCTCCACCTTAAACTCGGGAGTTCCCCCGAACCCCCGCAGGGTTAAACGGCTGCTGATTTTGGGATGGACTCTGCTTTAAATCATTGCTCTGTAGGGGCGGCATATATGCCGCCCGCAGCCTTGCCGTTACCGCCCCTTTATCTTTTGCATCATGGGGCGGGATTCCTCCCTCCCGGGCCGTATCCCGGTATCACAAACAAAAAGGTCGTGCCGACGATCCATCTTCAGCACGACCTTTAGTATTTATACCAATTTACGCCTGCCGGAACCGGCTCAGGAACTCCACGGTCTTTGCATTCTGCGGGTGCTCAAAAATATCGGCGGGGGTGCCTTCCTCGCAGATGACGCCATCGGCCATGTAGACGACGTGGCTCGAAACGTCGCGGGCAAAGGCCATCTCGTGGGTGACGACGATCATCGTCAGGCCCTCTTTGGCCAGCTGGCGCATGACGGCCAACACTTCACCGACCATCTGCGGGTCAAGGGCGGACGTCGGCTCATCGAAAAGCAGCACCTCGGGCTGCATCGCCAGGGCGCGGGCAATCGCAACGCGCTGCTTCTGGCCGCCGGAAAGCTGGCGCGGCTTGGCGTGGATGTAGGGGGCCATGCCGACCTTCTCCAGATTCTCGAGTGCGGTCTTTTTGGCGGTCTCTTTGTCCTGGTGCAGCACATAGCGCAGGCCCGCGGTGCAGTTGTCCAGCACGGTCATGTTATTGAAAAGGTTGAAGCTCTGGAACACCATGCCCACCTTGGCGCGGTAGGCGCAGGGGTCGCTCCCCTTGGCCGTGATGTCACTGCCGTGGAACAGCACCTTGCCGTTCGTGGGCGTCTCCAACAGATTGATGCAGCGCAGCAGCGTGGATTTGCCGCTGCCGGACGCGCCGATGATGCAGGTCACGTCGCCCGCGTTGACGGTAAAGTCCACGTCACGCAAAACAACATGGGTGCCGAAGCTCTTGGAGAGGTGGCGCACCTCGATAACAGGCTCAGACATGGGCTGCGCCTCCCTTCATATCCAGATTCTGGGACTCATGGTTCGGGTCCGGGGCATTGTACATGCCGCTGGTGTAGGCCAGCGAGTCAGTCGTGTTCAGGTCGTAGTTCTGCGGGCCGTCCAGCGCTTTTTCCCACAGGCGCAGCAGGTAGCTGGCAAACAGCGTCATCGTCAGGTAGATGACCATGACGATGGTCGCACTCTCAAAGTAGGTGTACAGCGCACCGACAACGCTCTTGTGTACAAAGAACAGGTCGGTGATCGAGATAACGCTCAAAACAGACGTGTCCTTGATGTTGATGATGAAGTTGTTGCCGATCTGCGGGATGATGTTGCGCAGCGCCTGCGGCAGGATGACGTGCAGCATCGTCTGCCAGTGGTTCATGCCGATGGCCTTCGCGCCCTCGGTCTGGCCCGGGTCGATGGAGACAATGCCGCCGCGGACCGTTTCGGCCATGTACGCGCCGGTGTTGATGGACACGATGAAGAAGCCGGCCTGCCACATGCCCATCTTAATGCCGAACACCTGCAAAAGGCCGTAGTAGATGAACACGGCCTGCACGATCATGGGTGTGCCGCGGAACAGCTCCACATAGCAGCGCAGGAAGATGTGCAGGATCTTCAGCAGCACGCGCTTCCACACGGGGTCACGCTGCTTGTCAATGGGGATGGTCTGCAAAGCGCCCACCGCAAAGCCGATCAGGCAGCCGAAAAACGTGCCGACCAGCGCCAGCAGCAGGGTCGTGCCCGCGCCGCGCAGGTACGAGAAGCCGTACTTTTGCAGCACTGTGGCACAGTTTGCGAAAAAGTCTTGCATGAGATTCTCCTTTATGATTCCTCAGCTTCACCAACACCAAGGCCCCTGCCGCGCAAAACGGCAGGGGCAGGTGGGCAAAATTACTCGCTCAGGGGCTGTACGCTGATGGCTTCGTCCATCATGGTGTTGTAGTCGTCGGTGGTCATGGTGGCCAGCACCTCATTGATGGCGTCCTTCAGGGCGGTGTTGCCCTTCTTCATCGAGATGCCGATGTTGATGTCCTCGTCGCTGACCTGGAAGTCACCGTCGCCGCCGCCGAAGTCCAGCATGACCAGGTCGGGATAGGCGGTCAGAGCGGCCTGGCCGGTGGGGTGGTCGGTGACGACGATGTCGCACGCACCGCTGTTCAGGGCTACCAGCATGGCGGGGGCCGTCTCCTGCGCGGGCAGGATGTTGGCGTTCTCGATCTGCGGCAGGCAGGTGTCATACCAGATGGTGCCCAGCTGGCTCGTGGCGGTGGCACCGGCCAGGTCAGCCACGCTTGCAGCATTGGCATAAGCGCTGTCCTTCTTCGTCAGGGTGACGATGGAGGCGTAGTAGTACGGGTCGCTGAAATCGACCTGCGCGGCGCGCTCCGCCGTGATGGACTGACCGGCAATGACACAGTCCACGTCGCCGCTCATGACGGCGGGGATCAGGCTGTCCCAGTCGAGCTTGACGATCTGGACCTTCTGGCCCAGCGCCTCGCCGATCTTCTTGGCCATCATGACGTCGTAGCCGTAGGCGTAGTCGCTGGAGCCGCGGATCTCCACAGCGCCGTTGGCATCATCGTTCTGGGTCCAGTTGTAGGGGGCGTAAGCGCACTCCATGGCAACGGTCAGCGTGGTGGGGTCACCGTCGCCGTCCGGGGCCTCGGTGCTCTCGGCTGCGGTGGAATCCGCAGCAGGGGAGGCGGCGGAAGCGGTGTCGGCGCCGGAGCCGCAGGCGGTCAGACCGGCGGCCATCACAGCGGCAAGGCTCAGGGCCAGTGTGTTTTTAAGCTTCATGGTTCATGGTCTCCTTTATAAATTTCCCTCATTTTCATGCAAAAAGCCCCGGTGTTCCACTGTGCGGATCACTGGGGCCAAATGCCTTATGACTGCCGAATGGTGCAGTGTAATGCCGCGCCGTTGCGGCTGAATAAATATTACCTCAATACGGTATATTTGTCAAGTGCTGTTTGGATTAACCAGCAGCCTTTTCGCTGTTCTTTTCGCTGGCCTTGTAGCTCTTGACACTGTGGAACACAATGTTCAGGCCCAGGACGATCAGCAGGATCGCAAGGATCAACTGCAGACCGTTGGCGATAAAGACAGCGCCCCAGGTGGTCTCACCGGCGGGGATGGCAGTGGCGGCAGCGGCAGAGATGGCCTTGACCATTGCAATCAGGCGCTGCACCAGAGCGGTGAAGGTGACGCAGAGCATGATGACCAGCGGCGGGAACAGCATCTTGTTGTTGCGGCCCGTGACCTTGAGGAAGACGCACAGGGTAGCCAGGACCAGAGCGCTGAGCAGCTGGTTGGCGGAACCGAACAGAGGCCAGATATTGGCATAGCCGATCTGGGTCAGCAGGAAGCCGAACACCAGCGTGACAAAGGTGGAGAAGTAGACGTTGCAGAACAGCTTGCGCCAGCCCTCGGCGTGCTCCATATCGTCCACGCTGAACAGCTCCTGGAAGCTCATGCGGCCGATACGGGCCACGGCGTCCAGACTGGTCAGGGCCAGAGCGGAAACGCACATCGTCATAAAGACGGTAGCGATGGAAACGGGCACGCCGAACATCTCAAAGAAGCCTGCGACGCCGCGGCTGAAGATCTGGAACGGGGTACCGGCGGCGGGGGTGCCGTCCGCAGCGGCGGCAGCACCGGCAACGCAGAGGGCCAGGACAGCCAGCAGGCTCTCGAGCACCATGGCGCCGTAGCCGACCTTCAGCATGTCCTTCTCGTTCTCAACGGTCTTGGAAGAAGTACCGGAGGAAACCAGGCCGTGGAAGCCGGAGACCGCACCGCAGGCAACCGTGACGAACAGGATGGGGAACATGGTGCCGAGCTTCTCATTGTTGAAGCCGGTGAAAACGGGCAGGTTCATGGTGGGGTGGGCGACCAGCAGGCCGACGATCGCACCGGCGATCATAGCGCCGAACATGAAGGTGGTCATGTAGTCACGGGGCTGTTTCAGCAGCCACATGGGCAGGACCGCCGCAAAGAAGATGTAGATGAAGGTGATGTAGCTCCAGGCAGCCTTGCCCAGGATGATGGGGCAGTTCATACCGACCACGAAGGACAGCACGATAAAGGCGATGCCGACGACGGCCTCTTTCCAGCCGGAGAAGTTGAACTTCTGCTGGATCAGGCCGAAGATGACGGCGAACACCATGAACATGATGGAGACCATGCCCGCAGAACCGTTGGTGAAGGCGGCCTCGACCTGTGCGCCGTCGGCGTCAAAGGCGTTGAAGGTGCCGGCAACCATGTCTGCAAAAGCAGCAATGACGATGCCGCAGAACAGCCAGCAGAACAGCAGGAACAGCTTGCGGCCCGTCTTGCCGATGTACTTCTCGATCAGCAGGCCCATGGACTTGCCGTCATTCTTGACGGAGGCGTACAGCGCACCGAAGTCGGTGACAGCGCCGAAGAAAACGCCGCCGATCAGGACCCACAGCAGGACAGGCAGCCAGCCGAACGCGGCAGCCTGGATGGCACCGGTGACAGGGCCTGCACCTGCGATGGAGGAGAACTGGTGGGCGAACACCGTCCAGCCGTTGGTGGGAACGTAGTCTTTGCCATCCTCCAGCCGCACAGCAGGAGTCTTGGCGTTGGGGTCGACACCCCAGGTCTTGGCGAGCCAGCGGCCATATCCGGCGTACGCACATACCAGGATAACCGCGGCAATCAGAACGATTACAAGCGTATTCATTACATGAATCCCTCTTTCCTATTAAATTTTACAATCGCTTGTGCCTACTACTTTACCGCGATGTTCGTAATTTGTCAATGAAACGTTCACAATTTAGCAATATGTTAGTTTTTGGTGCAAAATGTAGAAAATTTGTGGTCTATTTTGTCTGCTTTGCTGCGTTGACAAAGGGAGAAGAAGGGGATAGTATAGGGGTAGAAACGGATGAAACGTTTCCATACTCATGAAGCGGCAAACTGACAGGGAGCGCCGCAGGGGCGGATTCCATATCCGCCCGTGGCCGCGCGCGGCGGGGAAAACCTCCCGAGCGCACAGGAAATGCGCCCTGCGGGCTGCCGTGGATATTCTATCTGTCTATTATAGTAAAGGAGACATCTCATGAAACAGTGGCTGAAAGACGCAGTGTTCTATGAAATCTACCCCCAGAGCTTCTATGATACCAACGGCGACGGCATCGGTGATTTGCAGGGCATTATTGCCAAGCTCGACTATATCAGGGACCTGGGCTGCAATGCCCTGTGGATCAACCCCTGCTTTGATT